>Ga0163217_1069742_pt1 | contig 10269 bp, 6 predicted proteins | sample SynspAceP_FD_185933 | JGI IMG/M metagenome (GOLD analysis project Ga0163217, IMG submission 185933) | Saline lake microbial communities from Ace Lake in Antarctica - Synechococcus sp. Ace-P (PacBio error correction) | ecosystem: Environmental > Aquatic > Non-marine Saline and Alkaline > Saline ...
CAGGAAAAAAAAAAGGAAAAAAAGAAAGGATTTAAAAAAAAAATTGGCGATTTTCCCGGGGAGAAAAGGCCCATTTTTCATGCGGGGGGGGACCCCAGAGAAATTTTTTTTTTTTCGGGGAACCCCCCAAAGGTCAAAATTATTGCAGTTTGGAACAAGACTTTACGAATCAAGGGCCCCAAGTTTGGGATCCTTCACAACCAGACTATTACATGGCTTCAGGAAACATCCTAGATTTTCACAATAGCAGTCCAGAAATGATCTGGGTCAAATTGTGCTTCGATTATGGATCCAAATTGTTATTTCGCGGTGTGGCCCGAGAGGAACTTTCAAAGACAAGCTGGAATACGGGCCTTGGAATGGATCGGTAATCCATAAGTGGATGGTAAAATCGGTGATTTGGAATGCTGCTCCAAGAAGAAGAAATGATCCCTCCGGCTTTAAAAGCACTGCTTGACCAGTACATTGCTAAATTTTTACTTTTAGAACGCGATCAAAGCCTGGAAGTACCGCTTGAATTAGAATCGAGATGACAGCCAAAGCTTCCCGGGGGAGATAATGGCCGAGGTCATCGCTGACCGCGATTTGATAGTAACACTTTTTCCTCCATTACCAAGTGTTTTCCAAGACTGCAAATAGATGATTTCGAGGATGGAATAGTCTATACTAGGTCAGCGAGTTTTTTCAATAATTTCGGAAGCTTTCGACGTCTCTTACGTACGGCAGGTTGATGTAAAGTGGACAGGCGTAATTGCCCAAAAACCCAGCCGAGTCCTTAACGCCGACTGCTATTTAACGACTTGCCCATTTTTGGATTCTGATTCGGAAGTGACGATCGTAAATGCGGCCGAAAAGGAGCCGGCAAATCTACGTTGCCCTGTGAGACACTGATTTGGCGGTTTTTTGGCAGACCAAAGTCAATGATTTTGGCTTGGGCGACTTCTGATCGATTTGTTGAAAGCCACTCGAGCTATGATTCCAGGGAAGGTTGTTTTCCAATCTATGAAGTTTAAATTCCAGAGCGGAGCCCAGTTTTTCGAATGCGCTGAAGAACACAACATGCACTGGGGAGTCTATTCTGAACTTTGGCACTTATCTTTTTCCAACTGACCGCTCCAAGATGGCCCATGCTGGCTGGAGTTCCGATGGGTGATATTCAAATAGAGCCAGGACATGAGCTGCCATCAGCGGTGGCGATGCTTGCTGGGACTAACGAAAACCCGTATGGCTGGATGGATGAGGGTTTTTAATCAATAATGAATATATTTATGATGCAGCAAGCCAAGAAAGGCTACAATCTGATGGGTTTGGGTAAAGCTATGGACGAATTCATAGAAGCGAAGATAAGCTCCGCTGATGTGAGTGCAAATGAATGCCGGACGGGCTTACGGATTTCAAACCTATCAAAGACGCCTTTAATGCCTGTCCGTATCTGGGAGGAATAGTAGGCGATGAAGCAGTGATTGCTGCCATGAAAAAATTACCGACGCTGGGATTTTCGCTCTTGCTTGGATTTATTTTTGAAATCAGGAGTTTGGGTAAAACCTTGAATGGTTTTTGGGTATTAGGCTATTCACCACCGAATCGGTCATGGATTATCGCTGATCGTAAATTCTCAAATGGAATTACAAGTAACCGTTAAACACAGGCGGGGAGATGCCCTTCCGGTGGTGCTCAGAGTTTGAATTGAGTCCGAAAGGTCCTGCCGATCAAATCGCTTCTTCCAAGCTAAAATGGTTGATGCTGAAGACAGCCGAAGTGACTTGAGTAAATGGTTGGTTTAGCGGAGGCGCCTTACGAGCGGTAATGGACTTTGGGGATCGAAAAATCAAGAAATCACGCTTTGAATCGCATGGAAGATTCCGGATAGGAAGTGGGTGATAATGTGTGGAAATAAATAAAATAGATTAATATCAGTTTAATAGGTCAAGGAAACCTGTATTTATGAAGAAAAAAAAAAAAATTGGAGTAAGTTCCACCTCACTCAAGATCGGGATATCATGCTGATGTTGGTCTATGCCCCAATTAGTATATTTGGGGACTCGATTTTTTTAGGGATAAATTGATGCAGGGAAATGCCCTTGGCCCGGGTATTTTTGGCATTCCTAACATTCTATCCAGGCAATTATTTTAATCGTTTTTTTTTTTGTGTTTTTTTCTTTTTTTCTTTTTTTTTTTTTTTTTTTTTTTTTTTTTTTTTTTTTTTCTTTTTTTTTTTTTTTTTTTTCGTTATTGTTTTCTTAATGGTTTTTTGTTTTTTTTTTTTTTTTTTGTTTTTTTTTTTTTTTTTTTGATTGGAATATTTTACTAATCGGAAAAGGGAGAAAATTTAGTCGTCCTCAACATTGAAGGCTTCGTTAGTAAGAAGACTTCATGCTCGATAATCTTGTTTTGATGTGATATACTTGATTCCTTTTTCATGGTGAGAGTCTTGAAGATTCATAACCCTCCAAAACGATGGAAGCTCAATATCCAGTTTTCGGCTATGTCAACGAGCAACTTTTAGTGTTGGTTCACTTTTTCCATTGCGGTATTTCGCTATTCTAAACTGCTTATGCTAAGATTTCAGAAAGAGCTTTTGGCTTAAGCTCGTCAATACATTCTATTTAATGGCTTCTGCTAGGGTAGAGCGTAATACAGGAAATGGCTTCTTCATAAATCTGTAACAATCTGAAAGGATATCAAACTTCAATAAATCTTTGGCTCGGCGACCGCTGATACTATACCAGTTTTATTTTAGCGGGGATTTTTGCATATTTAGGATAACCTCAACCAATTGAAAATTAGCACTTTTCGTTTTCTATTTACTTCAAGTGATCCAACTTGGATTGCCTCAACGGAGAACTGATCCATTCCAAACCGGCTTATTCTAGGAATTTGAATGAAGATTTCATAACCAAAGTGGATTCTATTAAGCAAATGGGCGTCGACAGTTTGGCTTTTCAGAGCACAATTTTGGTAGAAAGCGATACGTTATTTTCAATCAAGCCTACGGGTAACATACCTAACCGAAACACTCAGCCTGTGCAATTGAATGATTTAATCACGATTTGGCTTTCTGTGAACAACTTGCGGGGCTTTACACTGCTTAATGAAGTTGGATGGCGTAGGAAAGCTTGATCTTGGACACGGCATTCAAGCACTATTGGAAACCTTGGAGAAATCGAAAAGCAAAAGGGGCTAACCCTCGAGAGATTTTGGGCGCATCAGCAACGGTTTGGTAAACCTACCTTGGGTATTTCTAGAAAAGTGGTTCGGGAAAATGGCAAAATCAAAAGAAAGTTTTGTTCCATACAATCACTAATAATCGTTTCAAGGACAGAGTATGACGACGGCTTTTTAATATTCAACAACTCGTTTGAGCGGGAATGAACCGAATCATTAACGATCATTAAAGTCTCGGATGAAAAAGAAATACATGTATTCGGTACTCACTTTCTTGATTTTCCCTAAGTTGATCGAGCAACTCACAGGAACCGACTATCAGAAGGACCTATTTGCAAGAGAAATTTCTATCAAACCGCTAGGTACATACTTTGGATAACATTTACCTGAGGAAAATTATGTAAAAGACATTGTCTATCCGAAGTGGAAAGTTCCCTCTTTCGAAAACCTTGGTAAAAGGCTTTGGTACACGACGAAACGGCAGCACTTAAAAGGAGGTGTTTCCGGTAATGCAGGTTTGTTCGCAAACGGCAGATGACTTGGCTAAATTGATGCTCTTTTAATAAATTATGGCAAATGTGGGAGGGAAACAGTTATTTCGGCCGGAACCGGTGGAAGAATTTGCAGAGGTGGAAATTTCGCGAAAACGAAAACCACGCGCGGGCTTAGGGTTTCGACAAACCACTCTTGAAAAAATGCCGAGCTTCCTTTTGCGGAAGCGTAATCTTCCCTTTTGGCAAGCCCTAAAAGTTTTGGGCACTCTGGTTTTACGGGGATTTTAATGGGCCGATCGAAAGGAAAGCTCAACTTTTTATATTTCTATCCAAACCGCAGTTTAACCCCGTCCTAGAGATCAGAGAATTGTACAGTTTTAGGTTATCATCGAGAAGCCATACCTACACAAGATTGCTTTTTTTCAGAGAGAGCGAGAGGAGCTGAATCTCGTACACTCATATTAGCAAATGTCGAATATAGAGAAGGAATCTATTTTTTGCGGATTGAAATGTATTTTTTTTCCGGAAGACGCAATGAGCGCGTAAAGGGGTTCGAAAGAATTCTTTCTAACACATAGTCTACTAGAAACATAGCGTTTTTATGATTAGGACATCAACCCCCGAATCAATATCCCAGCACCATGCGGTGCGATTATTTTGTAGAATCAAGATTCAAAGGATGTATGTTTTGGAAATTGATGTAATCGGAAATGGGGGATTCGCCAAAACCGAGTGAATTGTCAATTTTTTCAATAGGTGAATTTCCTCGAGTAGGAAAACGCGTAGTTGGAGACTAAGCTTGGTAAAGTTGAATCAGTTTAGTGTCTCCTAACTGAAACGCTTAAGGATGTGAGTGAAGACCTCACATGGGCAGCAGTGATCTACTATAAAAGAAGCGCCGTAGGTTGCGAATGTTGGTAGCTCGGGTTTTAAACCCAGGTTAATGGTTCGTTTTTTTAGGTTTTTGTTTTGGGCGGATTGGATGTCAAATTGGGATTGGTAATTCGCCAAAACGGGTGGATGGTAATTATTTCAGTGGTGGAGAGGTTATGGGTGGAAATTGCAAATTCCATCGGATATGAAAGCGAAGTTGGAGCTACGCTTAGTAAAAGTTCATCAGTTAGTGTCTCACTAACTGAAAAGCTTAAGGATTGTGGGTGAGACACTCACATGGGCAGTAGTGAATCCTACTATAAAAAGAAGCGCGGCAGGTGCGATAATGTTTGTACTCGGGGTTTTAACCAGGTTTTAATTGGTAATCATTTAGGTTTTTGTTTTTGGCAGGATGGATGTAATCGAGAAATGAGGATTCGCCAAAAAGGTTTGATTTAATTATTTCAGTGATGGGAGGGTTCTATGGTGGAATTGCAAATTCCCTTGAAAAATATGGAAAGCGTAGTTGGAGACTACGCTTAGTAAAGTTGCATCAGTTAGATGTCTCCACTAACCTGAAACTGCTTAGGATGTGAGGTGAAGACACTCACATGGCAGTAGTGATCCTCTAACTATAGAAAGAAGCGCCGAGGTGCGATATGTTGGTAGCCTCCGGGTTTTAACCCGAGTTAATATGGTATCATTAGGTTTTTTTGTTTTGGCGGGATTGATGTCAATCGGGAAATTGAGGATTCGCCAAAACGGGTGATGGTTTTTTTTTCAGCCGCAAAGTCGCAAAGCGCGTAAAGGGTTCGCCAAAGATTTTTTTTTAACTCAATAGTTCTTCTAGAAAACATAGGTTTTTGATTAGGCAATCACTCTCACCGAATCAATATCCCCAGCACAGCGGTGCGATAAATTTGTAGAAATCAAGATTCAAAAGGATGTTATGTTTTGGCGGATTGAATGTCAATCGGGAAATGGGATTTCGCGCGCAAACGAGTGAATGGGTAATTTTTTCAATAGATGAAATTCCCTTATATGGAAAGCGTAGTTGGGACTACGCTAGTAAAGTTGCCATCAGTTTAGTGTCTACCACTAACTGAAAACTGCTTAAGGCATGTGGAGGAAGACACTCAATGGGCAGCACTTTGTAGAAATGGCCATCGGCGGCAAATTTAATCATTATAGTAAAAATCCATTTTTTTTTTTGGTGAACGGTATTAGTTCAGTAGACAAGTTTTATATCTTTAATCGTCTCAATTCTGAATTTTTAAATCGTATAAGACTTTAGTTTTTTTTTTGGTCGGTTGAAATTTCAGATCGAAACCATAAATCAACAATCAATAATCCAAATAAAAATGGCTGACCCAAAGCCCACTAAGAAGCAAAAGTCATGGGAAACCTCTGGGATGCCATAATTAAGAGGAACAGTAGAAAGTTCGAATACCAACACGTCGTACTCGGGCGATTTTTCTTGAAGTTTTTGCTTCGGATAAATTCGAGGAGCGGCAAAAGAACTGCATCGCCGAAGGAAAGGAAAATAGCCTTGAAGAGGAGTCTACAATATGAAGAACGTCTTCTTTTTGGCTCCATGAAAGCCGCTGGACGTACTATTATAGATAATGCAAGCAAAATGACATGCATTATTAGACACAGCTCTTCTCGGTAGAGAAAAATAATCCTTCCTTGAAAGGCGCATTGCTGATATTACTTCTCTGCGTCTAAATATGGTTGAGTAAACTGCTTGCGCTAACTCGACAACAATCAAAACATCGAACGCTCAGAATAAGGATCAAGATATTTGTAAAGGTGTGTTATGAGTTTACTTTCTTAAGCAATTTCGCCTTGCAGAAGGGAGGTGGTAAAGGAGAATTTTAACACGCAAAAGCTGTCACCTGATTGCGGAAATGATGAACTTACAAAGGTGTAATCTATGATCCTGCTGTGGCTCTGGTGGGATGTTCGTTCGTCCTATCAAGTTTCATAAGAAAGTCACCACGGTAATCAAAAAAGAGGTTTCTATGTTATGGACAAAAGGTACACTGCACAACTTATAAACTGGCAAAGATGAATCTTGCCATCCGTGGGTGCTGCATTGGGTATGTAACTGCGATACTTTTAATAAGATCAGCAATCCTGATTGAAGGCAAGACTTCAACTATGGTACCCTCCATTTAACCAAAAGACTGGCGTGCTGCAAATGATTGATTGATGATTCAAGGGTGGAGAGGCTACGAAGTCCCGCCAACCAAGCAATGCAATTAGGGGTGATTTTTAAAATGGCGAGCAAACTTCAGAAAATGGTGTGGCTGGTTTATTGGCCATGGCGCCCTGCTCGGGTGGTGGCGAAGAATATAAGATCAGAGAAAGCTTGTAGAAAACCGGATGGGTTAGAAGCGATTGTATTCTACCACGAAGTATGTTCTATACACGATATAAGTGTTGGACACTTTGGATATTAAACAATAACAAATCAGCTCGCAAAACAGTAATCTGCAGAAGAAAACGAAGCATATCGCGAAAGGACAAGGCGAAGTACTATTTTTGGATTTTTTGCGCCAAATTGGCGAACCGTTGACAGAATTCACTCGTTTTCTACAGACATATTCCAGATATTGCCAGACATACCACATTGGCAAAAGTTTGATTGGGGGATTTTAAAACGAAGTGATATCCTATTCTGCTACCCTAGATGAAATTAAAGGCAGATTTCTCATTAGTGCTAAGTAATTACTTGAGTTTTTATAAACGAGATGAGAGCATACAATTTTGAAGAAAGATGGAAAGTCTTCAGGTTGAGTTCTCGGACTTGCTAAAACAAGAAGAAAAGTCCAAAGTGGTTTATTGAATGTTTTTTAAAAGAGCTAGGGTATGAGATCAAATATAAAGCCCCCTCGAAATAATATCCAGCGATAGACAATTCGAATACTGAGTTAAAAGTCGAAACACTTCTTGGCGTAAGTATTCGAAAAGTTTTGATGCTTCTATTGCAAACATAGTAGGCAAAGACATGAGAACTTACAACATCATCAAAAAGAACCAATTTGCTTATGGCCTGTAATTCTAGAAATGGCGATAAAATATCAGTTTGGTCTGCTCTCGGACAGATCTGAAAGAAAGCCAATGGTTTTCCCAAAGCCTATGTCGTATTTGAAGTAATTGACAATTCTGGAGTTAATTACTATATTTAATGATTGGTGGTTTAGACGATCTGAATTTGAAACAGGTATATGCTCGTATTTAGTCTCATGGTCGGACCAGAGAAATTTTTTGGAGTGGAAGAAAATGTGGCGAAAACAGAAATCCAATCCACATTATCTGAAAGCAGTATGAATTATAGCGAATACAAACACTATCAAAACCGCATCAAACTCACGAGCAACTCGTACAAAAAACTCGAAGAAACCGCACAGGCGAATTTATGGGAGTGGTTTGTGGAGTTTGAATTTTCCTGATGAAAACGGAGCCTTATAAAAAGCAAATTGGAGGGGAAATGGTTTGGAATGAGAAAAATTGCAAAAGAGATACCGAAGGGGTGGAGAATGAGAAAACTTGAGATTAACAAACGTCAAATTTGTGTCGCATTATGTAGGTTCTGTGTTTTGAAGATTATTGTGAACGAGGGAACAGGAGTACCAATGTTGAGAAACAATTCTTAACTGAAAATGGACTTCATTCGATGATTTGAATATGTGTCAAGAAAGTTTCATCAAAGAACAAAAAGTCCAATTAAATATGGTGATTTAACTTGTAGTAGGCCATGTTTCAATGGAAATGCCTGTAATATTTGATGAAAACTTTGAAGCAAATTGCTCTTATGTTATTATAATTAAGCCAAAACATTGGTTTTTAATTAGGTTTAAAGCTAATTTATTGCTTTCTAACATCTGCTACGCAAGGGAATAAATGGTTTTTTGGGGTTCAAGTTTGGTGGTTCTGTACAGGAAGTTCTAAACACAAAGAAAAATTTTCGGAATTCCAATAGCCTTCAAATGATTAAATGCTTTAAAAGGTATCAAAGCTTGGTGGAAACAGTAATTGTAGCAAATACCATACAGAAAACAGTTTGCTATCATTTACTTCAAACTGAAAGATTTGCTTCTTCCGAATTGGGCGACAGTGGAAAATTAAGAAAATGATAACGCAAATTAACATATCATAATGTAGGAGCTTTCGGAATTTCCGAATGGAGGTTCAAATTCAATTCTGAGAAACTGACTTTTATCTACGGAACTAAATAAAAAGGAGACAGTTAACAGATATAACTCTTCACTAAAGAAAATGAACACTTAATCACAATTCGAAAGTCATTCTGCGTTAGTTCAAATCAGGTGTAAGAATATAAGTAAGACTAAATAATGCTCCAAACCAGCTTCTTGTCTTTTTTCAAATAATTCTTGGACTCAGTTTAACTCAAATGATGACCTGTACATTTTTGGTTCTGATTTTATTCAATAGAAATTTATTTACCAGGTTTTCAATGAAGTCAAACAGAAAACTTTCACAATATTCCATTCTTGGTCAACAAGGCTCAATTGGCAACAAGTCGCTGAGACAAAAGACCTCTAAGACAGAAAAGAAGTGCGGCTTCCCTAATTTACTACCACATATTTAAGAGAATAAGCAGAAGCCGAGCATTACCTCTTTTTTATCTACTGCACCCAGTTCAATCAATTTGATGTAAAAAACAAGCAATTAGCTATTTAGAACAAAGGCATAGGCCAGAACAAAAAGACTAGAAAGACCAAAGGGAATCTATCATTGAAGATATTTCCAGTCATTTTTACTTCGACAAATGTTCAAGAGTTGGTAACAAACACCGATTATTAGGCGGGGATTCCATGAGATTAGTCTGCTGCATTGCTAACTTCAAGAGCATATTGAAATAATTTTGAGATACTGAAAAAAACACGAGCCGAACAATGGATTAAAGAAGGGTTAGCCACTCGAAAAATGATCTTGATAAATTGTCATTCTTGTGGTCAATCTTTACAGAACTAACTGCTTTACTTTATGGTACACTGCTATTTTAATGACAGCATAACGGAATTATACCGATATATCAGAAGTATTGAAAGTTTAAGAAGACAGTGGGAGCATTGAACTACAATTAATGAAATGCGGTTCACTGTTAAAACAAGGCTTACTGTTTTAAAATATGCCTCAATTAATAATTCAGAATGCTTCACCGGAATTAGTAACTAGATTAAATGAGTTTGTTTAGAGTCAAGCAAATGAGACAGGTCTTAATAATTTATTCAAATCAATTTTCTCACAGTTAAATCAAGCATTCAATAACAAAGAAGAACCTAAGCGAATTGTTCAATCAGTGTTTTTCTAGCTTATTAGAAAGTCCACGCCAAATATTCAAACAAATTTATCTGCGGATTTTCCGAACCATTGACAGTAATTAGGCGTGTGATACATTTTTTTATTTAAAAGAGCCCTATATAACTATCCAGATAAGAACTAGAAATTGCTGAATTTTCATCTGAAATTGAATTAAGAAAAGAGCAGTTGCAGAGTTGGAAAGCAAATAATCGCTTGCGGTTTCAATAATACATCAGAGAAAAACAAGAAACACAGTTATTTGAATAACGGAATAGCATTGGCAAACGAGCGCGGCATTATATTCAAATCAAAACCACATACTCTTGAATAGGTTCTATACCTCGAATTGATTATCACTTTAAGCAGTTTGGTAGCGAAAATTTTTACAACTGGAAAAGAGGAA
>Ga0163217_1097624_pt1 | contig 10269 bp, 7 predicted proteins | sample SynspAceP_FD_185933 | JGI IMG/M metagenome (GOLD analysis project Ga0163217, IMG submission 185933) | Saline lake microbial communities from Ace Lake in Antarctica - Synechococcus sp. Ace-P (PacBio error correction) | ecosystem: Environmental > Aquatic > Non-marine Saline and Alkaline > Saline ...
ACCGATACATGCCGGTGACTCGAGATTAGTGTCTCCGAGAAGCAGCCTAACCATTTTGCATTACATTAAAAATTATTCAGAGCAAAGCCCGCTCCAGAATTCTAACTTCTTATCCCATCATGAAAAAATCAATAATAGCTCCAATACTATTCCTTTGCAGGTAGTTTGGCCTCTTTTATCGGCATGCGGAAATTCAAGGAAATAGGAAACTGAAAAACGCTAAAATCAAGAAGCTCTGGTAGAAGTATAATGAACCGATGGAATCCGAATGGTCCAACCAGACGTTTAGGCTGGCCATAATATTCTATTGAATTTGTCGAGCAAGGTTTTTTTTAAAAGGTAAAAAAGCCGCTTCCTGGTCTGCAAAATCCAATACCAAGCAGTCAAGCAAAGGCCGGGAATTTTTTGAAGTGATCCGGAGGCGCCAAAGCCAAAGGCCCTACATCACTTTCATGCCAGCCTCCAGCTGGATAATTTCCTTGCACGAATAGTGACCAATAATCGTTCTTTTTTTGTTATTAGATCCTGCTTCAGGTGATTTTTGGTCTTCTGATCTAAAATGGTCTCCCTGATGAAGCTTTCTGCTGTTCCGTCTGGCAATCCAATTAACTTTCAAGGCTTACCTGAACCCTGGCACAGAAACGAAATGTACCAATTAGTCGCGGTTTACGCGTTGGAAAGCCCGACGGTTCGGAATATGGAAGGACATTTGGGAACGCAAATCAAATCCGTTTCATAAAGTTGAAACCCCTCCACGCCATCAGCCGATCAAAAGTGAGCCTTTCGGCAAGTCAAATATCAAGTTTACTGGAGCTTTGGGTCAAGATGATAGGTTGGCCGTCAACGGGAGGAGAATTCATTCATTTGAACGGTAATTTTTACACCTGGTTTTTTTTCGGCAGCGATTTGATGGACAAACAAATACAGAGCAATTTGGAGGCAACAAACAATTTTACTGCAGAAGTATACGGAGGAAATCAGAATATTCACACTCGAAGTCTGGTTTTCGTTGGATATCTTAAGCTATGGAGCTACCAAAACGGCCTTTGATCCAGACCGACCTTTTCATCGGAGAGATGGGACGATATTGGAAAGATTATTGATCCAAGTTAAACTTGGAAGGGAATCGAATTACCAGCTTTGGGAAGGTGTTTTTTTCCTCGGGGATCATAACTCGGTGGCTTGATAGAACCCGATTTATAAAATCACACAGGCCCTCAAAAGTCCAAGTTAGTTCAAAAAGGATGGTTTCATTCAGAAAGTTCAGTCAGTAAATGGAATGTCCTTGGTCATCTCGATCTAATGATGAATCAATCATCTAACCAAATCTATGTATTACACATAGGTTTGGTGGAAACATCGGATTGTACTATTATTTCTGCAAGACTCCCGGAGCAAAAAAGAATTTATGAATCTTCGCCACTTCTCAGGCAGAATATGATGGAATTTCCTTTCGTGGCAGATATCCAGCACGTTCCAGAAGAATCTGCTATGGGGGTGTAAATTCCGAATATATCAACTCAAAACCAATCCTGGGAATAGGCTTACTGGGTTTAAGTAATCACATTTTATAGCGAACCGATTCTTTATTTGATTCAGGCAAAACGAACTGAGAGTGGTAATAGTTCAAAATTGAGTCAACATCCAAGTAAGGAGAGAAAAGTATGGCAGGGTAAAATATATTCTAGGAGAATACGGGCAAAGCGGCTGTCCATGCCGGGCAGATTCCCAACAAACACAGGGAAACAGGGCGGAGCAATTCAAATGTTTGCAAGTTTATGTTACCCAAAGCCTTCAGGATGCCTATCCCACTTTCTAGTTTTGCGATCAAGGCAGATCCGAATACGCGGTAAAAGCAAAAAATCTTTTAACCGCTAAGGACACTAAATGGTTTCTCAAAGGACGCAAAGTGATTACTTGGGGTTTAAAATGGCTCAAGCCTTTCCCAGTTGGATGATCTTTAACATGGGCCCTATTAGGTGATGTTTCCGTAACCCTTTAATTCTTTTACTGTTTTTCTGAAATTCTATTTACAGTCAAGTCTGAAATAGCATCTGCAACATTTTCGCCAAAGAATAGGGGCATAAAGGTTAGTTAGAATCTCAAAAACAAATCTGATTGACTTGTTGAGCGTGGCATAATCATTCATTTGTATGTGCTTCCTCTATGCCCGTGCATTTTTCAATGCTTATTTGCTTTATCTTCCGCCAATGGGATTTTTCGCAGTTTCTCCTAAGACGATTTCGAGAAGGGATGCCAAACCATGACCTTGTTGGAAGCTGTGGCCGTGGTATTTTTGGGATAAGCGTCAAGTTTTTCTACTCTTCGTGAGCAGTATATGGGTTGTATGCCCCAACGGGGAATGCGTTTCCACCCTTATCTTTAAATGTCTGATCTTGCCTTCAGTATAAGCTCTATGCGGATATGGGGATCAATGCCTTTAATTTTTGGCATGTCGATTTTTGGTTGGTATGTTTTGGGACGCATCCGAAAGCGGGTGAGAAGGTCCTGCCAGTCACTTGGCTTCAAGCCATCCAGGGTTGGCTGAATTCAATCGGTATTTTTTTGCTTTCCTATGTCGTTTTTATAATCTTGTGCCTTTCAAGATTTAACCGATTCAAGACGTCCCCTTATTGGGATTGCATTTAACCCTGGCTTCTGCCTTTGTAGGACAATGTGGGTTGATGGCCAAATAAGAAAAGTGGAAAAATTGATTGCCCCTGTGATTATTACTGATTTGGGTTTTCCGGTTCCACTTTATTTCTACAAAGATTAATATCATTTTCCTCTTTTTTCACCCGTTTTTGGCTACCTGGGAACTGATCGCTTGGATCAAATCTGCAAAGCATTATGCCAATTAAAAAATACTTATCCTAGGACCCGAACATCGACGGGAAAAAGCACACTTGCCAAAAAGACTTTATCCATCATTTTTCTAGAGGCATGGGCTTCAGAAGTTTTTCCTAGAGAATATCCTTGAAAAAATGGGAAATGGACTAATGATTTTGAAGAACTTAATCCACAAATTGCTAAAGGTAATTAAGAGGGCGGAGGATGATGCGGTCAATACTGCCAATAGAAATTCCTTCTTCTGCGACACTGAACTTGGGAGAGTTATCCACAATTTGGTCAGCGCATCGTTTTGGAATAAACCGCCCCGGAATTGTGAAGAAATCGAAGATTAGCGTATTATATGGATTTTAATCTTGTTGACGGATATTGATATGGATTGGGGAACCTGATCCTTTTGCGCGAGCATCCAGACCTGAAAATGAGTATTTTAACTTTTTTCAAAAATGTATTTTGGAATTAGCTAAATCTAAGTGGATTTTCCAATTTGAAAAATCAATTAGTGGATCCGTGGAAGAGCGCGACTTCAAAAAGCAATAGCTACCTGCAGATCAAAAGTAAAATTAACCTGATGAAGATTCTTCTTTTAGCTTCCCCCCAATAGTGTGGATAGATCTTTTTTTCCCTGCAGTGAAAAAGGAAGTCAAGTTTCTGACTAATAACGTTTTTCATTCCTAGCCGTGAATCTTTGGTTTGGAGAAAGTAGGGCTATCAAGGACAGTGAAAAGATCATATTACTCCAACTATCGATGGCCTTGGCTGCAACAGGGAAGATTTTACAATCACTATACAGCGGCTTCCAGTCTGCTGCGCTCTCGGCCAGTTGCATGTTGTGACTGAAAAGCCATGGCGCCAATGCATACATTCCGAGGAAATGAACGAATGGCGTGAACGAGGGGAAGTTGGGACTAATGCCAAAGCAGCGCAAACCCAGCCTTGAAGGTCAAGGCCTCTTTTCCAGCCATAGGCAGACCTTGGCAAAAATACTTTCAAGAGTGCAGGTTAATAAGACTGAATTGGTGGGTAAATGGGGCTGGGGAGCACCTTAACCAGACAAGTATTCCCACAAAATGGGCTTCGATTAATTTCTTTATTTCTACGGCTAAAATTGTCAGGCGGTCAAGGCAGACATAATCGTCTATCTTTACCTCCACAAAATCTCTGGAAATGAAAATATAGAAGCCGCTTAAATGAAATAATTGTTTCCTCGTACTTTTTAGATTCTTTAGCTGACCCCCCAATTGGATATGCCTAAGAGTTAATTCCAAGTATGGACAGCAGGAATTAGTGCCCTGAAATTGAATGCTCAAAAAAAGCATTAGCATTTATAGAATCAAATAAAGGAATCGAGCCAATTCTTCTGTAATTATGCTTCTCTCCGCTCCGCATGTACCCCTTACAGAGTTCCAGCTGTAAAGAATCGTGTAGAATATTAAAGTGAATTTTTGGAGAAGAAGCTTCCTTATGAACGGTTGCCGCAGACAGGTTATTTCCCAATAAAAACCTCGAGCTGCTATGCTGCTGGGGATTACAAGCTTGATGGCAAATCGGAAATCGGTCGAAATCAAGGCAAAAACTAGATGGATCTAAGGGTTTGATAGAAAAATACCGATTATTGTAATTACCTCAGACAATGGTCTACTAATACTGGAGGGGTTGATTTTGATTTTTTTTGAAAAGTTTCTAAACCCTTACAATTGCTATGGCAGAACCAAGGGCCTTTTGTCTATGAAGGGTGGTGGGGGATTCCGAGTTCCAATGCTGGTTAACTGGCCAGGAAAAGTAGAAGCAGGGAAGTAAAAGTGAATCAACATTCGATCCTTTTTATGAATTGCTTCTACCATCTGTGAACTGGTAGGAGATTTCCCAATTCCAAGAGATATATGGATGGGGAGAGTTTTTCGTGGCTGCGATTTTTGGAAGAATCTCAAATGCGCATGAAGTACTCTATTGGGAATATCCTGAATAATGGTGGTCAGCAGCCGGTTTGCGAATGGGGAAATGGAAAGCGATTCGGCAGAACATTGTGAAGTAATTCCCTTGAAAATCGAGCTGTATGATTTGGGAAAATGAATCCCAAGAACCAGTTGAATCTAGCTTCTTTAACAAATGTGGATATTTAATCTCAAGAATGAAGAAATCTTTAGCACACGAGCATTCAAAAAGTTGGTTCATTTTTTTTTGAACGCTTCAAATGCCTGCATTGGTGATTAATAATCATTTTTATACAATTGAATTTGTTACCATTTTATATAGGGAAAAGTGATGCTGCGCTTACGTAGCTTGATCAATTCTTTTTGTGCATAAATTATCAGTATGATGATGGTTTTAATTTCCTTAACATAACGTACTATGATGGTTTTTATAGCCGGGGTATCAGCCTGTATGGCTCACCATCTTTCCAAAAGGACTTCTGGGTCGAGCTCCATCACAAAACCATATAACTCGCGTTCCATCATTCAAATCGATATGGGGTGGAATGCACTCCCTCGGAGTTTTTTGAGGAAAGCAGCTTTTCAGTATAAAGAAGCTTGATCCCATTTTAATAAATTCTTTGAAGCAGTACTAACTTATCTCTTCGGGACCTTTCGATTGCCCCAGCCACACGGTGTAAATCTGCAAGCGTGAATTTAATTAGCATTCACTAAATTCTCTTCATCCTGCAGATGTCCAGGCGGCAAAGTTGCTCACTTTAGCCTTTTGTTCAAGGGGAGCGAATAGCGTACTTTTCATTCCCAGGGTTGAAAAATCCATTCATTGGCAAGAGCCATCGAAAATCTTTTCGCAGCGGCTTTTTCCACAATACTTGGCAAAGGCAGCACGTAACAGTGTTGCTGTATCGTATTTTTTCTCCAGGCCAAAAAATGGTGGAGCAGTAAGTCCTTAGTAAATTCCAAAATTTTTCGGAATCCCAAGCCACTTTTGCCTTTTATCCCAATGGAGGTAATCCATGATCGGCCTGAATGGATAAGTCTGGCAATCCCGCCTTGGTATGAGTCAGAAGAATGGTCTTAGATACTCACTGCCTGTGGTAAGGTAATTTTTCAAGATATTTTCTAGCGGATCATCAAATTCGAGCAAGCCTTTCCCTTTGCAAACATCATCTACCAGCATCGCTGTAACTTGCTTGGAATACAGAAGCTATTCGAAAACATCATCCTTTTTCAATAGGAATTCCATCTTTCAAAAATTTGTAAGTCCACGCGGCCTTTCAAAATGAATTTGCCCTCATCAGCGACCAAGGACAACAACCTGAAAAGCCTTCTTGAACTTGCCCGTTCAAAAGCCTCAAAAAATCTAAATTTCGTCTCCTGAGCAAAAGGGAAAAATTTAAATCAAAAAAATCCAAAAATGAGGGCTGCGCGTGTAGGAATAGGTTTTTCATAGTTGAGGCATTGGTTGAAAAGAAATACAAAAAAACAGGCTATTTGAGGGATAATTCTTTATTGAAGCGAAATGGTCCCTTAAATCTTTTCTGATTTCTATTATATTTCTGACGGTATTTTTAAAGCAGTCATTCCCTTTGTTTGGTTTTGGGCAAAAGAAAGTTGTTTTTAATAACTTTTAAGATGGAATTCCTGCAGATGTTTTAGAAAAATACTTCTACACCCATCCAATCAGATGAAAATAGGCAAAGAAGGGAAGGTATTCAAGGGCTTATTACAGAGGAATTAAAGTGGGTATTCCTGAAAACGCCCACCACTCTCCAAGCAGTTTGGGTAAATTCACACTCTTGACAGGTACCTGGGCCAGAATAAAGCATCAAAATGTCTGGGGGAATGAGATCAAAGAGCCAAATTATCAATGTACTGGACGAATATTTAGAATTTCAAGAAAGAAGCTAGGACACTCAAATATCGCGATTTTTCTCGCCTTGGCAAAGACAATCGAACTAAACTGATTGGTGAAGGATTAGCCCAACTGGTTTTTGAAAATGGATTTTTCCTTTGATGGCTTTGAATTGGATACCCTGGACCTTATTCACATGATTCAGAGACGCAATACAATTCAGAAAATAGACAATCTTGGGCAGCTTACGAGGCCGGCTTAAAAATCACTTAATAAAATCTGGACCCTGATTTGTCTTGCGGTTTAATTTGGAGTATAACAGTGATATGGGGATCGCTATGGCGATAGCCCACAGTTATCCACAAGCAGTGGCATTAGCAGATGAGCCAAGTGGGGCGAATCTATAATCGATCACGCTATCGGGAAGAAAATTGGCGAAGAACCTGATGATTCAAATTGATTCACTACAGTCAATGGACAAGGAAGGCTCCGGATTGGAAAGATCATGGGCGGTCAATCTGAATCGTGAGCGTGAAACTTGGATCGTCACAACTGCTCAAATCCAAACGGAATACTTCAAAAATGAAAAAAAGCCTGCCATGGTGGATATTTTAACCCTACGATAGCCCGATTCATGGAAAATAGACATCCCAATTACTGCGCTTAGGATTGGATGGCGTACCGATGATCGGTGAGTTATCCCATTGGGCAAGGGAAAGCGGAAATTCAGGAGGACGTGGTGGATCTTGACTTGGCTTCCGAAAAAAAAAATTGGGGGGGGGGAAAAAAAAAGATCAAAAAAAAAAAAAAAACAGGGAAAAAGGTTTCGTATAAGTTATGGCCAAAAATGGACGAGTTTGGACCAAGACGGGACTTGTGGAATAATCTTATCCTTAAAATTAGGCGAAACCGAACTAGCCTTACCTGAGTTTTAAAATTCTTTCAAAGATTTACCGATTGGTAAAGTTGAAGTTTGGATCCAGGGAGCTAAAAATGGCTGGGAGTTTGGGCTCTCACGGGCATTAAATGGGCTCCTGCCTGAATTTTTCAGTCGACAACTGTGTCCCTCTGTCTGTAGTAAGGCGAAAATTTTTTTTTTACCCTCATCACAGAATGACTGGTAGAAACTTCGCCAAAAGTGTAAGCCCGCTAGTCCTATAAATATTTCCTCCCTGAAAACCTCGTGCTTTCGGCGTCTCTCTGTGTTGAAAAAAGAATCGACCATCCTTCCGTTTGCGACACCATTTCAACCAATTCACGATTGAACGCCAATTCGGCCAAAACCCCATAAACCTAATTATCTCTTTTCTATAAAGATGCCGCACCTCTGGTGCTATTGAAATCTTCTTTACATTCAGAATTTTTTTTTCTTAATTTCCACGAAACCTCTTAGGCTCTGCTAAACCGTTTTGTGACATTACGGTTAAAAAACTAACCACACAAAAAAAGCCGACTTTCGCCGCTCTTTTTTTTATTAGAATTCTGTTTAATCAATCCTATTCCTCCCTTAATAAACGGGTAGGGGGCGAACTCGCGCCAAGCAAGTAGGATTTCGCCGCAATCCGGTCAAGTGGAATCCGATTTCCCGATTCAACTTGCTCAGCTCCTCACTTGCCCCAATGTAAACCATTATGCTGCCAGTGATCAACATTGTTCTGGAACATCGGTCCAAAAACGATTTTTAATCTAAGTATCCAAGTTGGTATGCAAGTGTAATTGGAGTAAGACCAGTTTCAAAGAAGCTTAAGGAAAATGCCGGAACGCCCAGCTGCTACAAAAAGGAAGGCATAGTCCAGGAATCCACCACCTCCTGGATTTCCCCGGAAAATGGTAAGTTTCAATATCTTTAAGTGATATCGCGAGGCACTTTGGTCATTCCATCGACCGAGTTTCGTAGCTAATCTACAAAAGCCCTGACCGGACACAATTCGTAAACTCTGCCTGTTCCATTATCTCTGATTGAAAAGCGCCTGAATTTGGTCCATCATCTTCTGGAAATGATAAATCCCTCGACGAAAGCCTTGATCCAGATTGAGACTTGCGTCCTCTGAACCCAGTGTCCCAACATATAATTGTTGCGTTTGTTGATTTGGTGATAGATCTCCCTTTCAACCACGCGCAAATCACTTCATCATCAATGATGGTTTCCTGTACCGTTGTCTGTAGCGCCAGTAAACCACCGATCCCAAGAATCATAAGTGGCGCGATAGCATCACATACCGCAGGCTTTTCGTTCCCTTAATTTTCAAGCAATTGTGGTTGAGGTAGGGAACTACACCAGTTTCTTTGGATGCGCATTTAAGTTGATCATTGGTTTTTTTAACCGCTTTCCACCATACGAAAAACAAAGTCCATAATCTTCTGAGTGAATTTTACGTGGGGTCACTTTCTTAGTGGAGGCAGAGAAAATCTTGTTTGCTCCCGAAGCCTTGAGACCAATAGGAAGTAATAGATCCAATGCTCCCGGCTTCCTCCAGTACAATCGGTAATTTCTTCGGTCCCTTCCACCAGTATTTCTTAATCGCTCAAACTCCAGCATATTCATCGCGGAAGCGATCCGCTTTCAATTTTGCGAAAAGACTCAGAGTAGCGAACTCCTCCCAATTGTAATCTTGGTCTTCCTGTGATCTCGCGCAGAATCATCAACGGTATTTCCCTTTTTACGAGGGAAGCCCATTTTTAAATGCTGCAGCAATCCCTTCAAGCATTGGATCATGAACTAACCTCACCGCAGCTCCGGCCCTTTTGGAGAGGAAGGACTCCCCAAAGTCGAGTTGGGTTCCGTGCCAATTGAATCTAGTCCCAGGGTGCCACCATATCGATTGTGCGTAATGCCACGCTCCCAAGCCTCTCCATTCCGCCACCATTTTTTTTTCATTGCGAGCCTCGATTCCCTCAGCCTTTATACTTCTCTTAAACCGCCCATCATGCCGCTTGCTGCATTTGAGGAGAAACCTACCATCGAGGACCAATTTCCGTTCCCATCAAATTCGTGCCCGATTTGCTTCACTGCAGAATTTTTCGCGAGCTTCTTTGATGATTCATTGATGAACTTGAATCCTGCGCTTGTACTTTTGTGGGTTGGAAAAGTAAAGTAACAGGCCCAAGCCCTAATAAGTATAACGTTTTTTTCATAGCTTATTTCAAAATTTAGATTTTAAAAAAATAGGATTTCAAGACAGTTTTTCTAACACCGTTGTGATTTGGGATCAGAAATGAATTGGAAATTTGATATAAAAAAGTTTGGCTTGCCCTATTAAAGATGCTTTTTTCCGACCTGCTTTCATGATACCGGCCTTTCCTTCTTTGATGGTCTGCACGTAAAAAAATGCCCTTTGGATCGATTTCAGTAATCCGCCCTTTTGTGATTCGATGTAACTTCTACTAGTGACCCAGCATGATATATCAACAATATGATGGATAAAAGTGAAAAGTGTCTCTGGTAAGGGTAGCCCCGTTCAACCCTATTATATATCAAGAGATGGCTTTTCCGCAAATTTTTTTTTCAAACAATCAACTCTTTTACCAAACTCATGCTCTTTGGAAATTACCGTCAGAGCCGTGTATTCTTCAATCGCCTCAACTACATAATACGGGATCAAACTTTGAAATCGCGGTGAAATAGGTGGG
>Ga0163217_1003522_pt1 | contig 10268 bp, 2 predicted proteins | sample SynspAceP_FD_185933 | JGI IMG/M metagenome (GOLD analysis project Ga0163217, IMG submission 185933) | Saline lake microbial communities from Ace Lake in Antarctica - Synechococcus sp. Ace-P (PacBio error correction) | ecosystem: Environmental > Aquatic > Non-marine Saline and Alkaline > Saline ...
GACCAAAAGAAAAAAAAAAGAAAGAGAATTTTTTTCCCCCCAAAAAATCCGGGCAAATGTCCCCCCCTCAAACTTCCCCTCCTTTTGAATAAAACACTCAATTTGAAAAAATCCCTCCCTGCCCCCTGCTTCTAAGCGGTTAACCGGCCCACTTCTGTGGACATAAGTTTTTCATAGGTGTCCCCGGGTAAGTGAATAAGTTTTTAAACCACCAATAAGGAATATTTCCCTTAAACATCGATACCACGTGCCAAGCCAAAATTCGGTGCTTACCCATTATATCTAATATTAACCCTTTCCCTAAAATGTCCCATCACCCCATCTCTAATACCCTGGGTTAAACTACCGTGGATGGCACCCTGATCGAATTTTAATTGATGGCCAAAGTTTGTTTTTCCCAATTTATTAACGGGCCGCCTTCGTCCTGCAAAAAAAATTAATTTCCTCCTTTCTCCTCCTCTGACTTTAAAAAATGAAGCAGAAATTTCAATTTTTTTTCTATGGTTCTACTACAACATACTATGTTCTAGTGCCCTGGTGCCCTTACCGTACCATGTCCCGCCTTCCGACTGGACCACAAGTTTGGACATAATAATTTCTGGACCAATTGTTTAAAGGCTCCCCGGCATGGGTGGCCGTAAACAATAATGTTTCTTCTCGACTTTTGGGATTGTCCTTGAAATAATATTATCCAAAGTCCCACCTTAAAAGCAGTTACCATTTCAATCCCTCAATCCAAGACCAAATACTTGATATCTTTTATATTGATAGGCCTTCCTTTAACCAAATCCACCAGCGACCTGGTGTGGCTATGACGAATATGGTAGCAGTCCCCCTTTAAACGTTCAATTTGAGTTAAATAGAATCCTCCACAAATGGAGCAAATGGAAATAGACGAACTATGGGTAGAAAAAGGAACCAATATCGCATAAATCTTTGTCCCAATTCCCTTGTTGGATCCAAAAAAAATTTTTTTTTTTTTAATAAAACCGGGGCCAAAAAAAATTTTTTTTGAATAAAACTGGGGGGGGGGGGGGTTTTTTTACTGCCATAACTATTGAAATTGTAATAAAGGGCAACCAAAAAGCAGCTGTTTTAACCGGTTCCCAGTCCCTTTGCAGAGCAAACTAACATCTTTGCTTTGCCCAAAATCACAGGAATAACCTTTTCTTGAATATTGAGGCACTGTATTTCCTGGTCCTGTTAAACTTTTGAAAGTAGGTGTCGTTAATCCTAAATCGGAAAACTGCTTTTGACATATAATAATTTTCGGCAAAGAAGCCCAACAGTTCTAGGGATGCCAGTAATTGAATAAATATTCCTATTTTGAACCGACTAGTTCTCGGTATTATCAATAAGTGGTTCTTTTAACTGGGAACCAATGAGAAAATTTAGCTTAAGAATTGCCCATAAATTCTATCTTATGCAAATGCATAATTCCAATATTTCCTTAGTAAAGAACCTACTTTTTGAATAAACTTTAGTAAAGTTTAAAAACTTCACTGGAAATGAATAGGAAACGATTTTTCTAAAAAAAGGTGTTGGAATAGGAAACCCTTGTTGCCGTTGCCTACGGTTGTACAGGCCTGTTCCCAAAAATTAGTAAATCCCAAGGATGAAATGAAGAAGTTACGGAGGACTGTGAGTTATCGCCTAGTGAACTGGACCCGGACCTTTCCAATAAAGACTCCTGCCGATTTAAAAGAGGGCCAAATATTGTCTCAGATAGAACCGGGTGGCCACGCTTATAACATTAAGGTGCTGGATCAAAGCGAAGAATTGCAAACCTCTTTCCGTGCTTTGAGACTATGGCATTGCGATGCTGAGGTTAATATTGCCGAATATGGTGGATTGCCTTGCAACCACCGATTTAACCAGCGTCCTTTAAAGGACACAGACACGGATGCCAAACGAAACGCTTCCTTTATAGTAATAATTTCCCAGTTGTAAATGGTAAGGGCTTTCCCCCATATACACCCCTGAAGTTTGGATCCAGTGAAAAATCCTATTAGAACAACCAAATTGCCTTCCAAAATCCGTAATGTAATTCGTTTATAGCTCTTCCAAACTATAAAGGTGAGGCGACACTTTGAATCAAGTGATAATGTGTTTTCTAACATATTGAGGCAATATGGCCGACTCCGTACGGCAATACCGCGGACGGGTAACACCCTGTTAAAAACACAATTGTGGTTAGAGAGCTACTAACTTATATATCTTTTGCGTGCAAGACTTAAACAGTAAATGGGCTCCTAATCCCTTTGTACCACCACCATCCAATAGCTGATGGCAACGCCCCAGATATTTGAAAAAGGCATACACCCTACCTCAGCTAAACATCGTAAAATTAATTATTTTGGTTAACAAGAGAATCGAACATTCATTTTTGCCCCCTATCTTGTACTATGATTTTAATCATGTTTAAACGCATCCATTTTACTAACCTAAAGCAACTAATGGCAAACAACTACAAAAAAAGTATGAATAAGCGAAAAATGCTTGGTAAAGGCTACCATTAACCTCGTTAACAAATAACGGCTTTCACGCCACCGCAATGTCCGAAAATTGCGAAAATGGCGATGTTATCCCCCGCAACAATTTATTTGTATTTGACAATAAGCAAGATTTGGGGTAACCAAAGTATATATAGAGTAAAGCCGCCTTTACGGCTTATGCTTCAAAAATTTTAATACGAAAATCCCAGTAGCGGAAGGTTTGAGATAATTTGGAAACGCATTGCCGATTTTAAAATTAAAAAGAAGTGCAAACATGTTTTTGCCCCAGTGCGACAAACCCCATGATCGATAAAGCTAGCAACAAGAAGGCTTAAAACACCTACAACCATTACTGACCTCTGAACGAGGCAAGCAAGAGGTATTATAAAACCTTTGTCGCTTAATCTTATAATGCGTACTCTATAAATCCCCTCTCCCTTTCTAAGGTAATGCAGCAACGCCGGTTTTTTTCAATAAACCAGAATCATTTGAAGACGCCTACCAAAGCCGCTTGGACAGTATAGAAAAAATAAAACCTCAATAAAATAATATCAATTATGAATTCAGACAATTAAATTGAAAACAAAGGACCCGTAGGAAAAAAGCCTACCTTTCGGATTTTCGAATTTATTAAAGAGGATACAGATTTAAAATATTGAAAAAGGTGAAATACTTTGGAGGCCACTTACATCTCTTAGAAGCCCTTTTAAGAGGAAGGAATGAGCCGAATGCCCAAAATCGTATTAAGCCCCCTTTGAATTGGTAAGCCTATTACCTCTTGGGATAAAGCAAAAAGAATCGCCCTCCAAAGAATGACAAATTTAAACGAAGTGATTTTGTTCGGAATGATGGAATTGGAAAAACCCCAACAAAATCAAAAGGGGAAGGAACTTAAAAGTAGAACAAGGCCAGAGCTTCCACTCAGTCTTATTTAGGTATTTTGGGAATGATCAGGATTAACTGCCTATTGTGGGCTCAACCCAAATTGTAAACCCAAAGCGGGGAGACTTGAGTAGTTCAGGACAGCTGGAGCCGTGGGTAGTGTTGAGACAAATAGGAAAATTTTGGGCTATACTGGTAGTAATGCCGGTACAAGATGAAAAAGTAGAAATGCTTACCTCTAAATTTTGGATTTGACTATGCCCATAAAACTACAATACCACAAGATGATATGAAAGCAGCCCTTAGAACTGCATGTCCCGCATGTGTGGACGTTTATTTTTGACAATGTGGGGCCCCCTATTTCGGAATGCCGTAACTCTACAATATTAACAAAATTTTGCCCAGAAGATTATCTGTGGGGCCATTCCGTATACAACAATACTGAAGCCGCCCAAAGATGTCAGCGTTCAAGCCATTTTTGATTAAAAACAGCGCATGATGCAGGGCTTTAAAAATAGTTCGAAATTATATGATAAAATTATCCAGAAGCCATAAGCACTCTTTCAGGGTGGTTAGCGGAAGGCAAATTAAACCTACACAGAGACCTGTGTAGAAGTATTTGAAAATACCCCTCAAGCATTTTTAGATTTATTTGAAAAGGTAAAAATGAGGCAAAATGATGTGAAAGGCCTAATAACTAGGCCGATATCTATATTAATTTAAACATAAAACAGCAAAAAACGAATAGAAAATTATTTGATTAACACTCAATGATAAATTAGGAGAACCTGGAAGGAAACGGATTTTGGATCCGAGGAATTTTTGCCATCCCATATTATACCCCATTGGATAAGGGCGGCATTTACCTTGCTACACCCCAAAGGTGGTGCTGCCACCAATAAGATCCTAGTAGTGATACCCCTGATGCCAGTAACAAAAGAATACTGAGCGGTTTAAAAAATGATGCCGTAGGCACAAAATAAAATAAAAAACAAGACCTTAGCATAACAGCGATGAACCCCGAAAAATGATCGATGCATAATTTTATCCAGGAGGACACCGGGCCTTTGTGGATTGGCAAACCGATGCCACTCGATTGGTCTAATTTGAAACCTTTAATAAACCCAGCAAGAAACTCCATCGCTTTTTGTAATGTCCACGCTTCCTGCGCCCTAAAAGGTTGTTAAAAATGAAGATGGATCCCCCTTGGTAAAAAGGTCAAAAAGTAACCGGCATTTACAAATTCCGAAGAGGAACCGTTCAACTCACCTCCCGTAGTTCCATTTTTTAGTGGAAGATATGCTTAAAGCAAATGGCGGATCTACTCCAAGAATCCGATTGGCTCCTAAGCGGTGCAGGATGGTAATTTGGATACAGGACAAATCCCGCAATCCCGAATTGGTTGCCGAAAAATTACTAGCAATCAACTTTAATTAGAGAATCAACTTTAAGTATACGAAAAGCCGAATGACTGTTTTAATAGTTGTTCGCTTTTTTTATTAAGCCGGTTTAAGTTTCTATTTATTTAAGTTAACTACCATTGATTCTTGAAGTCATGTCATAAAACTGAAATCCCAAGTCTTGAAAATCCAGTCTATCTTATTACTAATCAAAAAAAAAAAGTGGGCTATTACACCCACCTTTCCACTCTATTAACAATATCTTCCCTGCAACCAAATAAAATCTTGGGAGGTCTTATTTCCTGCCAACTACTTCAATATCGGCAACCCCTTTTTTTTTGGTAGGTACCAATCTAACCTCTACATCATAGGTTCCTGCCAATAGCCCATTACCATTATTTTCCGTGACAATCCTAAACGTTTGTTTGTATTTAAAAGATCAAGCTGCAAACACTGCACTTGTCCCCTCCAAAATCAACATTCCTGAAGGGGTGTCACACCAATTCAGGCCAAGGTTCCTGCCTTGGACATATTACAACTTTTTATGACTGGTTTAAAATTAAAGCCGTTATATTCTCCAAATACTGCCGCGCCACTTGCTACAAAGATTTGCTTACATCGAAGTCCCAACAATTAGATCAGGCACTTAGTCCACCAATTACTACAAAAGACCGGGTTGATGAAGAATTTTAAATACCGCTTTGGTTCCCACTTGGCAACTTTAGCCATATGTTGAGCCATCTCGTTAAAAATACTAAACATTAAACCCCTTTACAATAAACCTTACTAGGTCGATGTACCCACAGGCATCAAAGGTCGCCTAAAATCTTGGAACTCCATGGTAAAAGGTCTAAAAGTTCACCTCTATTTCTTCTTCATCAGTATAATAAGGAAATTTTTCCTCAGTTCCATAGAAGAATCCGATTCCATCAAATTCAGAATTAATGTCCATATCCCCTTTGTAACGGGCTTTCTATTTAAAAATGGTCACGTTCCGCTCTGCCCTACAGATCAATGGGGAAAAGGAGCGCCAGTTAAATTACGGAAAGACGTCCTAAATCACTGTCTTATCATCACTGTCGACACGAGATGAAAACGGTAATATGCAACAAGCAATGCACTTGTAAATACTTTAAATTTCATAAGTTATAAATTTTTAATAATAAGTAATTATTGGTTTACCTCCAATTTAAAGCTATATATAACAAAACAACCAAAGATGGCGTTACCCTACACATCTTAATTTTTTTTATCGTTTTTCTCGATGATAATACATTCGATTCTTATGCCCGTCCGGGGTCAAAACCTAATGTGCACTTAATTTTTAAAGGTGCTATAATTTATAAGTTCTTAATAATGTTATAGAAAAGCCCCTTAGGCAGGGCCTTTCCAATTAGATTATAACTTATGTTAAATTCCTATACTAATTGCAGACGCCCTGCTTTTAGCATAGGTCAATTTTTGGATCGCATTTTCCTCCTCCAATTCCTTGTAACATGTTCGTCAAGGCAAAGTATGTACCGCGAAAGAATCAATATCCCGTAAACGTGAACCGTTTTCCCCTAGTAAAGTCCGCCATGTGTTTCAAACCAATTGTAGCATCGTGGTGCAGGCAATTCTGTCCACAGGTTAGGAATAGTACCTGCGGCAAAAGCCACTACCAAAAAGATAGGGCAAATAATTAGATCTGTAACGTGGGAAACGGCCGAAACCACATCCAATTAGTTTTGTGTAAGGCTCCTTTTCAAAGGCATTTGCATCCTTTGCCGTGTCAGAATCCAAATGTATGCCATTGCATACCAATTGGAAAGCTGCCAAATTCTCTAGTAAGACTATACCCTGATTAAAAGTGCCCCCGATTTTTTTATCTTAAACAAATACGTTTTGTGAATTTGTTCCCAGCAGTTTGTGTAAATGCAGAGCGGTAGTTCTTTAAGGATTTCTGATACAACGCCCAATTTTCATTAAATTGGAAGGCAAACTCCACAAAGTCGCGCGCCACACAGAAGTACCTGATAAGGATGGTAGTATTGATCGGCAAAAAACCCGTGTAGGGCATGTCCAAATTCATGGCATCCGCTCGGACCTCATCAAAATTCAGCAGTGCTGGTTCCCCTTCGTTGGTTTAGGTATTGCAGACATTATAAATTACAGGTTTTATTGGTACATTTGGATGGGTAACAAATTGCTCATCCAGGCCCCCACCTCGCACTGGGGCGTGAAAAGAAGTCCACCGTAGAAAAGGCCAAAGGGTCTCCCGTTCTCCTCAAAATAGCTCGTAGACCCAAGAACAGTTCCTCATGAAAGGTAGGATATCGTCCTAGCCTTATAGTAATCCGTAAATTTTCTGCAGCATAGAATAACCCCTCTTTCCAATACCTTTTTTAGATTCAAAATAAGGTTTATACTGTTTTCACATCCAAATCATCTTTGCTTTACTACCATTTATCGGCATAGTGTTCCAATCCCATGGGGCCAAGGTAAAATCCCCCGCCCTTTTCAGTAATCATTTCTGAATTTCCGCTGCTCTTGTTTTGCTTTGGAACGGGCAAACAGAATAAGTCCACTAAATAATTATCACATTCTCTGGCTTTTTGCCCATGGTATTTTGCTAGACTCCTTCAGCATAATTGGCCAAATCCCAAATAACGCTCCTTTGTTTAGGCGCGTAATTCCGCAATTTTCCGTAATAAATGGCCTTGGTCATCATGAGCGGAACCATCCCGTCCTGTACCATGCCGCATTAAAATAAACTCTCCTAATCAACTCTGTTTCCAAACGCTTGCACCAATGTTGTTTGTAGTATCTGAGTGGTATTTTCAACCCTTAATCTTCTCCATTTTTTAAGGAGTTTCAGCTCAGATTCCGAAAAATTCCGCTAGCTCCAAATTTAACAATAAACATAAAGCTTCCGGCATTAATTGGCCTCCAAGAGGGTTTTATGAAAGTATTGCTCAGTGGTAGCCAAGCGAGAATTATAAGCTTTTAAAAATTCGCTTGTCCAATCTGCTAATAAGTTGGCTCCGCAGCAATTTCTAATCTTCAAAAATAGTTTTTGCCAAATAAATTTCAAGGTTCCGCAAAACCCAAGGTCCTAAATTTTCTGTTTTACTGTGTAAAGGTTCTTACACCTGAAACCAATTTTTTAATTGAGATAAATGGCATCACTAAGTTCCGAGAATTTAGGCGCCATTTCTTCTTGTACGGCCTGCAAGTAATCATTGGAGTGCAACCTGTAAGAGCAGAAAAAACGTTTTTTGAACCCGCTCTAATAAACTGCCCAAACTTTTTCCAAAGCCAGTAGTATTTTCAAAAGTAGAACGCTCGGTCCTCATTGGACCATGTTTTCCATGCTACTCTTTTTTCTTCCATTCCTTGCATTAATGCACTGGAAATGACCGTTTTTTTAATTTTTGTAAAATCGGGCACACCATATAGGTAAAAGTAAAATTTCAGCAAGCAGTGGATTATTAATGGTAAAATCATAAGCGTTGAGACGGTTTGAAATTATTATTGTTATGAAATCCTTAACAGCGGAAAAATATAGATTATTATAGTAATAATGAACAAAACAATTTTCTTAATATCGGGCAATTTTTGGTATTTTGTGTGCAAAAGTAATCAAACTGGCAGAATTTATTTTCTGGCAACTTCCAATAAATTCTTTTCGAACAAAGCCTTCATAACTCCCTAATACATACTCGCATAAACTGAAGAAGCTGACAAATATGCATAAAAAAAACCTTAACGGGAGGAAATAAGTTTAACAAATTATCAAGTTTTAAAGAATTTAATCATCAAATAGTTCAATAAATACATTTTTTTTTCTTCTTGTTCCCGGTCTGTCAAAGGTACTTTATAAGCTGTTTTTTGGTTAAATTGTCCTCAGAAAAATAACATATAATACCGTTCTTTCCATTTTCATCCACATTGCCTCATACCATTTTCCTGCCTTACTGGCAAGGGTAGTAAATATATCCAAAATCTTCAAAATGCCTTAACAATTGAACCTTCAGGAGTGTAAGAGGCTTATAATTCCCATTACTGGCTTTGGAAAAATAATTCGAAAGTAACTAATGACTCTTTATCATATTTTAGATAATGAGCTACATCAAAAAGTTTGCAACTCTATATTGCAATCCTGAACCACTTCCGAGGTCTGTCCATCTGTTACCTTTCTCTCAGATAATCAGAATTAGCAGATGAAAGACTGGTAAATAGCAATCCAAGGATACAGCTGTAATCCGTCACTGTCTTCCCTGTGGCCAAAAGCCTGCTGGCAAGTCCCAAAAAAAATCATAGTGTTAACAAAATGTTCTGATAAGGTGGTTTTTAAACTGTTATTAATTCGTTGAAACCCTAAGATATAATTTATTGTAATCAATACATAACAATTATATACACTTTCCTACAACTATATTTGAAAGTAGCTTAATTAATGTTTTAAACCCTTACAGCTATGTTGATTTTAAAAGGAACATAGATCACTAATCCGCAATTGCCATAATCCGGAACAGTAAGTGTGTATCTGGAAACTTCAAGTTTTTTATACAAATTCAAATATCTGGGATCCTCTATATGGTGCCAAACAAATGGTTCCGGCAAACGTAACCAAGTTCATTTCCACTTCGTGGGTTTTTAATAAGATTTTGAAAGCCCAATTGAATACTTCCTTCCTATTTTTGCATATGATACAGTAATAAGTGACAGAATATAACCAGTTGCAGGATCTATCCAGACGAACCTTCCCCTGTACTGTTTTGCAAGGTGGCGAGGCTTTCTTGGAACACCTGTCTATTATTGGCCATTTCCACAATGTAACGCATTAAGCATACTAACAATATGGCGGACGGTCTGTGAAAATTATTCATCAATTGCCTCCAGCTTTTCTTATAGGAATCGTATCTCCAAATAATAATACATTTGGGCTGCCTCCCTTAATAGAACATAATCGTTCCAGGAATAAAGATCGTATTGCTTTAGTTCCTCTCAGCTTTTCCTCCTATCCGAATACAAGAAAAATAGTACTGAAGCCCTCATGGCAATACCATCCATAGGAATGGATCCTTCCAGAATAAGCCTATTTAATTCTGATAAGCATACGCATATTTACGCAGTCTTAAGGAATAATCAACAATAGATTCTCGTTTCCAATTATCGCACCAAGACTAAGAATATTGTCTGCTACGTATGCTCAACCGGCCTAAAGTCCCATTCAAAATAAGAATTTTCCAACATACAATGGAATCCTGACAATCGTCAGATTGTCATCATGCATTTTTGAAAGCTCTTCCCCAAATAAATATTTGGCATTTTCCAACGCTTCCTGCTCCCATACATGCCCCAAAAACACTCCACCAGTAAAACATGAAATATCGGCCGAGCCGAGGTAGGGTTCTATGAAAGGTTGAATCCAAGTCCAAGGCCCTTCTCATATAACGGAATAGCATTTTAAATGATGTCTGATTTATATTTGTTGTTTTGGAATGTC
>Ga0163217_1010905_pt1 | contig 10268 bp, 12 predicted proteins | sample SynspAceP_FD_185933 | JGI IMG/M metagenome (GOLD analysis project Ga0163217, IMG submission 185933) | Saline lake microbial communities from Ace Lake in Antarctica - Synechococcus sp. Ace-P (PacBio error correction) | ecosystem: Environmental > Aquatic > Non-marine Saline and Alkaline > Saline ...
GCCGCACCTTCTTGTAGCTTTCTGTCTGTTTTGGTCGTACATGATTCATGTCCGATGGCGTAGTCCAAGCCCGGCAGACGGCCGAAGGTCAGCCGTGCGTCTCCGCTAACTTCTCCCGCGGCGGCGGATAAACTATTCCAGTGGTTTACAGAGTCGGGCAGTAAAGTGTGACGGTTGATGCCGGTTGACCATTCCGAGCTCACGTCGTTCACGATCTCGTGCCACATCAAGTAAGCGGATTGGATAGGCACGGGCCGCGCCGGTCGTCGGACAGGTAGTTCCATCCAGGTTTCGCGGTCATTGAGCCGCGTCTCCTCGGAAGCTCGATGAACAGCTGGGGTCGAGGATCGCCGGGATAACATCGGCGCGGCGGCCCCGCCAGGGCGAAACCTCGCCCGAGGTCAATGGCAAGGCCCGCGAGAAATCCGTTGGGCCACGCGGCCCGGGTCAAATGGGTTCACCTGCGCCGTGGCTGGTGCGGCGGCCAGCAGGGGCACGCGGCAGCACTCTGCAAGAAGGAGCGCCACGGTCCGAAGAAGCGCTTGGGCGGGAAGAGATTTTCGGGTCATAGGCAGAAGCTCCGGATAAGAAAGTAACCGCCAGCATCAGAACATCTCGTGATCACGCCTTGTACAACAATTGCGTCAGCCTGCCGCACCGAAACGATCGGCGGCTGTGTCAGAAATCACGTTAGCCCACCGTTTGCCCCGCAAAGTCCAGCTTATGACTCGTCGCTTGCCAAAAGCGGGCCGTTTGTGAGCTTCGCGATAGCGTTTAGACATCTGGCGCACGACGCGGATCGCCCCACGGATAGTACTTACGCGATGCACGAAAATGACCTGCATCGAAAGGCTGTAGCGCAGCGGCTGAAAAAGAAACCGATCCAGAGGCGGCTTTTGGCGAGAATTTGTCCTTTGAACGCATGGCGTAGATCGCTCGGAAATGCTCAGGTCATCAGTCTTCGGCGCAGCTTATCGTCGGGCGTAGCCGCCACATGTCAGACTGCCGAAGCGATACCGATTGTGCGCATCCCGGCGATAATTATCCATTCGCGAGCCCTCGCGGCGAAACCGCGTAACAGGCTGGGACCTTGCTCCACCCGCCCAAGCGCTCGCCAATGCCGGATGATCGCTTTCCATTCCGGACCATGTTGCCCGTCTTCAATAAAGAGCCAGGTCCCTCCAGGTCCAGCCGATCCAGTCCGTAATGAACGGCACGAGAAGATCTCCCGTTTCGAACTGGCGGGGCAGAGGCGGAACGTCCCAGCTTATCCAGTTTCGCGAATTGTGGCGCGCACCCCAGGAGCAAGTGCGCAGTCGCCGTCCATTGACCGCTATTTGGCCACTGTCGTCGAAGGCGGGAAAACGGCTGGACCTCCTCGATACGAATAGGCTGTTCTCTCTGCAAGTGCTGCCATTACTACTCTCCATAGTTCTTTTGGACCCAGCATGTGCCGTTTCCGTACGAAACGACAACAGTGGGCGAGGGTGATCCGCAATGGCCAGTTTGGCGATACAAAAACCTGAAGGGCCGCGTCCTCCGCGGTGCGTGAATTTCATCCCGTCTCCCAATTTTGGGGTTGCGACGAATGGGCCCGCACTGGCGGCATCGCAACCTATGCTGAAGGTCGGGTTGGGCCGTTCTAGTCACTCTGTGAGCCTTTCGATAAGTCCGGAAAAAGCACCACAATGAGGTATCGGTCGGAAAACGTAACTCTAAGTCTGACTGCTGTCTCGGACCCCAAAATGCCATTCCCGTCAGGCGCTTTGATCAATCAGCATCTGCTGTGTTGGCGCGACCCCCGAGGATGACGGCAATAAATCTTCCTTGGGCCCAACATTGGCCGCAGTCAGAACGCACGCAAAGAGCTCAGCGACTTACACGCGCGCGAGTTCTGCTCAGCGGCAAATATCGCGTGAGCCGGTCCGGCCATAACTCCGATATCCAGAAGTTCGTCCATAACCTTTTTTACTTGGTCGAGACACATCTCGAGAAAACAGCCGGTGAACCGCATGAGCGTAGTAAGCGATAGGTTTCCCCCGCCCGTCGCGGTCACCGCTGACGCACTCGGTCGGCCACGGCAGGCACCAGCACGATCTGCGGATCTTCTCTTCTGATGAATAATGCTTGCCGCCCCTCTCATCTGGTACTGCGTATCGACTGCCGGGCAGCGGCGCGGCGCGCTTGATATCCATGACAATCTTCTCGCCTGGGGCTTTTTTTTCGTTGGTCTTTCTCATCGTCCGCCTCCCGGTGGCCTACGAATGAGCAACAACCCCTCTTAGCAAATGAACCCGATTTGGACCTCATCAGGCGCTCACGTCAGACGGGATAAATCTTAAGCACGCTGTCCAGTTTTGGCAGGACCACGTCACAGGGCCGTTCCTGATCTGGTCCCGGCCGGAAGCCTCTTTGTCCGGATGTTTGCCCTGCATTCAGACATCAAGTTTGAAGCCCAGAATGCCGCTTTTTGGGCGGCAAAATGTTGGCGTTGTGGAAAAGGTTCGGTGATAGAGCTAAGAGGACGCTAACGATGGCCCGATCCTGCGCCCGTGATTTAGAAAGCACGCACACCCTAATGTCTGAGCTGCGCATGAAGATGGTGTTGGTGACAGCCTGAAATTCCCGTACAAGTAGCCGTGCTCATCGGCGGAACCTGCGTCGCGTTAGATTGGAGCTTAATCCTGATCAAGCCCTATGGGTTTTCTCTTGACGAAAAGTCAGTGCGGCGGGCCGGAACGGATTTACTGGGAAGCATGTTAATCTTAACTGAATATGACAGTTGGCAAAGCTTTTTAAGGGGACCGAAACACATCGCGCGACCTGATCTTCTACTTTTTTTCCGAAAGTAACACGGCGCTCAGAACTTTTTTATACTCCCGGAACTATCAACCGAATTCTTATTTGGTTTCGGGTGTGAAATTCTGCGGGCCTGCCGCCTGCCATCTTGGATGGCAATGAAATGACCGCGTATTCAAATTTACCGATGCTTGATACACGTGTACGGTCCGCTCAAACTTGGCAAACGTAGTAAGTCGGTCGTTTATCAAGTCGATGGCGCACTCAGTTGGGTGGGTGAATGCAGCGTCTGCACCGAATGTTAGTAATGCGGGGCTGCCCGGCGTAGCATTCGGAGATCCGGTTTCAAGGCCGGCTATAGGCCGACTGCCAAGTGGCAAGGGCAAAATGACACATTGATGGTTGTGACTGCACCGCGTCGATTTTTTGGCTTTTGCAAGCGACATTGGAAATTGGGGCAGAATATGCATTCTGTTTGTCAAACAAGAGATGACCTGTCGTAATCACTAAGTTTGAACCTAAAGAAGCTATCAATAGCTCATCAAGACGTGGTTTAAAAACACCGCGTCGATGCTTTGACAAATGGTCGTAAGATAAATTTATGCCTTTTCCTCTAGCGTCAAATCGCCCGAGACCAAGTGTAATTAAATGCCGTATGTGATGGCGACCCCCGATGCACACGAGCGCAGTTCTATCTGACTGAATTACAGCGCCCTGCTTGGGGCCAAAGCGAAAATGACATTTCCACCGAGCTTGCTCTGTTTACCCAAGCCTAGAAGAGTTCGGTGATTACCCCCTCGATTTTGCCCTCGACTGGTTTCAGAGCCCTATTGGAGCAAGCAGACCTGACAGAGCAATGTGCAAATTGGCATCATTTCACCCTCATATTCAATTTGAGGGTGTGGCTGTAAGAAGACGATCTTACAAAACTTTAGCTAATCGCTCACCCTATCCCAACCATACATCTTCTGCGTCAAGTCAGATGACTAAAGCCCTGGCTCAGCGTTTTGGAGCCCACGAGAAAAATTTAATTTAGATAACATTAACAACATTGAATAAACTGGGATCGCCGCCAGATCGAAGTGCTCTGCCACTGGGTATATAAAAACTGTTTGCACTGTCTTTTAGCGGCGTCCCTGTCGTCAGGAACTAAGGGTCCAAAGGCGGCTTGAAACTACGAAGAGAGTTTGGATCATCTGGTTTTTGCAATCGCTATCACACAACTTTTGTGGTGAGCGGCAGCAAAAGTTAGCTTGGCTGCCCATTTGGGCTCTTGAATGCTGCGGGATTGACCAATCGTTCTGCTACGGGAAGGCCGTGCTACAGTCCCCCGAGTAGCTGGCCCAAGGCCAGCTATGCGCGTACGTATCGGTCGACACATGGCGGAATACGGCTTTTGGTCACGCTCTGCATGGAGGTCTGGTCGAGGCGTCAAGTACATCATAAAATGCTGGGGTGGTCCTGCGCCTGTTGCCTGACTGACGGCCGCATCAAGAATGGACCAGCAATGCGTCGAAACGCGCGATTCGTCCCATAGCTGTGAACCGCGAAAAAAAACGGGCTGTTCGCTGCCGCGAACACCGAGCAGCAAACTGGGGCAGCATCGTTTTCCCTTGTTCGAGAACTCGAATAGAACTTGTATGCTTGGATAAAGAGGGGTATACCTTAATACTGTACGTTATCTCTATCGATTTTTTCTGCTCCTTACGCTCAGTGATACGATCCTGCACTGACAAGCCGAACTGCCGCATTTCCGGGCGCAGTGTTTTTTAGGAGAATTCGATTGGCTAATGGCAACCGTAAAATGGTTCAACTCTACTAAAGGTTTTGGCTTTATCGCCCCTGAGGGTGGTAAAAGCAATGAATGTGTTTTGTGGCACATCTCAGCGGTCCGACGCGCAGGGCTCACTTCGTTGATGATGAACACAGAAAGTACATTCGAATATTGAGTCGACGGGCCCGCGATGGTCGTGAAAGCGCAGCCAATCTAGGCCTTGGCTAGGCTTCCCTTAGGGTAATTCCCTGACAGATAATGGCGGGCGGGGTCGGAGACGCGCGCCCGCTTGGATTTTCCATGCGGTGGCCCGATCTATTCGCAAGCCGTTTATTCTGCCATGGACCTTTCAACTGTCAATTCAGTATGACGCAGGCGATACAAAGTGGCGCCCTATCAATGCAATGCTATGATCTCAACGTGTGCTTTGGAGAAAAATCCAGCTAGGCTCGTCCGATAACACCTCAGAATGGCCATTGTATTGATGAAGCCTAACAATCCCTATTTTATTACTGAACCACACAAACACGAGCCAAAAAAATTATATGAAAGAAGACCGATCTAGATGCTTTGACGGACGTCTCAAGAACGCTTCTCCGAAGCCAAAACAAAAATAAACTTGAACGTTTCAAAGCTGCAGCCAATGATCCGGAGCGACTGGCGAAGAATGCTCAAAGAAGACGAAGCGCTGCTGCCCCAAAGTCCCTGCGCGACAGGCCAAGGCGACAAAGTTGCTACAGGAACAAGAAGCCGCGAGCGGCAGCAAGGCGAGATTGCCAAGCGCGAGGAAGAGCAGGCCCGAAGTGCACGAGGCAGCCCTTAAAACGGAACTTTCTGAGACTGTCCGCAAGCGCTAGCTCAACCAGAAACCCCGTGAAGCGGAGCGCAAGGCAGAAACGGGAACCGCCGCTATGCTGCGAGAGAAACCGCAAGCGCTGATTAAACCGGAAAGTGGTCGCCTCGAGGATGAAAAATTGCTCGTCAATTTTTGGTTCCGAGTGGCCGTTCCTTTAGCGTTGTCCAAGGGTCAGCATCGCTAATAAGATTAGCAAAAGCTTTCTAGCTTCGAGGCGGCCAAACATCTCGCCGCCGTAAGCATCCACAGCCTCCGCCCCAAATTCCTCGGGCACCTCGATACGTAGGCGCTGAGATATGAAGCGACGGCGGCAATTGCGCACCTCGCGCTTGGGTAAACCGTAACGATGGCAAAACGGGTCTAATTCAACATCCACGGAGCATTGAATGTTTTTGCGCCAAACCAGAATCCCCGGAAAGTATTTTCGCATCAATGAGCTCTGTCACAATGTTGGCAAAGTCTCAGTCTTCGCCTACCATTCGCCAAGTTTTGTGATTGAAACAAAACTCATTTTATCGTCTCCGCTATATACAGCGTAGCAGAGTTCGAGGATCTTGTCCCTCGGTAAGATAACCGTTCTTCGTGGCACTGACCGCTTCCGCTGCTGCCTGCCGTCATCGGCACTTGCGGCAAAGGTCTCGTAATAGCACTATCAGTCCTATTAGACCTGTCGCGCTTTCGTGCGGCCCCAGGGCTCGCTTAAGCCCACCTTTCGGTCGAAGGCGACAGGCTTTCCCATCTCCAGTGCTGAGTGACGGCGGCGCGGATTGGTAGAATCACGTTGAATGTATTCGAAGATTGCCATCTCGGCCTTCCGTCGTGTTTTCCTAAGGATTTCGCAGATCAGCTCTGCTTGATGGTTTTGAAGAAAGTCCTCGACAACACAGCATTAATCATAACATCGTGAGCCCTTCCGTCATCGATTACCTTGAACCCTGGTGTTGGCGCAGAAATCTTCTGATAGTCGTGAGAATAATATTGGGCGATTCAATCCGGTCGTCGCAACATCTTCGTTATATCCTGTTTTGTAGCCAGCCGGTCGAGTGCCTCTGCAGGCGTTTTGCCAGCCGATGACGCGCCCGAAATGTAATCCATGATCACGGCCAGATACAACCAGCCCTCGCGCGGTCCCAGACATAGCTAACAATCGCCCACCCATTTCTGATTTGTCTCGTCTGCGGTAAAAGTTTCGGTCCAGTAGGTCGGCGCAATGTTGAACTTAAATGATCGCTGTCCCCTCTTGTTTAAATGGAATTGAGGAGTTTCTTGTGCGAAGCTGGAACAGCTTACCCAGGCTGAGGCGGGAATTGTTCCTTTGATTATGAGCCAAAGTCCCGCCGATCAGATCGTTTGTCTGCGACTGGCAGGGCGGCTGCGGAAAGCCCGCAGCCGCTCGAGCTGACACCGACAACGTGACACATGGCGACTGCTGGAAGTGGCGCCCGGTGTTCCCTCGACACCTAACCTCAACGGCTTAGGCCCGCGAAGAACTGCGTTTGCTTCCTAAGAAACAGCCATGTCAGCCTCCATTGGCATTTTTGCAAAATCATCCGAATGACTTGGCCCGACGTTTGAGATTGCCGAGCACGCGATTTGCGGTATCGTTCCTCGTAATGAGACGCGCCGGGATCCTGATAATCAATGCATGGCGCAGGGTGTTTGTTAGAATAAAGCTGCGATCTTGCGCGACTTCCGTGACTGCCTTCGCTTTGCCTGCCCTTCTGCCACGCAACGCCCGGTAAAATGCGCCCAGTCGTGTCGCTTTTCGTCAATGGTGACCGCAGCCCAGGCGTAGCAGGCCGCCGCCACGGCTGATGATCGCCCGCGTTCGGATGATAGAACTTTGCCGCCGGAGATCTTGGTTACCGGGTGCCAGAACAGAAGCCACGATGTGAAGTGCTTGGCAACTCGCCAAGCGCGCAGGTCAGTGCCGCATTCGCCTACTAGCCTTGAGCGAACAAGGACGGTCCCATCCCAATGGAATTTGGCGTTAGATAAAACCCGAGGACGCCGAACAAACGCTGCCTCTGACCATCCGAACCGAAGGGGTTGCTGACCTGCTTGGTTTTGGTGCGCGGGCGCGGCAACTACACTTGGGTCATGTTCAGTAACGCACCCAATGCCGCCAGGTCGCCCCTCGAGGTGGCGTCACATTCCAGCATCTTGGCCTGATGAGTCATAAGTCCAACGATGGATCAGCGCAAAGAATGTGCTCGCCCGATATTCCCATTGAAGCGCGCTTGATCGTCTCAGTTGAGGCGCGGCAACGCACATCACGATGGGAGGCCAACACTCCAAGTCCCCGTTCGCCCGCAACAATCGCACGGATGATCTTCATCCCTGTCACGAGCCAGTGATATTCAGATACAACATGATGCCAGCTGCAGGTTCATAACTCCATCAGTGCCTTTTGCATGTCTCCCCTCTCGGGAATCGCTAATGCGATACCCCTGCCGGTCAATGGAATATGAAGCCGCCGCATACTCGACCAGCCGTTCCCGTTGGCGCAAATTAGGCCCGCAGCGTTTGCAATCTCAGCTGTTGGTCGAAAGCTGCCACGCAGAAGCCCATTGAAATGCAGCTGCCGCACCAAACTGGCGTTCCTGACGTCGGTTTTTCCGGCCGGGTAACGTTTTGGGTAGCGCGCGTTGACCAGAATACCTCGAAGTCCGCGCTGTTTCGAGTATCTCCGTAGGCTGGGATCAATAACACTCCCGTGGATTCCATCGCGACGCGTCACACCGTGCGATTGAACCAGTCAGCGAGATCATGCAGATCATGAGTGAAGGTCCCAAAGGCACGCCACCGGTGAATCTGTTAACGTCGGGGTTCACCGCTGCCAATATGTTCGCGCGAGCCGATATCAACAGCGGCAGCGCCGATGTTCACGGTCTCAATTGCGGGGGGCCCGGTCGTCTTTTGCTTGGCCATCATCTATCCTCCTGTCGGCAACAGAAGGCGTGGGCTATGCAATCCGTCATCATTCCTAAACCGGGATCACCGCAAAACGGGCGTCACACTCTCAAGTTCGCATCAAACCCCATGGACGCAACGTTTTTTTTTAACGGGGTTTCTCGCAACATCGAGACCACCAATAAGCGAAACGGCCGCTGCCCTTCATAGCACACATAGCACAGGCTTTTATACGCGCACAGGCGGGCTCCAACCCGGAACAGTTTTTTTAAAGATTATCGCGCTCCTGCTTTGAGGAACTGGATCTCGCGTCGAAGCCGATCATTCTCTTGGGCGAGGCTCAAATCTTCTTTTCGCACCAACATCAGTGCCTCGATGCGCTGTGATCCATGTGTTCAGCCGTAGACATTCCACCGACGCCCACCTTCTCGGACTTGCTGGGCAATACCCTATCAGGCAATGGATCATCCGCCACCCTGTTTTCCGCGTCAGCCCGCTTGTCAGTGCGATCCGCACGCGTCCTGCCGGAAATACGCGTCCGTCCGCTCAGTCCCAAGTTGATCTTCTTTATTGCAGTAAATGCTTCAAAGCGGCAGGCACGAATGCGCGCCAGGTCCAAATTTGGACCTGGCTTCCCAACCCTGCCATGCTGCGGGCAATATAATAAATATGGGCTCGCTCAATCCAGGATTACAAACCCTCTGAGGTCACAGCTACCAGCCTATTTATGTATTGGGTAGTGGCTCAATCTTGGTGTGGATAAAAGACATTTATTATGTCTAGTGCTGAAATATGAACGTTGGCTCTTGCTAAGCCCCTTCGCGCGAGCCATGCTACGTCTGAATGCACGGCCGATTATCATGCGATGAATCCCAGCCGACGATCAAGATGCCGAACATATGCTAAATTCGCACAGCCCAAAGCCACCGCATGGAGAAATTGCGGTGCTGTCCGCGGAAACGGCTGCTGGATGCTGAATCTTCGGCAGTGTTGTAGCGGAAAAGTCCTGCTTTTCTGTTTCTGGGCGACACAAGTTTTAGTGATTTTGTGGAACGGCAAATACAAGTGGGCAAATACCTGACCCTCCACGCACAAGCCGAGTCCATTGAGCCCTTTCCCGGTTTCTTCCGACCTCCCCATTCCTGACTAATCTAAGGCTCCATGCGGGGTCTTCGCATTACGCAATCGCTATGCGTGATCCGACGTCCATGGTTCTCAGCGCCGGTCGGGCAATGACTGCCAGTATGTCTGAAGATCACGACAATTGAGCTTATTGCCGGAGCGTGCGAAGTGAACTGACCCGGTCACCAAGTGAAATGGGCTCAAGAGCGTAGGGCATTGGGTGAAAATCCTGTCATCCACCACCTTCGAGAAGTTTTTGACCCAATCAAGAACCAATAAACATCAGCCTTGTGGAACAGATCATGGGAAAAATTGCAAGCCCCCCCTCCCAAAAATTAAAAAAAAAATTTTTTACCCTCTGTCTATCCGTTGATTCGATCGCACACTCACCGCAAGCAAGCTCGGCAAAGGCCCAAAAGCTCGCTCACACCGCCTACAACCTGCCGGGGCACGATCCGATTGGAAAGCCCGTGATAACGCTTCTATAACAAGAAAAAAAACAAAAAAAAAAAATTTTAGGAAAAATTTCGATCAAAGAAACCGAAGAACGGCTATTTGCTGTTTGAGCCAGACGGATCCATTCCGAAAAGGGTTCAGTTGTTAAGGTTGTAGTCAATAACCCGGGCGATCTGATCACGATTTTTTTTTCTTGGCTCGTTTCAATGAAATTGCTGAACGCAACCATGGATGCGTGAACACCCGACATGGCCAGCATGACGGCCTCAAATGCTGTTTCCATCTCAAAGTGGGCAAAGTGCAGAGTTAGCATGCGCAGTTCCTCAGCTGCGTACGAAACCTCGAATT
>Ga0163217_1056526_pt1 | contig 10268 bp, 7 predicted proteins | sample SynspAceP_FD_185933 | JGI IMG/M metagenome (GOLD analysis project Ga0163217, IMG submission 185933) | Saline lake microbial communities from Ace Lake in Antarctica - Synechococcus sp. Ace-P (PacBio error correction) | ecosystem: Environmental > Aquatic > Non-marine Saline and Alkaline > Saline ...
TGGTTACCATAGCAAGACCAGAGGTATTTGGAGCAAATGGATGGAAGGTAAAAGTAAAAGTTGGCAGTTGAACAGTGAACAGTCAGTAGAGTCAGTGAACAGTTTTTCAGTAAACAGTTTTGCAGTGAACAGTTTGCCAAGTGACAGTGGGCGAGTGGCTTTCGGCTTCGACTCAGCCAACCGTATGGAAGTAACGGAAGGATTGAAGCGGAGTCCGAAAATCGAAGTGGGGTTGGGACGTGGTCGAAACTCATGAAGGGAAGTGATAAAGTGAACAGTAATACATTGACAGTGTTCAGTGGTCAGTGGCGTTCTGGCTACGCTCAGTCCACCGAATGAAGAGAACGGAGATTGAGCGGAGCTCGAAAAATCGAAAAAGTGGGTGGCAAGTGGGTCATTCAGTAGTCCATGGTAATCAGTTTAGCATCAAACAATAAAGAGTGGAGCAAATGGCTTCGTGCTATCGCTCAGCCACCGAATGAAGAGACGGAAGATTGAGTCGGATGTCGAAATCGTAAGTGGGTTGGAGGAAGATGGTGAGTTGAAATGTTCAAAATATGCAGAGTAAATGTTTAAAGTCTAGAAGCTCATGATGCCCTGAAGATCAAGCTTCCCCACATAAGTAATCATAGTGGGCCGATGAGTAGAAGCATAAATCTTTGTACCAATACTCGTACAAAGTGTGTGCGCTAATATTCCAATACATTTGGGTTTGCATCTATTGTGGTGTATTTGCCCATATGACCCTAACGGCCTCAGGATTTTTCCAAAACTTTGGAAGAAAAGTCTATAGTGAGGCATGGGGATGTAGCAAGCGACACTTGTTGCTTGAATACCGACCCACAAAATAAAGCTTCGATTACAGATTATATAAAGCGGATTTTGTTCTCCATTGCGTCGCCTTCAACGACACCTTAGTTTTTTTCGGCCGTTACAATATAACGCAATGGAAATTGTGGTGAATACCAAGTATGCTGGAAGAGTAAATTTTTATCCATTCCCTTAGAAGGATACAAATATTGCCTTGTGACGAAGTCATTGTTATGCCTATATTTACAAGGAGAACTGGGTAATGGGACATGCCGGAATATGGACGTAGACCTGGTTATTTCGCTTTCTCAGTTTGGGATGCCAATGCCCATTGTTAGGTACCCTTAATGCAAAGTGAAAGGCTGCTGAAGTGAAGCTTCTATGGGCCCTTTCACTGTAGGCAATGCTCACCACTATCCCTTTCAATCCTCTGATCAGCCATTTCTTGGCCGCAACCAAAAATTGTTGAAGAAAACGAGTTGGCAAGAGATATCTTAAGTATATATAAATACAGCAGTTGAGAACATGAAACTTCGCCGATGTTTGTTTGGTGTTGCAACTCAAAATTCCCGCTGGATTAAAAATAGACGACTTTTGTATTACTGCGGGTTTCGATTGTTTAATTTTTAATGCTGTAGTAGATAGTCATAGACCTATTTGCTGCCTGGGAAATTTTGTAAAGCAAACAAGCCTGATGTTATAGAAGAATATACGAGATGGAGTGAGGTCAGTGGAATCAATTAGCAGCTGGCTTCGACCTAACGCTCAGCCCACCGATATGATGAATGAGAGATTGAGGCGGTAGTCGAATGCGATAGTTTGGTTGGCGCAGTGTTCGAGAACCTCATTGAAAGGGAGTTGAACAGTGTGCAGCGGCTTCGACTACGCTTCAGCACCGAATTGAAGAATAACGGATTGAGTCGCGACCGAAATTGGAAGTTGGTTGGGAAGTGTTCGGAAGAACTCATGAAAGGGAGTGAACAGTGTGCATGATGCTTCGACTACGCTCAGCCACCGAATGAAGAGGAATGGAAGATTTGAGCGGAGTCGAAAATCGAAGTTGGTTGGGAGTGTTTCGAGGAATTCATGAAAGGGAGGTGAACAGTGTGCATGTGCTTCCGACTACGCTCGAGCCATCGAATGAAGATGAATGGAGATTGAGCGAGTCGAAATCGAAGTTTGGTTGGGAGTGTTCGAGGACTCATGAAAGGGAGGTGAACAGTGTGCAGTGGTCTTCGACTATGCTCAAGCCACCGAATGAAGAGTATGGAGATTGAGCCTGCCTTGCCGGGAGTGGAGAATCGAGGTTTGGTTGGGGGAGTGTTCGAGAAACCATGTAAAGGGAGGACAGTGTGCAGTGGCTTCTCGACTATGCTCAGCCACCGAAAAATGAAAGAAGCAAATTGGAAGATTGAGCGGATGTCGAAATCGATAGTTGGTTGGGAGTGTTCGAGACTGCATTGAAAGGGAGTGAACAGTGTGGCAGTGGCTTCGAACTATGCTCAGCCACCCTGAAATGAAGAGTATGGAGATTGAGCCCTGCCTGCCGGCGGAGTCGAAATCGAAGTTGGTTGGGAGTTGTTCCGAGAACTCATAGAAAGGGAGTGAACAGTGTGCAGTGGCTTTCGACTACGCCAAGGACCATCCCGAATTGAAGAGATATGGAGATTGAGCCTGCTGCCGGCGCGAGTCGAAATCGAAGTGGGTTCGAAAATGTTTTCTTACAAGTCCATTTCGAACGAAATAGTGTAGAAATCGACCACAAGTGACTAGGACCAAATAGTGTCGATTCTCTCCGATAATTTATCGGGACGCCCTATATAAAAGGGGCGTCATTGTCGAAGTGCACTGTTTCTTGTTCCATACGAGCTTCAGTTCGAGTGAAGATGCTGTGGGCATTTTGTAATCGAGAACTTGTTATTATGTAAAACGCTTACTTCTCAACCAATTTTAATTGTCGTTCACTCTCATAAAATAACTTCGAAGTGACGAGCATTTCGACATGAAGAATTGGATTATGACAGTTGTTTATTGTTAATTGGTTCACTGTAAGTATTGCACATCCTTGACATAGGTTGCCACTTTATAATGAAACTGAAAATTTTGACTCAGAAGGGGGCAGAATTATAAAATGGTCACATATAATTGCTGTCATAATGGGTGATATAAACATACTGATATTAATAAAAAACTCGCTATTAATACTGTTTGTTGCCACTGCTGGCATTCACGGTAGCGCATATAAATTTTATTTAAGTGTAACCAGTATGAAATACTTCGATAGGTAAGACAGGGCCATACAGAATCAACATACAGCACGGGATTTTTATACGATGAGGTGGAGATAAACTGCTATTGGAACGCTATGAATCAAGGGTAATGTTGGCGAACTAAATGGACGATCCTTGCCCTAGCAAATGAAACTACATAGAGATAATAGTTTAAAGACCATAAGTTTCGCCATTGAAGGTGCATCGGGAATAACTGTGCCTATAATTTTTTTAGGTAAGATACTGAAAATGATCTAATGATCTGTTTTACCGGGAAGTCCCGACCATTGTATCGACTATCAAACACACCACTACGGTCCATTGCCGTGCAAACCGAAGTTTTAATGGGCTATATTTTGAACGCCAACAGGAAAAATGTCTCCCATTATTTAAATTTAAGGGTCAGTAAAAGTAGGTTATTGTGATGGTCGTTGAGTGAGACCAGAGGCACGATAACTAAAACTAAAATATGTGAATATTGGTAAAGGACGTTTTGGATAATTAAAATAACAAGATCTACTCTGGAAATAACAATGTTTAATTTTTCGCGCTAAAAATTTAATCAAAATATGAAAGCAGAAATAGAACACTTCTCGCGCACTCGCTTTTATGCTTCGCTATTGTCTTCCTTTTTTGTAGCTGAAGAAAGCCTGTTTAAGAGGTTGAATCAGTCGATGGGAACCGTAGTAGTACAGGATAGGGAAAATGGCACACCAGGGACACGCCATTATAACTTATCAAAACAAATTATATAGACTAAGTTATGAAAGATAATGGGCACTATTTTGTGTGGCTACATCATGCGACTATTCCAATTGTGAGGTTGGAATATACGGCGGGCTCGCAGCACATCAGACATTCTGGGGCTCGCCGGGCCCAAAGACAATATTATTATCAAAGAACAGAACAGGCAAAGATGTATAAGATTGTGGGATTTCAATGGGGCTTGAGATGAATAAAACAAACCACAAAGACCAGAACATGGATTGGAACCCATTCGAGAGTATTCCGATAATTGCGGCCATAAACCTTAATACCGCAATAAGCCTCAAACATCAAACCCGAGTGATTTAATCTTTTTTTAGTGGGTGTTGTACAGACAGTGGTTTTTTTTGCTTTAAAAAACGCCCATATTGGTGTAGCGTCTAGGGACGGGGTTTCAAAATCATCAAGATGAAGTCTACTTACATAACTGGTCGGCCAACTGTACTTACTAGTACAGGACATCCACAACCGAGGAGAACAGCGATACCTTCTTCGATGTCAGAGGTCTCCATTGCTTAGTTATTGGCGAGTCATCAGGCAGCTGCAGAAATTTCGCTGTCTGCTCAATCCGCGTATTGGGTGAAGCTGCGTAAAGAGCATGGAGGGCAGCAGTGTAACCTGTAACTAGGTCGTTGTTGCCATATAAAGGTGAAGATATACCATTTGGCCCACAACAGCCATGCCGCCGCCTTCTCGATGAGTGTTTCGAATATCAGACATTGTTAAGGATAACAATGGAAAAATTGCCTTTGCTCATAATACACCATTTACCAGCACCCTGATCGCGGATTCGTCACGCGTTCTTGCCGTCCTGAAGTTCTTAACAACACAGTCAAGGGGAGCAGGTTTCTTTCTCTATTAAAAATGGTGGTAGCAGATATTCCCAGATTCATACCGTAAAATAGGGGCACGTGTCAGTGATTGAGTATCTGATTTCCAGAGGAGGCATCGTGGGACGCGCGTCTGACTTATGTTGATAGCTCTAATTTTCACCTTAGAATGGCGCGTCTATAGTGATATAGATAGGATGGCAAGAATCGCATTCAGTTTTGGGGTAGGTCGGAGAATTTTGCTCTTGCCCTTTCTGGTATTACGAGTGTTATATTACGACTTCCGGGCAGATCATGATGTTTTGGAATGGCACCGATTAGGAGAGCTTCAGATAATGATAAGAGGTAATTGTTTCTAAAGGGGAAATTGATAATCGATTAGATAGGCAAGAAAAAAATCTGTATGAACAAGCCTGTAATGCATAGTGAGGGCAATTCCAGGTCCGAAGCTATGAAGTAGCTCGAGGAAAGGGTTTCAAGAAAATAGAGAACCAGGAAGCTTAAGGCGAGAAATGTTATATGGAAGGTTGTTGGTTTTGCACTTCCGTAAGTTTATTTATGATATGCAGGCACGTAAAGTTGGACACAACAGGGATGTTTATGATTTTGCGAATTTTCTATGTATCCCAAGGAAGGAAGATCCGTTAATGTGGAGGGAAATATTCCTGACCGCAGGACGGTAGCAGGCCCACCAATAACTCTCGTGAACGTTTGCGCGTGAATTATTACGCGCTCCAATACGAGCGTGGTTTGATTATCCTCGTGGGTTCCATCCAAAGCCATAGAGCGTTGCACGGTCCAATTTTGCAAATTACAAACCGTGACCCCCGAGGGAGAGTCGAATACTCCACTATGATCTGTTGGAATTTATGGAAGGCCAATGAGGTTGGCCACCTATTACACGAATTAGGGTAAAATAATATAGGTGGGGGAATATGGGTGGTGCGGGTGACATAGAATACGCACGAGGCTGAGTGTGATCACACATTAACTTTGGTCCTCTACGCACGTGAGTCGTTTAATGTTCGGACGAACGCCAAATGGGTTGGACTGCGATGAATGTTTTGGAATACTTTCTGCCATGTATCACAGGCTTGCGCCGATTGCGGGCCGAAAGGAATTTGGGGTGGCTTATCCGGGAGGCTGAGTAAGGTTCCAACACTGAGTAAATAGTCCGTCGGGGGAAAGTTAAGGTTAGGTGGAACACCAATTCCAATGATATATTTCACCCGGTGAGAGTGGAAATCTCCGGCGATTTACGATGACACGAGCTAATCCTTTGAGCGTTATTCGCAGATTTTTTCCCCAGCAGGATTCCGCCATGGCTAGGCAGCCAACTATTGATGAGATCCAGATTCCGGAGAATGTGCCCATTTAGGAAAACCAGTGTGAGGTGCCTATGGAAACCAGCATACTGGCACCCTAAATTACCTTGCCTCTTCAACATCGAGGGACCAACAGTATGGGGAGAAGGGGGAATCTGGGTTCTCGAGCATAACGTTCTATTAAGAAGCAATACCCTGAGTAGGCGATCAACGATGGATGTTTTAAACACATCTCCGTCCTCTCCCCGATGGATTTATCTTTAGGAGCTTAGGAACAGATGCCTTGCGCGGCGTTGTTGCTGCTGGATCGTGGATTTGGTATGGGTGGTATATTAGAAGTTATTGGTTCTATACTTAACAGATTAATCTGTGGATATTAGGCGTGAGAGAGAAGTTAAAATATATTATGTTGTCCGATATGGAGGGCCTCCAAACAGGTGGCGTAATGTTGGCGTTAATGGCGGACAAGGAATAAATAAAGGAATCAGATTTACCACCATTGGTCTAATTTGGCCGAAGAGGAAGATGAAGATGTACGACCCAACCTAAAGGAAAGGCACCTTCGGAAAACTCAAAAACTTAAAAGGAATATTTTATGATGGACAAGTAGGGTCGGCGCAGAAACGCAATGCCGTTCGCTAGACCGAGAGCTATTTCTAATAGAGGTTCTTAAACAAACCAGGAGGAAAATTCCTAGCCCTTGGATCAGTTGAATATCAGCTATGCACAGATGGTTTTCTACTGAAAAAAATGTCCACCATCCAACCGGAGCCTTTGGAGGAAGAATGACAAGGAAGTAAACGAGATGGGAAAGTCGGTTCTCATGAGACCGACGGGTCAGACAGAGGCGTAAGGAGCCCTATCATTTTTTAGCGCATTGTGGCTTGATCCTCGGCGGCCAACGCATAAAAGTGATCGCGAAACAGCGGATATGAGATACACTCTAATAACGTCATGGCCAAAGAAGGAAGTTTTAGGCCAATTAACTCCAATCCGACTTTCAAAACATCCAAAATTGTTAAGAGACGCACGTATAATCTATAAAGGGAAATACAGCATCTTTTTTCCAATCATTTTGAAATTAAATAGCACACGCCTTTTCAATTAACCTAGCGTCATTATGGAATACTGAGTGCTAAAATTTAAATGGAAAGCCCCTGAAACCCACAATAGCCTAAAGGACAGTCGAAGGGATTCTCTATAACACGGAATGACGTGTTTACCCCCCCCCCCCCCCCCCCCCCCCCCCCCCGCCCCCTTACGGTTTGGCTTTTTGTTATTACTCTTCCTCCCAAATGAAAGTATTTATCTTCATGAGGTTTTATGTTTGTTCGGGAAATATACTGAAATAAATGTGCTAAAGTGCTATACTAACCCCTAATATTAAACTTGTGGTTCTTCTGCCCAAAAAAAAGTCTAACCTATTTTTTTTTTCTGATTGGCGCAGACTGTCAAAACTTCTCATTATAGACCAGGAGAAATTATTTTGTGGTCATTATGTTAAGTAACGATAATTTTTAATTTATTAAGCGGTGGTGAATATCTTTTTTATTCATTTTCCTTGTATTGCGTGTCTAACATGTAGTGGTTTTTGGGCGATAAAAATTCCGCGAAGCCCAAGGGTAATTGGGATAAGGGCGGGCATGTCGGACATTACCCACTAGAAAGGACTGCCACCTGAGGATATAAGAAGAGAAGATTCAGAAAAAAGTGCGGAGAAGCAAGGTATAGATACTAGTTTTACGAGGGATCATATAAAAGAAGCGAGAATCACACATAAAGTTGTAAGAAGAAACGTTGACGAGGTAACACAATATCGTGGCTGTAGTCCAAAAGAAAAGTAAGGCATTCTGGAGGCCCCAAGACCTTTTAAAGTGGGAACCGTGATTACCTTTATTTATTTGAAGACAGTCATCTTGGTGCATCGCAGATAGTTAAGGCGCGAGATGTCTTTTGGTCGTGAAACAGGTATCGCGAATTTCACTATATACTTGGGATTTCCCGTTAATTTACTTTTAATTTAGTCGCATTGTGTTATCTTTGTAGTCTTTTCTATCTCTGAAAAACGACGGAAAGCTTTTATGTCGTGGGTGTTGGGTCCACTCCTAACAATGTGCTGCAACAGGTTTTGCGTGTCAGATATGATTGTGCAAATTTACAGGCGCCAGTTTAACCGACACAGGAGATCGGTGGCGGCGAGCTTTCGTCCCAATAACACCGAAGATTCAAAGGTAACACTTTGAACACCATGTCCGTACCCCATGGAACATATTCGATCCCCGTCCTTCCTACAAAATGTCGTCCCCGCGATGGAGCAGCATTCAGAGGGCGCCGTTCTTTTTCTGGGAGACACAATTCAGAACTAATCTCACCTCCCTGTCTCATCCTCAGCAGGTTCATTAGAGCCTCCGACCTGAGAGTGGTTCTCTATTTCGCTTCCATAGCGCTTCACACACTCTTGTTGTAGTAGATGGAGGATTGGAGGGCTTTCTTTGTTTACTCTACTGGCGCTGTAATTGATTACGCACGAACAACACGATATCATCGCCAACTTATGGTCCAAGCCTAGGCGTAACAGCTTATCCCTTTGGATAATTGTTTTGGCTAGGTGCATGCAGGTAAGCTTCTTTTTTTTGCCTTTACTATTTTATAGGTTGTAACCGTAAGAGGCTAGGGTAATAGTGCAAGGCCACCTTAAGGTCCATAAATAACAATTTATACATCGGACCATATTGCCCAGTAAGTTCGGTATATCCCTAATCTGGAAGTGGATTATCTGCTGAAGTAACCTAAATCCCAACGGTTATCTGCGGGATACACAATTCTTTACAAACCCTGCTACCAAAATTGGGACTGCACCTTCGAAACTAATTATGGTTGTCTTAGAGAAACACTCCACTAGACTTGCGGCGCACGACAGGACGGCTAAAATCGGTCCCTTTTGGGAACGAGAGCGGCGGGAGATTGGAATTATCCACGCTAGGCGATTGGTGACGGGGGAACAAAGGGCAGATTGAAATCCCGACGCCGTAAATGATTCCTTTCGTACTAAGGTGTACCCCCGAATCCCACTAGACCTTGATTCAGACCCGACCGGCTTTCAACAGCGTAGTACTGTCACGTTTGCCTATGCCTCCGCACGACTAGCGGAGGATCCACCTTCCCTTATCCAAATATGGGAATGTCAGCCCATTGCTGCTGGTATATTAAAACTTGCATTTATGAACTACACTGGCTTATCTCTTTTGCCTCTTTAATGTCTTTCGGATAATCCCGTCTAATCGACGGTTTAGATCCTAAACATTTTGGGTGTAACAGAAGGGTACCCACATTCGGGATGACCTTGAGAATAATTATGTTGGTGCTAGAGAAAACTCCATTTGCAGCGCGCAACGGCTAATGCTCCCCCTTGGAACGAAGAGGGGAATGGAATTTCCAGCCGCTGATCAGCGGGGGAAGGAAACAGGGGAGATTGAATCATTCCGAAGCCGTAAATCGAATTCCTTATCTAGTCCGCCTGCCTGAAAGACCTGGCTTTCCAAACCCTTGCCGTCTCCATCCGCAGCTTAGCCGGAGGAATCCACCTTCCTATCCAAGGGAAGGTGCCCTTCGCTAGGGGTTATTACTTGCCATTTTTGAACTCACTGGCATGGTTGAACTCTCTTTACGTTTCACACCTTACTGCCTTATCGGCATCTAATCACCGTTATCGGTTAAATGATGGCCTACACAATCTACTTTTACCAAAATTGATAAACATAATTTTTACGCGGATGACCTTGAAATAATTACGTTGTCTACGAGAACTCATTCTGCGAGCGCGAAACGGCTAATCAGGGCCTCCCCCGTGGAAAGAAGGAGGGGAATGAATTTCCGATCACGCTATCAACGCGGGAAGGGAGAGATTTGAAATTCCTGTCGCCGTAAACTACGATTCCTTACCTATCATGTACCGCACTCGCGGAATTTCCTGCGTGACAGTACCATGCTGAGGCATTCAATGCAACAACCGCACTTCCGTCATTCCGTTCCCAGGCAGCCTACGCGGTAAAAGGCCGATCACCACGACTCACACCCTCCTTAGTCTCAAGGGGAACGGAGCGCCCCTTCCCTGAGTGGTTATGTACTACCCACACCTGCCATTTTCTTGACTAGCTGGCTTATCTCTTATTGCCGGTCATGATTGTCGTCTCTCGGGCTCATTAGAAAGACGCCTCCGCAAACATAGCTTCTTCTGCAACAATGGAATGCTAAATTGGGAGATGACC
>Ga0163217_1068401_pt1 | contig 10268 bp, 13 predicted proteins | sample SynspAceP_FD_185933 | JGI IMG/M metagenome (GOLD analysis project Ga0163217, IMG submission 185933) | Saline lake microbial communities from Ace Lake in Antarctica - Synechococcus sp. Ace-P (PacBio error correction) | ecosystem: Environmental > Aquatic > Non-marine Saline and Alkaline > Saline ...
AAATAAAAAAAAAAAAAAGAGAAGAAAAAAGAATAAAAAAAAAACCCCCCCTTTTTTTTTAACGTATGTCTATATGCTTTGGGAAAAGTGGCTTTTTTTTACGATCTTCAACGTCACCGTGGGGTTGGGGAGCTTTATGAATAAATATGGGAAAGCTTCCGATTTTTTACCAATTTTTTCATGTCCCTGAATGTGCTCCCGATAATAGCCCCCCATTCAATTACGAATCTTTGGAGTAACCCCCATTCCTTTTGGTTTTGATGGTTTTTCAACCATTGTTTTTTGTGACTTCCTAATGGTCGATACGCTGCCAAGCGCCTGCTATTCATACTGGTACAGCGAGGGCCAGAAATCGAGAAGTTTTCTGAGTTTTTTTTTAACTCTGCCAAATTCAGCAGAAAAATAAGCTACGGGGTTTGCCTCGCTAAATAGCTGGAATTATATTGGAGAAAAAATGCAGCGGGGGAGTTGACCACCCTATAATGTAGTAAGCTTTATAATCCGCAATCGTTTTAGTCCCCTTCCTCTGTATTTCCTTGCTAGGGAGAAATTAAAATGGTCAGCTAACCAAAATCGCCCGACTTCGAAGCGGGGATTTTAGTTAGAATTCTGCATTTCCCCGGCGTCCTCGGAAGGCCTATGACGTCCTCGATATTGCCCAATACCAGTGACGAACTGAACCATGCGCTCAAAGCCTAATCCAAAACGCTGCATGTGAGTGGCTTTCCAATCTTCTAGTAATCGAGGTACCACCCCACATTTCCCTCTTGAGAATATTCATTTCCTCCATTCGCTTGGTAAGAACATCTAATCGCTCTTCTCGCTGGGAACCTCCCACTATCTCACCATGCCTGGGAACAAGATGTCCATCGCCCGCTACCGGTTTTCCCATCCTCGTTTTGACGCATGTAAGAAAGATTTGATTCTTTAGGATAAATCGGTAAGGATGACGGCTTTTTGAAAGCCCTTCTCCACTAAAGAACCGCTCGTGCTCGGACTGTAAAGTCAGCACCCCAATGAATCATCAGATATTGGATTTCCTTTTTTCTTATTAGGAATTGGAATTCCTCAGAAATGTCGATAGCCCGGTATAGGTGAATCCTGATAAAGGTTTCATTTTCTGAGACAAATTTTTAATTTTCAATTAATCCCACTCTGCCCGCTGATCTGCAGGCTTTTGCACTTCCCTCTTCAGCTAACCCCTTCAAGAAAATTGAAGGTCTTCTTGACAGTGTTTCCAAAGCATAGTTGATCACATACTTCAAGAAATCCTCAGCAAGGTCAGGCATTGTCTTCCGCATCATAGAAAAGCCATCTCAAGGTTCAATCAATCCAAAACTCCAGCGAGGTGACGGGTGTATTCGATTCTCTGCTCGGAAAGGTAGACCGAAAGGTGTAGATTCCTGCTAATGCCATTGCTTGCTAATTCCCTCCCTCTAATGTCCAGATACTGTCAAGGTTTGTTTCCCGTTCAAAGAAATTCTTGTTTAATAATCAATTTTACCATCTGCTTGTTTTTTTGGAGGATTAAGTCAAAGTTCAGTGTAGTCACCTTTGATGTCTCCCCCTGCCTCCTCTGCATCAGAGGCAGTGATAATTGGCGTAATGGAATATAAAAGAAGCCTTTATCGTTGAAATACTTAAATTGACAGCGAAAGCCAGCATGCCTCACAACGGAATACCGCACTAAAGGGTGTTGGTGCGCATTCTCAATGGTGCAATCTCCCGAAGAAATTCAAGTGAGTGCTTTTTTGGTTGCAATGGGTATTTTTCAGGAATCTGCTTCCCCGAGGATTTTCAAAGCCGAAGCGATTAACTCGGAAACTTGTGGGCCTGATCCCTGTTGATGGCAGTTACTATTCCGGAGCTTAATGCAGGCACCGGTGGAACATTTTTTCAAGCTTCTTTCGCTGATCAAGGAAGGATCCGCCACCACTTGATAATTGGTAAGAATGGACCCGTCGTTTAGGTGCAACGAAAGGACACGTTTTTTATTTCCTCTTTTGTCCCTAATCCATCCCATAAGTTATTACTTCTGAGCCAAATTGGAGGCTGTTCTAGGATGGTTTTGATTTTGATCCGCTGTTTAAATGCCATTGGTGATTAATTTTCCGGAAGGTAAGTATTCCTGCTTAAAATATGTGGACAAGCAAAAAAAACCGATTAAATAAGCTTTTTTTAACATCAAAAAATTGCTCCTTTTTCCCTAGACTTTGGCCATGATAGCTTTTTGCAAATGGAAAAGCTTTTTTGGACCCGAACAAGGTTTATTCAAATCTGAATTGCAAAAATTGAATCTTAGCCAGTCACTTTCTCAAAAGCTTTCTCCTCAGCAGAAGTTCAGTTTAATTAAACTCCTCAGGTACCTTACCGCAGAACTTGATACTCGAATCGAAAGAAGAACTCGAATTAATCCTGCTTGGAGAGAAAAACTGAAGATCAAGGAAAGCTCAGATGGGAATATGGGATAATTTTGAGAACGATTTTTCTTCTGAAGAAAGTGACGTAAATCTTGATGATTTAACCTCGAGATGATTACGGTGGATACAAAAATGCAGGAGATGGCAACTATCTCTCTCTGATGACGTTGACCGTGAAATGGCCGATTTCAAAGTAATAGCTCCTTTACAACGATCAGTTGAAAGTCTCTCAATACAATTTTTTAAGAATCGATGAGAGTCAAAAAACAATTGGAAGGCAGCTTAATTGGGAGCATTGAAATGATGGATATATCCGAAGGATTTGGAAGGCGATTCAATTAACGATCTGGCCTTTCAAGCCAAAAACATTGAAACAGGATTACGATGAGCTGGAGGAAATTCTCCGAAAAATACAAACTTTTGATCGCAGCCAGGAATGCTTGCGCGAAACCTCCCAGGAAAATGTTGATGATTCAAACTGGAGCGTAGGAGCAATCCCGAATGGATCACTGCTGTTCGCACGCATTGATGATAACCAAATTGCTTCGAAGAGTTTTACTAAAAGCATTATTCAAAATTCAAAAAAAGTTGTGATCTCCTCAGAGAATGAGATGTAAAGATGCTGTCAATCTGATTACCCTAGAACTAATATCCTAAACCAGGCGGAGTTGCAGAAGGCTTGGTAAGAACCACATAATATTATTCCTGACTTTATCTGAGTCAAGTTGGAGGCAAATTTGGAGATTAGCCTAAATTCAAAAATGCACCCCGAACTTCCGAATTTCCGATCTGTAATTCAGAATGTTTGATGCGTAAGAATAAGAGTGATAAGAAGGAATAAAAAATTTTAATAAGAAACAGTCACTTGTCGTAAAACAGAGTTGGACGCAGCCCAAGTGGTTTATCGATGCGATAAAGCAGCCGTCAAAACACACATTACGAACCATGGAGCTATATTTAAACTATCAAAAGGAGTTTTTCTGGATGGGGATGAGACCGAAATCTTTAGACCAATGGATCTTGAAAGATATTGCGGAAAGAATTGGACATGGACATTTCTACCGTCTCTCGAGTCGCAAAATAGTAAGGCGAATAACATAACAGAGTTTTGGGGTATTCCCGCTAAAAAATACTTTTTCTCTGAGGGAATAGCTATCGGATAGTGGGGAGGAATGTTGAGTAATCGCGAGTTAAATCTGTATTGCAGCGAATGGTAATGATGAAAGATTAAAAAACTCACTTTCCTGATGATTAAATTAGTTAAGATGTTTGAATAAGCTTGGATATAAATATTTAGCTCGAAGAAACGGTTTGCTAAATAACGTGAGCACTTCAAGATTCCGGGTAGCTCGATTGAAGAAAAGATATTGTAGTGAAGGCGAATCCTGCCTTACTATTTCCATTATATTTCAGCCGTTGATTATCCGGGCTCATTGTGTTCTGGGCTTATCCTTTTTGTCCTACCGAAGCGACAAGTCTTCACCTTCTTCAAGCAAAACCATCTATTACCGTGATTGTGCTCTCGACTTTGGTGATTTCCAATGATCACTATTTTGGGATTGCGATTGAGTGGTGAACTTTGAAAAAGCCAACATATGGAGACAATCAAGATCGCGCGATTCCCATTTTTCGATTACGAGTTATCATTACCTATTGACCTATAATTTTCCTCTATGAAAAGACAGAGATAAGACCCGGTTCTATGGCAAGTTTCTGGCGGTGATTTCAAATAGTTTGTAATCGGGATACAGGAATTACTTTTTTTGAAAATGTCTGCGCACATGACTGGGGATGGGAGCCTCCTCGCCATTGTAAATAGTCCTAGGAATGAATCCCTACTTTTAAGCCCTTGTAAAGTATCCGCTTATTGATGGCAATACAACTAATGGCCCATTGTGGGCCAGCAAGAACTTTATTTAGAAGCGCATAAGCCGATTGAGATATATGCGGGTATCGATTTTCGATTCTTAGTCTGTTTCATTGGCTTTTCAATGCTTGGTCATAAAAAAACCGGAATCTTTCAGATCCGGTTTTTTTTTAATTGTTTTCTGCTATTTTCAATTAAGAAAACAATTCAAAGCACTCCAAAGCTCAATTGAGCTCGCCCTGATTTCCAAAATGGGCCTTGACCACTTTGGAATACATTATTTAATCAAAATAGCTCCAAACTAAAACCAGGAGATCCGGCTTTTAAGTGATATCATAGCGGGATTTTTCGAATCGCATAATTTTGTGAATCTTTCACTTTCCGCTTCAAGCCGTCAGAAAATCTCGTACGGAAATATTTAGTTTGAACATTGTAGAGATAACCAATTTTAAAGCCCCAAGGCTCACACCGGAAATCCTTTGGAATAAATTTGCCTTGTTTCAGGTGGTAGGTGAAATCTATTGGGATGTCAAAGTAAATTCGCGGATACACATTTTTATTGATTCGGCATATTGTCCCCATTAAGAACAGTTCCGTAATATCAAGTAAATTCACTCGATTCCGGACCTAATCTGCGTTATTGAAGAAGTTTGATCATTCTTAATCCAAATTTATCTGTGCCAATACCAAGGCCGATATCAAGGGTCATCGGATTTTTCTCCAAAATGACGATACAGGATATTTGGTAGTAAACGTTGAAAGTCCGAGAAGGAAAGAAGTTTATACCTAGTTCTTTCAGGGCGATTAAATTGAATGAGGAAAAACCGAATCAAATTTTAAATCACTGGGAAATATTTGGTCTTGCCTCCAATCGGATTTTAGGCATTTTGGTAGTCTCTTGGCGCAAAAAAACTCCTTGAACAAGTAAAAAGCGAGCCAAGAATGTGAATATTTTTTTCATCAAAAAAATTACTTTGGCTTTGGATCCCGGCAAAAATAGGAAATCCCTTAGTGATTTACCCCTGTTTTGATCTTAATTATTCTTAAGTGGACAAGGAAACCTTTTCTAGAAGTCAAGAATTTTATTGGCAAAACTATAATTTGAAAAATAGATTAAAATTACCTTGCAAATCCTACGGCTTCGTACTAAACTGATAGAGCACGCTGATTACGGCTGCAGGAGGTTTCAAGTTTGAATCTTGACGAGGGTCACAAAGCCTCAAGACTGTTAAGTTGATGCTTTTTTTTTTTATTTTCCTGACCTTTCAGTAGTCAAAGAGGTTTCAATCCGCGTGGCTATCGGATGAATCTTGACCGAGGTCATATAGGTAATTAGCTCATGATTTTCAACTGAAGCTTTTTTTTCTTTTATCTTTGGTTTCTTTTGAAATCCATATTTTTTTTAGAAATTAATTTTCCTCATTTTTAGTCCATCTATTCAGGCTCTATATACCTAAATGAAAAAACTTATTCCTTTTCTTAATTATTCCTACCTGTCGGGGTGTAAGCCTTTTTTAGAAGGATACCAATTAGTGGATATCAAGAAATCAATGGCCTTGTACCATATGGCGCACTAAACGGAAACTACTGTCTTGAGCAATGGAAATATTGAATGTTAGCAAGCGTACCGAAGCAATCACTACCGAGATGATGCCGGTAAGCTTTGGTCATTATCAAGGGTGATACCAAAGTTATACTTGTGGAATTAATCTCAAAGAATCAATAGATCATAACCCATCGTTACCTCTTCCAGAGCTAGGTGGGGTATAGTAAGTTCGTTCCTTTTGGAAGTGGATCCCCTCATTTCCTATATTCAATAACAGTTCGAGGGTCAAACCAGGTTATTTTAAAAGTTTTTCCAGCTAGATTTTTCAGATCAATTGAAATTTTTTTGCCGTCAGGAAAATAAAAAAAGGCGTATCTCCTCGCCCTTTTATCGCGCGTTACTGAAACATAATTTCATTGTCCTTTGCTGCTCTCCACAATCAAACTTGATCTGGAATTCGTTCAAATAAGGTTCGACTAAGCATCAATGACTTCAGTCTTTACCTGATTTGCAGCCTCTAGATCGAGGCGAAAGACTCCATGGCTTTAAGGGAAGCATTTACTTGGTGTTTTATCCAGATCGTACATTTGCCAAACTGCAAATGAACCAGCCAATAAGTCTGACCGGCGGGCACCTGCAAAGACATTCCAGTACATATTTTCCTGATATCTGTTCGCTTCGCTGTAGCCAGGGGTTTGGGGGGGAAGTTCCTTTGCATTGAAGCATTTTGGCATGTTCCTCATACATCGGCTCACCATCTAATGTTGTTTTTATTGGCGTAAGCGCTAATCATGCGCATTTTTTTTGATAAAGTAGGCTGTGTTGGGACAATGACCTGTTTTTGATTGCATATTGAAATCCAGACCATGCTTCTTGATGAAACCAATTGGAAACTTCCCTCCAGGTTCGGAAGGGCTGAAGGGTGGAAGGTTATCAACTTGCTTGTTAATTGGGATTCTGTATTTTCTAGAATTCCTTTGGCCATCTGATTCCATAAACGCTACATCATCAGAGTCTTTTCTGGATTCGGGATCTCCCACCCAATGACCCAAATTTTGTAATGTTTTTTTTTTGAATTGGCGTATTCGTCCTCTCGATCTCATTTTACACGAAGTTCCATCATGCCGATTTAGAATTGAGAATTCTCAGGTCCAGTCGCCCTCCAGCTACTATGCTTTTTGTTAGTTTATCGCCTCATGTATGGATAGTAGATGCAAAGATGAAATATTCCGCTCTATATGCAATGTTGAAAATGGCCGTCTTATCATTGTTTCCTAATTTAGGCCCATTAGGCTTTGAAATTAGGTTCATCAATAAATGGGGGGTTTTTTTTATCACACCATTTGGGCATTGGGGGGTCATTGAGGCCTCTAGCTCTGCTAGTGCTAACTGCTTGGACCTATCAATTGAATCTCTTTGCTCGCACTGTTTGGTCAAATATGTATTTTGCTCTCTTTCCAAATTCCATATCCGATATGGTAATAATCCCATTGCGGTATCTGCTATCCAAAAGAAATGGCTCTCCCTTTAGCAGTAATGATAATATTCGCTGTCCTTTCATGAATTGTGTAATCGGTCCCCGTGAGATTGCTGTGCAAATGGTAGAGTTATGAATGAAATAGAATTATGCAATCCCAAGTGGCTGAGTGGTTCTTTTCATTTTTGTATATAAGTTTGATTGAGAGGCGATGTAAATCTTAACTCAACTGGGAATTCAATAAAAGTTAGAATGCAAAAAAAACAGCCGAGGCTGTTTTTTTAATTTAATTAGTGGTTTTCGTAGGTATCCTGCGACTGTTTGATTTTGAATTCTTTGGCCAAAGAAAGAATATCGTGAAGAGTAATGCGATCAGTATGTATTGGGAAGAGCATCGATTTTTTGCAAAGTTTCCTGTCCAGTCTGCCAATTCCCCAGATTCGCCTCGGATATGCCCTTAGCTGCTGACATGGGCATGCATTTGGAGCCATCATTCGCCAGCCGCCAATTTTGGTTGGAATAATAGCGGTTGGAAACATTCCTATTCCACCGATCATGACCATACCAAGCGCGTCCACTAAGTGTACTCTTTGCTACCGCTCCAACCATTAACCGGCCAGAAATATCCTACGCCTAATGCGAAAATTACTGTGCGGCAAACATAAGCCATTCTCCAAGTGACAGTGCTAAATAAATAGTTCTAAGTTGCTAAAGAATGGCTTCCTGTAAAAAGAAGCACCTGTTTGACCTAATGTAGATACTACTGGGCGGCGAAGAACTTGCCACTGCCATCAACTCCGTAGTCAAGCAAGAAATCAACATTGGACTTGCCTCCGCTTGATCCATGGTTAAACCTACCCACTGCTGTGGACCAAACTCTAAATGGCGGTTCAATGCCATTGCGAAAATAAGAAGAATGAATACTGCTAATCATTGCCTTAAGAATTCTCAACAATCGAAAGAGGAACCTCTACTATTGGTTTAGGGAATGTCCTTTCCAAAGAATAGGACAGCATAGATGAACAGTAGAAACCATCATGAATCCAATTTGAGCTTCCCAGCCATATAAGATCGCGTCCCTGAAATTTGGAGATCAAATACTCCCAACACAATTCCGCCTGGGAACCACATATGGAAGTGCGATTTTAGCATTTTATTATTTTTCACTTCCCTGTGTACATATCGGCAATCATTGGATTACATGCAGCCTCTGTACAGCCATTACCAAAAACCAAATAAACAGGTTTGAAAATTAAAAGTGTGGTAATATCCATCAGCCAAAAATGGTCAATCAAAATACTAGGTGTATGAGCCACAAAATGCAACTTTCGCATAATTATTAAGCGGGACCTACCTTTGTGATAAAGCAAGGCCATCCCAAGATCATTGAGATTTGGAATCCTAAAAACCACAATCGAAATTGGATGAAGCCAAGCTGGCTCGGCACTCAGGCCAAAGGTATCCCCCAATTCAGGAAGTATACCTGCACGAATGGCAAAGGTAAAGGCGGTGGTAAGAGCGCAAAACAACTTGCGTGAAGGTGCCGATCGGTTGATGTTATCGGTTTCCAATAGGTAGGTTTGGGTTTGGGTTAATAAAAAATTATTGAAACGGCTCAAAATAGGAAAAAAAAAATCACTGAGCTTTTCCGTAAATAAAAATTTATGAAAAAACAGATGTTCAATAGATTTACACAAAGGGAGCTGATAAGCTTTTTCCTCACCCATAAGTTGTATTTCTTCTAAGGTTAAAACCACCGCATAGGTTCCGTTTGGAACATATTGACCTTGGTACCTTCCCAACCCCATTCAAAATTGGCATTTAGAATTGAATTTCTTTTTAATGATTCGAAGTGAAATCAATGCTCCCCTGTCGGTTGATTGATGTAAAACGTCGACCTCCATCAACTCCCCTCGATACAAGAACTCTCAAAGATCCCTTTCAGAATCCCCGAGCAACCAATGGCATTGGGGAATATACTACTTCAAAATCACAACCATCAATAGTTGTAAAAAGCTTTTCTCAAATACGCATCCATGCAATAGTGGTTGCCCTGAAGTAGTGTAGGTTGCTACTTCCTGATGGTTTGAAAGTCGTTTTGCCTGGTGAGATTAATGTTTTCATAATACCATTCCATACGCTTGGGTATCTCCCGGATCTAATGGAGGCAACTGTATTCTTTTTCGAGACAAATGATGTATCGAATCTGGAAGTTCGGGAAGGTCAAGTAGCGTGGAATTAGTTGACTGAATATTAGATTTTCTTCCGATTTTCGCAGCCTAAGCCGATTATAAGCAACCACCCAATAAGTACCTTTCTCACTGACACTCGATTTCAATGCATCACAAATTGAGTGAGATCTGATTCGATTAATTCGAGAGGTCAATAAAGATCCATTCTAGCCGCGCGACACTTCCTCAGTATTGGTTTTCAAAACCACTTTGGAAACCTGGCTCGGGACAGATTGTTGTTTGCTCTAAATCCTGCGGACAGTTAAGACTGCTGCATGATTTCAAAGGAACTGGGTTGACAGGGCAAAACCCACTTTCCAGAGGTTGGACTACATTGAAAAAACTCCGAAGGGTGGAGGAAGAAAAGGAGATGCTTCTTCCCACGAATAATTCCCTCTTCGTAAGCCACCGAATGCTGGTAAGATCTTGGAATCTACGCCAATTCGATTTTTGCTTGGTAGATCTTATTTCCAAAACAGTCTTCTTCCATAGATCGGTTTCAAAATGAAAATCGTAGTAGAAAAGAGTACTTGAAGGTTGAGTTTTTGACAGACCTCCCGATGCCGGATTGGCAGGCCTCACCTAGCAGGGAAATAACTCCTGCCTCTGTGAGTACAAAAGGCTCATTATTGCTAAAGAGAATTTCGAGGATCCGTCATGGATATAGGTCAAGGTGAATAAGAGATCTGACTTGTTTCAGGTCTTGAGCTCAAATGCTCACAGATAT
>Ga0163217_1078079_pt1 | contig 10268 bp, 16 predicted proteins | sample SynspAceP_FD_185933 | JGI IMG/M metagenome (GOLD analysis project Ga0163217, IMG submission 185933) | Saline lake microbial communities from Ace Lake in Antarctica - Synechococcus sp. Ace-P (PacBio error correction) | ecosystem: Environmental > Aquatic > Non-marine Saline and Alkaline > Saline ...
GAGAGATAATGCACCATCCATCAGTTGAGATCTCAGGCTTCACCCAATTGTCGCAAAAGGTGCCCCCAGATTGCCCTCGAATTTCCATCCACATCCCCAACTCCACATGGAGAAGCCTCAATAAAATGGGCGGAGGACCACTCTGCGCATGGCGGAAAAGTCCCCAAGCCTTCGGCAAGACCAAAGAAGAAAAAATCCGATACCCTAGACCCTCAAATCCTCAAAATCGCTGGAATGCGACGTTGGTCTGCACGGTTTTGATTGGGCAAACAAGTTTTTGTCTTGCACAATTTTTTTATGTTTGGCAAATTTGCTGTCCTTGCAAGTCCCCGTTCACCCTGAATTGGTTTGGGGTGGTGCTGCCCGAATCGACAGAATCGACAGATCGACAGAATTGGTTAGAGCGGCCCAAGAAAACCTTGCTGTTTGACCATCAGCCACAACCAGCAAGCGGCCAATACAAACCCTTACAGGATCTGTATTTTGTTGTCCAGGGGTTCCATAGGATTGAATGGCGTTGAAGGGGTGGCGTTGCGGCAGTGATTGAAGCGGGGTTGAGTGGTGGCGTTGAGGTGGATCCGACAAGGCCTGATTGAGCCCACATCAGAAGCCCACTGAATGCGCTGCAGGGAAGGGTTCGCGGCTGAAACAGACTTTGCCCGTTGACATGGATCAACCTGGCCCGCAGCAGGCCGAACCACTCACCGTCACGCGCTTCGACTTTGCCCGCCACCTGGCGCATTGGACACGCTCCCAACGTGGCATTGACGACCACGCACCGAAACTCCCAGGTCCTGGCTCACGAGGCCCGTGACAGACAGGCGCAGCACTCCACTCCCTCGACCAAGGGACGGTTGGCCAGCGATGCTGTCACAATCGCTCGTCGGATTGGCCGCCTGAAATCTTCTTCAACCAACAGCGTCCGAGCCACCACATCCACCAGGCCCGCACAGCATGGCACCATCAACCATTCAATCCTTGATTGCTCTGAAGCACCGGCCGACCGAGAAATCGGCCGCTGTGCTACCAGGCATGCCAGCGCAACGACAGCAAGCCGGTGGGGGGGGGGGAGCCGCCCCTCCCCAGCGGACGCGCATCCTCTGCGACGAAGAAGTCATCATCGAGAGAAGGAAACATAGGGCCATGTGTTGGATGGCTGTGTAGATGAGGCTTTTCAACTGATCGACGGGTACGATGGTGCGCCAAACAATGCTGTGTTTGAATGACGAGCACATCCGGCGCGAAAATGCGAGCACCAGCGGGTCATCAATCGCGTCACAAGCCAGGTTCTGACAAGACTCAGGCCCAAGACGTCAGGCGTTCATTGGCGGAGAGGTCTTCGATGCGAGACATGGAGCACGCGATCCATCTCCACCAGAAACGCCGGGGCGATCGGCAGAACCGCATAGGAACGTGATGGGAGGTCACGGCCTGATACCGCAAACGGCATCGCGGCAGGCGTGCAGTCATCGGAGCCCAGCTCAGAGTGGAAGGGACAGGTGGAGCAAAACCTCGGCTGCCGGGAGAACCGAAGACCGATAGTTCCGCGCAGTAGCAGGCACCCATGTACTAGCCTAACAGATTAGTATTCAGTGTCCTAGACTAGTTTTTCGTCGTTATGAATCCGGCCTTTTTGCGGCAGGCCCCCCAGCAGGACCTTCATGGAGCATATCGCCCGAACCGGCGTATTCAACGGAGAAACCAGCAAAGACGCCTTCCCTACGCCTACAAGAAACAAGCAGGTGATCTGGTCGGAATATTCAATCGACAGATGCAGCGCATCAGCACAGAGCTCGCGCTGAGCCTGGCGTCGTGCGCCTGGATGAAGGCACTTGATACAGACAGCGCATTCCATGCTGCTCCCCAAGGCAGCTGGTTGTGATGCCAAGCAGCTTCAACACTGGAGCGTGATCGCAGGTGATTTTCCGTAGTTACGATCACGCACCCAGCGTTTGTGCCCATGGACACCTTCCGTCGCCCGGATCGACTGCTGGGAAACGGGTTGAAGTGCCTGCCTGAAACGACCAGTGAAATCGCCATTTCGGAAACATCCAACCCGAGCGATGTGTTTGATGGAAACGTGACAGCGGCTACTAGCCTAGGTCAAGCAGGTGAATGCCTTTGCCCGAATGGCGCTCTGCTCTATTCATGGCGCGCCGTCACACCAACCAGCCTTGTCAAGTGCAGCAGATGCTTATTCCAAAAGAAGCATCGCTGCATGCTGCCTCAGGATGATTCGGCATTCAACGTATTGTTTGACTAGCGCTGATCCGTTATATGCAGTTTTCCTAGAAATAGACAACCGAAGAAACGGCCATTTTTGATCATGTTCGCCAACTGCGGCCCCCCTGACCGTGGATCTGCCGCGAACTCTCCCACGAGACCAGCAACTGATGGGACCTCACAAAAGAGGAAGCCCCAGCACGCGCAAGGCAAGCAGTACCCGCGATCACGGCCCTCCCGCCCAAGTCCACGGGACTGACCCCCCACGACCGCAGCACTGACCTAAAACCAGCGCGTCTACATCCGCCAGTGGCCCGTAGGTCCAACTGATCCGAGCGGCTCAGAAGGCCCAGTCTCACCAAGCCCCATGCTTGCACGCTCTGCGGAATCCTGGCCCTGCTGGCCGGCTTGTTGTGCTGGTGATTCCACTGTTGGTGCCCGAGCTGAGCCGGCCCCGCCGAATGCCTTCTGGGGTGCCCTGGTGCTCGCTGCGCCTGGTGCTTCACCACGCTGAAACGCTCAGCGGACGCCATGTGGCCGTGCCCGCGGCTGTGATACGCCGACTCTCCACTACAGGTTGCCTGGGCGCTTGCGCCAACTCAGCGGCGAGGAACAGCAACGCTGCTTGGCCCAGGAACCTGCAGAGCAGCCTGCAGAGCTCGGGGCCTGCCGCGCCAGGCTGCTGAAAGCCTGGGGGTGGCCCGCGTCGCCGGCGTGGCGGACTGGCTGAGCAACGCCCTGCCCAACACCCAGCACCACCTCCAAACCTGGGTGCGCCGAGCGCCGATCACCCCAGCGAACCTCAACCGAAAACCCAAACTGAACCTCCAATGCGAACTCCAGCCGAATCCAATGGCCTGCCGCATCCAGCCGACGAACCGGAACCCGCCAACCGCCGCAGCTCATCACCCCTGCAGCCGTGTGAGGTGACTCGTTCCGCTGAGATCGACGCCCTGCGTGCAACGCGCTGTTGCACGGTGCAGAGAAAGAGCGAACCCAGGCCCGAGGAGCCACCATCGCGCCTTGAAGGGCGGGGCCGATAATCGGTGTTGCTGCCATCCAGCGCTTTGACGCCCAGCCCGGCTCCTAAAAGACACCCAACTGCTGGAACTCCATTCGGCTCCGGCCCACGCCAAGACCGCGAGCCCGAGCTGCAAAGCCTTCTGTGCCAGGAGCGGCTCACGAACGCTTTGACCGTGACAACCCTGCCGTGTTACACTCTCCACGACGGGCCGCCCTAATGCCAATGGCCCCTGCAAGTGCCAACGCCTCAACAACCCAAGACATCATCAACAAATACGAACCCCTCTCCGGGGCCGCGGGCGCGTTCTGCCGCTGGGACTGCCACGCTCCGACATCGAGCGAAGTGCTGCAAAGAGCATGGCCATGAGAGCGCCCGCGCTCTCACCCCGATCGCCCTGCGCCAAAGCCACCCTCGCCCTCCACCCGCGCGGGTCAGAGCACCACACCACCACCACCTGGAGGCCCAAAGCCGGTTTTCCAGCGTTGGGGGATCTGGGCGACTGGGACACGCCTACCCACCCGCAGAGGCTACGAGCGGCCCAGAATCGGCGTCTTCGGCAGATGTTCTGGCGGCCACAATCTACCGGGCCCAAGCCCGTGCACTGGAGCCACTCCGCACCGGCCTGGCCGAGGCCGAACTCGACTATCCTCGACGGCCACACGTCCCTGAACGTCTACGTGCCTTCCGGACGCGGCCCAGAGGACATGGCCAAGGCGCTGGCCCGCCGTTGGCACAGCCCGAGCACGATCGCCTCTGGCTTGCCCCCTGGCCCGCCTCCCTGGCGCGATCTGGACTCACCATGCCCTGGAACTTGCCGCCAACCTGGCGTTGTCCCGTGAACGCACGCTCGGACTACGCCATCTGCCGCGCCAGTCGGACGATGGCGCGCAGATGGAGCCGCGGCGAACTGCAGCACCGATCGGGCGGCGGCCCGCTGGTGAGAAAGCCTGCAAACCAGCCTGGGCTGGGTCGCCTGAAACCCCTGCTGACCGTAAGGGACAGCAGCCTGCAAGGCCTCACCATTCGCCATCCGTGCTTAGGATCGCAGCAGCCCGGTGGTGATCGGCGGCGACTACATTCACCACCGAACGGGCAACCTGGCCTGGTCCCACCGCCCCCGCCACGGCGTGAATGATTTCAATCACCGGCAGAAAGTACAACCTGCCGGCTTGCTGCCGTGGATGCCGGCGGCACCCCACGGCGGAAGCCGGCCGTTCGCCGGCTAACGTGCGCTCAAAGACGCAACTGGCGCGATCAACGCCGCCCTCGAAGAGGCCGGCGGGCCTGCTCACGCAAGAACGAGCTGACGCCCACCGTAACCCTACATGGCGCACCAAGAACCGACCATCTTCGGCGCCACCTAGCAGTGGTGTTGCCCTCGGTGGAGGCTTCCTGCGCCGAGGCGATGCCGCGATCGCCTCGGTGGAGTGGCCTGCCGACAGCGGCCCACCGGTATCGAAAGCGATGGTGCGCGATCGGGGCGATCTGGTCATCTCCGCCCAACGCACCTGGGCTGCGATCCCCGTGTTCTATCACCTGTGACAACGGGGCGGGCTGCTCAATGCCGCCAGCCTAGATCACATCCAGCCCTGCTCGCCGATGCACGGTGCCGGCGTCCTGTGGAGCGCAGCGAGGCCGAGCTGCTGCCCACCGGGTGGCCGCGAGGCCGATCAATGGCGTCAAAGGCAGCGACACCGATGGAGTGTCTGGTTCGATCCGGCCTCTCCTGCGGCGGTGCCTGGAAGGCCTGGACCTGCCAGGCGAGCAGGCGAACGACCTGCTGGCGGCCCCAGCGGCCAAGCGCTGACCCGAAAGCCCTCCATTACCTCCGCCGATCCCCGCTATCCCCCCTTTGGAAAAAAAAAAAAAAAGGGGTTTCTTCGACAGCAACCCGGGCGGTTCAGACGCCCTTGCCAAGTCGGTGGCCGTCACGGCCAGGCGCCCTACAAACGGTGCTCACATGCTTTCACCCTCGATGAGAAGGGTCGCAAGATGAAGCAAATCCTGGGCAATGTGTCGACCGCCGTGATCGTTGAAGGCGGCGCAACGAAAAACAGGACCGCCTTCGGCCGATGTTTGCTGGCGGGCTGTGGTGATTTCGGTGATTATTTCCGCCGATGTGCGCCTGCTGGCCGGGGAGCCGTCAACAGCTGCCGATTTGGAGCCGCAAGGTGCGAACACGGCCCGTTTATCTGCTGGGCAATCTGGCACGATTTGACCCAGGCGCAACGAAGGGCGGTTTCAGCGGTCCCGAATGGCCGACTGCCCCTGCCGAGTTCGCTGATGTTGCATTCGCACCGCCGAGCTTGATCGAGGAAGGTGCGCGCTGATCGAGCGCTACGAGTTTCTCCGGCTCTTCCAGGCGTGCAGAACTCTGCGTTGTGATCTCCCAACTTCTACCTCGACATCGCCAAAGACCGCCCCCTCCCTTTAAAAACCCGAGGCGCGGCGCAATTTCGCCGCGCCGCGGCACTGCCAGACCGTAAGTGGCGTGGTGGTGGAGCGCCTGGCCGGATCTGATTGCCGCCGTGCCTGCACATGGCTGAAAGACAATCTGCAGACCTCCCCTACCTCCGTGCGCGACGACCTCGGTGTTCGAACGCGGCTGGCCCAATCGGCAGCCGAGTGCCTCACGCCGACGAGCAGGCGACGATCAGGCACCTGCAGGACTGCCAGTCCAGGTGAACCGCACTGGAGCCCTGCCGCAATACCCAAAGCAAAGAACGGCGGCATCCGGTCCCTGGAAACAGGCTGCAGCTAAGCTGTCCAGGGCGAAGGCGCGGCGGCCTGCGCCCGCCTGGACCAACTTGAGCAGAGCGCCTCAGCGGATGTGACAACCCTGGCGATTGCTGCTGGGTGTCCGGGAGGCTGGAGATTGGCAGCGGCGAAGGCCGCGATCACTGGCGAACGTTTGCCGAGCTACTGCAGAAGCCAGCGAGGGGGACACCTGCGCATTGCCCGGGGCCAGGGCGAGAAGTGCGAGCGCTGGCTGGCACTACGAAAACGACTAGCGCGCACGTGCCAACGCCACGGTGCAGGTCGCCTCTGCGCGTGCCAACAGCCATCCCTCTCGACGCAAGCCCCCTTCCGGGTGAATAAGAAGCGCTGGGAAAAGCGAGCCTTCCCCTCAAGTTTGTTTGGGGCCAGCAAAGCGATTGGCTTGGCTTTGCGCTCATGCATTTCCCCTTGCACTCCCCTTGCACTCGCAAGTGACCTATCTCAGTGACCGCCGCAGTAACCACCGCAAAGAAAAGCTTTGCCTGTTGCTGTTTGTTTGCGGCTACTCTGACAAGCTGACGGGAATCACACCTAGCCTTCCCCAGAGCGAGTGACGCTCTGGTTGGTCTGATGAAAATTCAAGATTACTACTCCACTTGGCGTTGCGAGGATGACTCAACGACGGATCAAAGGCGTTCGAAAGCTTGCACGCCAATACCATCGACGTTGCCAAGATGCAGGAATCAGAACCATAAGTTCATAAGGAACTCAATGAGGCTTACCATGACCTCTTGACCAAGAGCAACGTGAGGCTATGACCAGTCTGTCGACCAGCCCCGGCGAGACTTCCCGCCCCCTCACCGAATGGGAACAGCCGCTCTGGCAATACGGCAATCTCAGGCGCTAGTGCCCAACGGTATCCAACCATTGAATTTCCGATCTGTTCGAGCAGATGGGGTTCTCAGCCCTCAGGCGCCTCCTGGCGACGCCGCCTTACGGCGCGGGCAGACACGACAGGCGACCACATCAGTCTGAAGATGGGCCCGTGGAGGAAGTCGCTTGTACTCGATGTATCCGGAGATAGCCCGTGGCACTTATGCATCGGGTTCAAAAACAGTCCGTCGCGCGTCCCAAGGCTCAGACGCGAAGACTGCGCGTGGCGGCCCGGCGACTTTTGCTGGATATCGCAAGGGGCCACGTTGATCCTCTATCATTCGCTGCAGCCGCAATCGACTGTTCAAGGCCGTCCGGCCACGAACTCTATCTGAAGTACCGATCACGCCATCAGAGCCGTGCGGCGGCGACATCGAATGCCAGCCGACGGTCGTTTACGTTGAAACGTGAAACCGGAACGGCGGTGGCCAGACCTGCGCTGGCCGGCAAAAAGGCTGCGAAACGGAAGCAAGTTCAGGAAACCTATACGGCGTGCTATCAAATCGCCACCCTCCCTGCTCAGCGATCGAGCGAGAGCTCAGTCAAGAGCTTTGCGAACTCTCCACATTCCAGCACGGTTTACATCTCAAGACGGTCACAAGGAGACCAAAGCGAATGGCCTGAAAAGAGATCTTTCTGATTACGGACGACGAACAACCGATCGGGCTTGCATGAACTCTCGACGCGTCCGGCCCTGGTTCACGAACGACGTGCATCGAGCTTGTCGCGATCGGTGTGTTCCCATCCCCTTGGAACCCTCACCTGGACCTTCAGCCGCACCCTGCATCAGGCCGCGCGGCTGCCGCTTGCGCGAGATTCGCTCAACGCTCCGGGCCATGGCCTTTTGGCGCTGACCTATCTCGAGCGCATGGAAGTTCTCGAGCAGCTGCGCGAGCTCGAATCGCTGCTACCTCGCCCCTGAGAACCTTCGTGCACTAACAACCTCGAGGCTCTCCACTTCAAGCAGGCTTGCGGGCCCAGCAGGCATCCGGCTAGAGGCCCGCAGCAGTTGCCAATTCGCGGTGAGCCGCCCTGCAGCAGGTCAGCACTCTCCCAGCTCCCCCCCGCTGAGGGCCGCTGATCTGGATCGAAGGCATGGGATGTGACGCTGCCGAGAAGCCACGGAAGATCAAGCAAACCGAGGGTTTTCTTCCCCGAGGGTCCTGCGCTGCTGGGTCCGGTGATGCTGGCAGTGCAGCGTTGCCGCGCGCAGCCACACCGCGTCTCCGGCCGCCGGCGGCTGATCGCTTTCGGAGCTGGCAACAGAAATCGCCTGTCATCAGAATCTCCAGCCCCGCCTTGCCGGAGCGCACCAGCAGCACGCAAGCAGACCCACCGCATAGGCACCAGTAGCCAACATAGCCGATGACCGCCGTGAGGGTCGCAAGTGAGATCCTTGCCCGAAGAAACGAAGGCGACACCCTGGCGACAGGAGATGAAGCCCTGGGGTGCCTCCAGCCACAGACCTGGCAGACGGTGACGATCCAGTTGCCGCCCCGACAGCAAACGAGGGGGTAGGCGCTCGAGGGCCGCCCCCAGCAGGCCCGAGCAGCTGATCGCCGCAGCGCAGGTGCGCACCGTCACGCAGCGGGGCCCAGGGCGGCAAGGTCGGCGAGCTCCTCGTTGAGATCCAGCCTCAGAAACCAGACTGAGGCACCATCAGCAGCTGGGCCAGCACGCCGAGCGCGTAGCGCCAGCGCTGGCGTGACCAGGCAGCAGCACCGGTGATCGCCAGCAGGCTGGCCCACCCTTCCCAGTCGAGGGTCCATCGGCGCACCATCGCCCCTCCCGTCGCAGCGGGGCGCCCATACCAGCAACACCAAAGGTGCAGCCAACGTGAACTACCACCGCCAGTCGATAGTCGAGCCACGAGGGTGCGGTAGATAGCGATTCTGGCACAGCGGGTCGGGAAGCGCATTTTATCCGTAGTCGTGGGCATCGGCAGTAGGGTCCGAGCCATGTCTCCGTCTCACGTGCCTCCTGGCTTGGATCTCCTGCTGGATCTTCCTGGCTTGGGCGTCCTGGTTAGAGCCCTCCTGGTTCCAGGAGCGGACGAAACGGCCTCCGCCAGACGGCTCTTTCCCGCAACGCCTCAATGAGGCGCTGTCGACGAGGGTGGTGCAAACCCGCAGGTCGGTCTCCCGCAGACCTCGCCCTGGTGTTTTGTGCCTCCCGTGTATGCCAGCGACCCTGCCGCGCTGCTGCCCGTGCTTGCGCGCTCAAAAGTCAATTGCATGCCCACTGGATCGGCTGCGGCCGGTGGGTGGTGTGGTCGCAGGCGATTGCCACCCCGCGCGCCCTGCCCATGAGTGGAGCAGCGAACGGCGCTGAGCGTGATCCTGCTCCGTCCTGCCGGCGCCGAGCTGCAGCTGTTCGCGCTTCGACCACCAAAGTCCTGCCGGATCTTCGACGCGACAGCCAGGACTGGGTGAATTGGGTCGGTGGCCGATCCTCGCCCTCATGCGCGCTTCTGACGATTTGCTGATCGTCGATCCCAGCCAAGTGAGTCGTCATGATTCTGATCAGCGCATCGACTTACCGGCCTCCGGCGTCACATGCAGACGGTGGATATCCGCGTGCCATGCGGACAGGTTCGATACCACGGGTCGCTAGCTGTGTGGTATGGATGGTGATCATAGAAGGCGCGAGACGTGAGAGTGAGCGGTGTCGAAGGCGTGGGTGGTTGAGGTGGAAGGCGGGTGGGCTGCTTTGATGCGGGCGGGCTGGGCGGATATGACCCGGTGTTGTGGCGGAGAGGGCTGCAGCGGCCGATCGCCGTCTTGAAAGGCCCGATGCGCAACGTTGTTGCTGCAACTCAGTGCAGGACAGGAACGCAAACACGCCGGTGAACGGCGTGCAGGGAATGCACCCAGTCGCTGACTCCCGTTAAACGGGATGCAGGTCTCGGCATTTCCTGCATGCTCTCTGGGGTGGGTCGAGCAGGTTTCAGCCTGCAGGTGCTCCGGCAACCGCTCCGAGCCCACCGCTGTTCATGTTACGCAACCTTGCTGGGCGTCCCGATCCTCGCGAATGGCGGCCTGGGGCCGTTGGCGAGCGCGCTGCGGTCGGCAGCAGGTGCAGTTTCAGAATCCGTGATGCCGGCGCTCACGCATGGGAGCTAGCGTCCTGTTGCTCTCACGTGCGCCGCGCAGGCCACACACGAAAGCACGCCCTGCTCGCCGCCCTGGTGTGTTGCCTGCCTGGTTCCGGGTGGCAGGGTCTATCTATGGCCAGCCGGATGGCGACGTGGACGCTCTGCCATGAGCAAGTTTTCCCGCCCTGCCCATCGCCGGCGCCTTCGCAGAGGCGTTCTAAGATGTCGCTACTCGTCGCTGGCAGATCGGAGCTTCACAATGGCTACACCGCAGTG
>Ga0163217_1007911_pt1 | contig 10267 bp, 6 predicted proteins | sample SynspAceP_FD_185933 | JGI IMG/M metagenome (GOLD analysis project Ga0163217, IMG submission 185933) | Saline lake microbial communities from Ace Lake in Antarctica - Synechococcus sp. Ace-P (PacBio error correction) | ecosystem: Environmental > Aquatic > Non-marine Saline and Alkaline > Saline ...
AAAAGAGGAGGGAGAATTGGGGGGATCGTGGGTGGAACAACAAATATCATTCCCCTGGAATTCCGACCCAACCTTATCAAAGGAAAATTTCCCCAAAGCAGTAAAACCATTCCCCCGGCAATCCGAAAGCGATCATCCCCCGCCAAACGGGCCCCAAAAGCCCGCCCATCCCCGCCCCCCTTTGGTTTTTTTTTTTTGCCTGAAAACCACCAATCACCCCTAACAATGGCAGGGCCTTGCGCCGATGAATGGTTTTTTTTGGGCTTCCAAGCCCCTCGATTTTTGGCCCAATGGCGGTACACCATCGACCAGCCCACAAGCCGCCTGTGGGTGGAAACAAGCTGGCGAACGGCGGTTTAGTGTTTCGGCTGGGCATCTGCGACGGTGTCTGACCCTGCCCTGGTCCAACGCCGTCGATGCTGGCGATCCGCGTGCTGGGCCACCGACCTAATGCCCGTGATTTGGCGGCTGCTGGCCAAGATGTCGGCTTGGGGCGGCCGATGCCAATCGGCGCAGGACTGGGCACTGGCACGCGATGCGCGTCGGCTTCAAGACGACCGCTGATCCCAGTGGGGAAGAGATGGGGCAGCCGACATAAACCCCACCGGCCCATAAGCCTGCAGGCAGCGCGCGCATCTGCTGAGCCGCTAACGGAGTCTTGCTGCTGGCGCAGCTGGGCAATGGTAAAGATCACCAGCCCCAACCCGCCACGCCGCACAGCGCAAATGCTCACCCACCATTGGCACGGCAAGTCCCCGTCAAAGAAAACGGTGCGTGGCCGCGACTACACAAGGCACCGGTTTCAGCATGGGTCAGGCTCCCGCTCAGCGAGGACTGCATGCCCGCGGCGTCGCCCGTTGTGCATGCCAGTGGCCGCGACCTCGCAGAAGTGGCACCACGACCCCAGAAACGAATAGGCCAGAACAGACCGACAAGCAGCAAACGGGCAGAGATCCGAACCCTGCCAGCACGACGCCCGTCAGCACCGCCGACACACCGCAAATGCCGGTAAACCCGGCCCGAATCAGCGTGGGCAAGCCCCTCACATTTCGCCAGACGACCGGCGGCTTGCCGTGGCGATAAAGAACCCCACCCGCGTTAAACGCAAAGGCCAGCGGAAACTCGGTCGGGGTCAAGCCCTTTATGATTGGCCGGTATAGACAAATGACCGCGCTTCGAGATGAACAAAAAGAAACTGGCCTGCCAAAGCCCCGCAATAATAGGTCAGACCGACGAACACGGGATCGCGAACAGAAATACGCAACTGCGCGACAGTCTCCAGATTCGGGACTTGCGGACGTTTCTCAAGCGGTCAGCGTTTCAGAAGCAGTGCGATCTGCGCCATTTAACAGGTCGCCGCTGCAAGGATCGCCAGCCGCTAGAAATCTCGCGGCCCAGCTGCCAAAGGCGACAACCGCGCTGCCCGCTCAAGGGGGCAGCATCGCGAGTACAGAATCACCAGCAGATCGACGACATCAACCGCGTCGTCCTGCGCCGCGCCGGTGTAATATCGCGCACGATAGCGCGGGGATCACCACATCACCGTCGCCGCCGCCAATGCCCCTGCACCAGACGCCCCAGGCACGAGAGTTTTCGAATATTCGGGCACCGCACAGAATCACGGCACCGACGCCAAAAAGATGACTCATCCCGTGGCAAGGGTTTTTCTTGCGCCAATCTGGTCCGACAGCGGCCCGTACACCAGCTGCGACACCCAATAGGCCAGAAAAATAGGCCACCAGCGTGATCTGCGCCGCCCGAAAACACGAGACATCCAGCGCGCTCTTCGATCGCGGCAGCGCGGGCAGATACATGTCGATGGCAAAAGGACCTGTCACACAGATAGAGCCAAGAATAAAGGGCGGTACGGAACATTTCGGCGGGCATGGGCGGTCCCTTTGAAGTTGAAAGAGTGCGTCGCTTGCGCTCGGCCAGCGCTGAGCTAGCACATACCGCCCTCATGACAAGAAATACACACCCGTCGTTTGTGCACAAATATAGCGCAGAATACTGGGGCTGATTTTAACTTTTCGGTGCTCGCACGCCGGACCGCACTAGGTATGTGGGGTACCCGTGACCCAATTAGGTCACCTTAAATCAAAGGAGACCCCCGATGATCCGCAAGACACTTGCCGCCGACAACGCCTTGCTTTGACGACGCTTCACCAGCCCTCCCCGCTGCTGCCGAAATCGTGACCAAGACAAGCCCCATCTGTACCCAGAAACATCGAGTCGCCTGTGAAAGCGCGGTGAACTCGAAGCAGGGGCCACGGCTTTGCCCGCGTCGACCACGCAGAAGGTGCCGCCAACGTAGAGATGGAAGCCTCGCCCACCATGCTGCTGATCTTTGGCAACCCGCAACTGGGTACGCCTGCGATGTTGACCGGTCAAACCGCTGGGCTGGGCACCTGCCCCTGCGGGTGCTGGCTTATGCGGATGACAGCGGCATGGTGCATGTCAGCTATCACGATCCCGCCACGCTGGCGGCAGACCCGGCCTTGCCGCGGACGCGGAATTATCTGACCAAAATGACCGGCGGCGTTGAAACAAACTGACCGACAAAGCGATCGCAGAGGAATAACCCCTGCCCTAAACGATGGCGTGACGCAGCTATTCGCTTTCGATTGCTGGCGGTTCCATAAAAAAGGGAAACAGCCTGCGCCAGTAGCGCCCGTTCCGTGCCAAAAGATCCGTCCATGGGTGCCCTGTTCAACCACCTGCCCTGTTCGAGCACGACAATCCGGTCGGCTTCGGCCACAGTGGACCAAACGGTTGTGCGATTGGTCAAGCACCGTGCGGCCCTTGCCCGCCTGAACGCAAGCGCATCCTGAATTTCGTGCTCTGTTTTCGCTGTCCAGCGCACTGTCCGCCTCGTCAGCAGCAGGATCGGCGGGTTTTCAGCAAGGTCCGCGCGATGCCCACGCGCTTGCCTTTTCCCCGCCCGACAGTTTTCAGCCCGCGTTCCGCCCACGCGGTGTCATATCCAGCGGTAAGCGCTGATAAAAGTCGTGGATCTGCGCGATCGCGCCGCGGCCTCGATGTCTCTTGTGTGGCAATTTATCGCGGCCATAGGCGATGTTAAATATCCGGATCGTGTCGTTAAACAGTACGGTACCTGCGGACGACGCGCCAATCGGCGCGGTGCAGCTGTCCTTGGGTCACGTCGCGCACGTCCTGCCCATCGACGCGCAAAGCAACCGCTCTTGCACACTCATAGAAGAACCGGAACAACAAACCGCCCGATGTAGATTTCACGATCCGTAGAGCCGACAAATCGCCACATTTCCGCCCGGGCTGCCTCGATCGACAACGCCTTGAGGATTCCCGGTCGTCATCAAGCCCAAAGCGCACATTATCAAGCGTGACCGCCCGCCCCGTACCTGCAGCGCAGGGCGTCGGTTTTAATCAGAAGAATTTCAGCGGTTGGTCGAGCAGATGTAAACATCTGCCCCATACTCCACCAGCGCCTGCCGGATTTCGCGTAGACAGTGACGAGGAAATCAGCGGCACAGTGAGCTGCACCATTATATGGCCGTTAAACCATGACAAAATTACCAACAGTCAGATCACCGTTTCTGCACACCAATGCGGCAAGGATCACACGCGACCAACCCGCAGGTGAATCAACAACGACTGGCCAAAGTTCAAGAAATGCGAGCGATAATTCGTCTTGATCGCCGCCTCTTCGTAGCCGCCATCGCCGCGTCATCAGCTGTGGGCTTCCGCGTTGTTCAGCGACGAAAATACTTGACGGTTCATAGTTCAGCAAGACTGTCGATGGCCCTTTTGTTCGCGTCTGTGTCCCGCGGTCCGTTCATTTGGCGACGTCGCTTTACACGCCATTCGGTCCACATATCAAAGGTAAAACCAGACATAAAGCCCGATAGTGACAGTCACAATTTTCAGCAGATACCACGCATCGAAACAACACCGTCAGGATGATGCCTCCACCAGAAGTAGCTCAAGATCAACGGGGCCCGAATCGAGACAGCAAGAAGCGCAGCAGGAATTCCACGCCCTTTGAACACCGCGTTCGAATGATCCCGCTCCAGCCCCGGCCGTCTTGCGCGTGATTGATAGCGCATCGAACAGCTTGTGATAATGTTCAAAATGTTTCAAGCCAAGCATGCCGCAGGGCACGCTGCCCAAAAGGGGCAAACACCGCCGTCGCGCAGCTGTTGAAAGCCCACGTTCTCGCGCGGGCATACCATAGGCAATCGTCCAGCCCTAAACCGCGCCAAGCGCCAGAAACGGCACGCCCTCGTTTCGAAGTGCGTCAACAGCGTCTTTGTAAAATCACCAGGAATGACGACCGATAATCAGCTTTGGACACCACCAAGGAAGATCAGCGGCCCAACGACCCGCTTTTTGACCCCACGGCATTCGTCGGCCCAGAGATAAAGGCCACTTTTCGCAAGACAAGCAGGTTTCGATTGCGCTCTGCAGCTTGGGCAATTTCCCTCTTCGGTCCCCATGGGATATTGGGGTGGCGGGTTTGGCTGGCTTGCGGTGCGCCGGGGCTATCGGCTGACATGAACGATCTGTGTAGTTTGCCCCCTTACATAGGGCCCTCTTTCAATCATGCAGGCGGCTGCCCCATCCGCATGCCCTACCCGTTAAGTCAATCCGGCGTCAAAGACCTGAAACATGGGTAAATTCAAATCGGGATCGGCGGGATGAATCGCGGTTCGCCGCAAAGACAGCACATAGAAGCGTCGGATCCCCATTAGCGTTCCGCCAATCGCCAAAGCGTCGCCCCTTCTGCACAGTGACCGCCCTGATCGGGCGTCGATGCTGCCGTGGCGCCGCGCCAGCAATTCGGGGATTCCCACGTTTTGACGGCGGTTCACGCCGGCTGATCACGTCCCCGCCTTGATCCAGTTCATCCACCGCGCATGATATAGATGCCGGTTTTGATATCGGCGATTTTCGCCGCGCCAAGCCCTTCGGGATCGACCTCAAGGCGCGCCCTACATTGCGATTGTCGAGATAGACCCGCACCGAGGAATGCCGTGGCCCCTGAAGCCCGCCCAGCCAAACCGGACTGCCCGCTTCGAATAGGTGATCGTATCCAGCGTCAATGCGGTCGGTGACCTCGGGTGCCTGAAGCTTGAAGCAGCTCTACCCGTCGCGTCAGATTTGAGGCAAGCGCAACCGTCGTGTCGGTCGCAAGGCGGCGATGGGGCTGTGCGGCACAGGTTCGGCTGCGCTCAACGCGCGGCCAATCTCTGTCATCTGGCGCTGTGTTGTTTTGGCATCCGCTAGGCGCAGGCCGTCGGATCATCGCGGCGCAACCGACGGCACTGATCATCGCACTAACCGGTCGCTTGGGCCACCGCACTTGCGCACCGCAGGTGCGGTGATCGGGCCAAGAATGATCCTCAATCGAGGCGACGGGGCGCCATCAAGCAATCCGCGTTAAGCCTCAAGGATTTGCCGCCGCCGTCGGCGGGCCAAAAATGGCAAGGTGGCGAATTTACCAGAACGGTCGCTTGCGGCGCTGGCGACCTCTTGTCCGTTGCTGATGAACGCTGACGCGGGCACCGGGGGCAGCACGGCGCAGCGATCACGGTCATCCGTCACTTTCGCGGCGGACTTCCGTCGACAACTGGGGTGGCGGGCCGATTGCAGCCGGTTTCGGGTGTTTGCGGTGTGGGGTGCACATCGGGCGTAGCGACGGTGTCTTAATGGGGGACGACGCCTGGTCTGAGGGTTGTTAGCATGCGTGGTTGCCAGTCTGCGTGGTGCCAGTCTGCGTCGCATCGACTGCATCAGGCGCGGTGTTTTGCGTTGCCGCGGGCGGCACAGGATCAGCGTGTTGCGAACCAGAAATATCCGGCCACTGCAACGCACGACCAAAGCACGCGCCCTGCAAACGAGCCACCCCGCGTTTTGAAAACACCGACATTCCGTTCATCCTTTGAAACTTCCCCCCATTGAGGCTTTGTACCAGCAGGCTTCACCGCGTCAAAATACACGCTGCATGCCAAGTGCATATTCGCAAAAAGGACCCCCGCTTTGATCAGAAATCCGTGTGTGTTTACTGCGGCTCGCGCCCCGGTGATGCCCTGAATATACCACACAGCCGACGCTTTGGGAACGGGCTTTGGCTCAGAACGACTGGGCGTTTTGGTCTTATGGCCGCAGGTGATGTGGGGCTGAATCGGGGACCGTCGCGCGGGCGGCACAGGCAGCGGGGCACGACCCTTTGGTGTGATCCCGACCACCTTGTGAAATGGGGAAGTCGGCAAGACCGATTACCACCTATATGTGTGACCGAGACGATGCATGAACGCAAAAAAAGTTGATGTTTCATGACTGTGATGCAGTGGTGGTTTCTGGGCGGTGGTGCGGATCACTGGACGAGCTTTCGAGGTCTTGACCTGGCGCCAGCTCGGCCTGCACAGAAGCCGGTAATTCTATTGAAATACAAAGGTTACTGGATCCGTTGACCGCGCTATTGGATCACGTCGTCGCGCGTGCTTGCCGAAGAAAGCCTGCTGGAGCTATATCGACAACCGTGGATGATGTCGATGCCGCGCTCGAGGTTTTGCCGCCGCGGCTGACAGCTAAGTAGTTGTTAGGCTAACGGCAGAAAAAGACTGCAAGTAGCCGCGCTGCATCAGGTGCGCGTAAAGGAAAGCGCCGAGGAGACCAATCTCACGGGAGCGCGCAGTCAACGACCTTCTCTGACTGCGCGCTTCGGTCCCTTCTCCCAACTTCAATGTCAAAGGGCGACCCACGAACGGCGTGCCCTTTTCTTTTCCGCTAAATAACGCAGATAATCAGCTGCAAAATTTCCGGCGGCAGAACTACACCTATGGTGTGTTCCTATGCCGCCACAACGATCAGCTGCTTCCAAGTGTCGATTCACGATATTCTCGATCTCTCGATTGGGGTATTGGTCAAATGTCTTGGGATTTCGCCTACAACCTTGTTTGCGACCTCTTGTGCATCTCGCCGCGCAGCTCGCCTAAACGTGTTCGGCGGGGCTACAAGGACGATCTTTGTCCGAACTTGCCCTTTGCGCCTGTTTATACAGGATTTTGCCAGCTCTGCCTGCGAAACGGTCCCTTGACAGCTGGTGCCAATCGGTGTCAATCCACAGCCGAACGGTGGCACCGAGACCTCGTTAAAGCGTCCCCGTGGTTTGCCGCCTGAAACGCGGTCGGGTGGATTTCTTGCTCTTCTTTCGCGAAACACTTGAAGTAATGGTTTCTCCGTCGGTCCTCATTCCACCATGAAACAGGGTTTCTTTCCCTCACCGTCTGCGATCAATACCCGGTGCCATTTCAATCTGGTCATGCGTTATCTCCATTGGTGCGGTTGGTGTGGGGGGGTGACGCGGGTGAATGGTGACCTTGGTAATGTCTGCCGTGATAATTTCGGCACCGTGGCCGCCCTCGTCATCCTATGGTTCAAAGATAACACGCTGCGATCGGCCTTGGCTTCCATTAGAAAGAGGCCCCCAGCGGAATGCGCGAGCCTTCACAATAGGTATATCAAATAAGTTGGCGTAGCCGTCCTAACCTAATCAACTGCGATTACATGCGCGGATGCAACGTTGTCACACATTACCAGATTGTCGAGGAAGTTCGACAGGTAGTCAGGGCGCGCATTGCGGAATCGATGTAGTAGGAAGTGTTCCCAAAATCATCCGCAACCCAGCAGTGGCGGTCTGACCAAAGCAAACGGGGTTCCGGCGTTTCGGTTCTTGGTCACCTTGAGGCCACCGTCGGTGTCCTTAACCAGCCACGCCCAGACCGGAACCGGAACTGACGCGCCACCGCTGCCTTGAATTCGTCCTGAACTTGTCGACCGACCCAAAGCTTCGGGATCGCTTTTTTCCAGCTCGGACGCATGTTGCCTGTCTTCGGGGGACCATATCATTTCCCAGAACTGGTTGTGGTTCCCACAGCTGGCTGATGGTTGTTGAAAGATGCCGCTTTGGCGGACCGCATCAGGTTGTAGGTGCCCTGATGAATTTCCTCGAGGGTTTTTTTGCCTTTCCCACTCGGTGCCCTCAATGGCTTTGTTGCGTTGGTTCAATTAGGCGTGTGGTGCTTATCGTGGTGATATTCCAGCGTTCCTTGACATAACCTTTTGATGCAAGCGGCATCGTGGGCATAGGGAAGATCAGAAGAGTAAAAGCCATGAAGAAGCCCTCCGTTTTAATTTGAATTGCGTCTGGGTCACAATGAAGCCGCGTCGCATCATAAGTCAAGTGCTGAATCGCCCCGCGAAGGAAACCGGCATGCTGACAGGGCGCTTCTATCGTCAACCCGCTTAATGGTAAAACGGCTGGCCAGCCAGGAATGTCCCCGCCAGCTCACCGCCCTACCCTTGAAATCGGCGACTTATGGCTTGGCGCTATAAAACAGGGGCCGAACCGGGTGCGCCGCGATTTTTAAGCAGATCATACACGTACTGCGCGACCGACCGGAAGCAGACAAGAACGAAGCTGTCGCCCTCTTCGATCCAGAACGCGCCAGTACTTGCGCGAGCCGCGTGCGGCGGATCAAATGCCGGGGGTAAAGGGCCGGGACAGGTCCACGGGGGCGAAGCTGGCCAGCACGTCGCGGCTGTGCGCCCCGCTGATGCGAAAGACCGCGGCGCGCATCGGATACATTGACCGCCAGCGTGTGTTGCTGCAAAAGGCCCTTGGTCAGCGTCGTCGATCATAAAATCGCTGACCTGATCATAGGGCAGATCAACAGCAGCTCGTACGGTGACATCCACGCGACTAACCGCGGTCACCATTCAATCTGGACGCTACGAGTGGTCGGCACGCCCAGTCCGACGGCTTTTTCCAGCGTCTTTTCTTCATATAGCCCGCCGTCAATCCCCACGCTACAGCAGACAGCCAATGGGAATCCATCAAGGACCTTCGGCGACTGCCACCGTGATCTGCCGGCGTGTGCGATCGCGCAATGCGCGTTAACCGCCTCAGACATTTGCTTGCCCTTCTTTGTCGTAGAATAGCCGGATCGACGATTTTCCGCCTATAGGTCTTTGCGTCGGTACCGGGCGAAGTCCGAGCACGTCGCCCATCCCGGTCCGGCCCGTTCAGCACCAAGCCCCATGGCGATCCCTGCCCAAGGCGGCGAATGTAGTCGAGGTGACGCGCGCCGATCATAATTGCGCTGGCCGTTCTCGTTGTCGGCCTCGCCCCACGGCATGCTCCGTCAAGGCAGGTGCTGCCGTCAGTGGTTTCCAGACGACCAGCTCACCGCGTGGGATCGACCATATGCGACCCGCTGCTGTGCGGCACGTTTGCCAGGTAATCTTCATGTCTTTTTAGAGATCGCCAGTTCAGCCCCCAGATCCTGCGGCGTACAGTGCCGTCGGTTTTCGTCCCGATCATGATAAAGGCCCTCTCCGGCGCGCAGGAATGTGCAGACATCTCGGTGCCATAGGGCAAAATCAACGCCCAGAATCAATTACTGCGACCATCAGCGCATCCCAAAACGCTGTCCTGCCCTGCGTCAACTCGATCTCGTAGCCAGTTCGCCGAGAAAGAGATCCCGTAAACGCGGCACTTTGAACGCCGCCAGCGTGCCGTCCCCTTCCTGAATCCAGCGCTTCTTTGCTGAGATTCCAGCCGCCGAGCTTTCAAGACATGTGCGGGCATTGACGACACACGGCGATTGCGCATATTGTTCGGGACATTGCCGTATAGAACGTTGAAATCCCCACCCATGCGTTTGCGCCATTCTCCATATGCTGGTGAATGCTTTCCGCGCCGCCGTGTCGTGTGGCAGAGGAAGGTTTCGTCATCGATCCGCGCGACGGACACCACGTCGATCAGGTAGTTAAAGCCGTTTCCGAACACATCAGACCATAGCGGGCATTTGCCGCCCGGTTTCAGCGATGACATCAATTTGTGTATAGCATATCGGGGAACTTGCCCGCGTCCGGCCTTGTTGACGATGATCTTGCAAGGTCGAGGCCATCCCAGCAATCCCAGTAGCTGCGCGTGTTGGTGACCTCGCGCATGACCGCTCATGGGGGTGCTGTTCGCCATTGCGGGATAGCGTAGGGGCGCGTCGCCAGTGGCCGACAGGTTCCCAGTCGGCAACCATTCGCTCGTGCCAGTCATGTGCAATGCGGCGTGCGGCGGATCGGCTGGAGAACACGTCGCCGCGCGCCTCGCCCGCGAATCGAACCCATAGAGATCGGGGTGGTTACGGGCGGGCGAAAGGTGGTGGTAACCAAGCCGGATATCGGCATCCATTCCGCGCCGGCAAGCGTTTGCTAAGCCCGTTCG
>Ga0163217_1036675_pt1 | contig 10267 bp, 14 predicted proteins | sample SynspAceP_FD_185933 | JGI IMG/M metagenome (GOLD analysis project Ga0163217, IMG submission 185933) | Saline lake microbial communities from Ace Lake in Antarctica - Synechococcus sp. Ace-P (PacBio error correction) | ecosystem: Environmental > Aquatic > Non-marine Saline and Alkaline > Saline ...
TGTGAAAAAGGGAAAAGGAGGGGGGGGAAAAAAAATGGCGGAAATTCTCGTCCCCCGCCGTGCCCCGGGTCCCCCGGGTTTCCCGAAAACAAAACTCCCCGGCCGAAGGGCGAAAGTTCCCATGTTTGCAAAGTGGCACAAGTGACGACCGGAACGGCGAGGCGGAACGATTGAAAAAATGGCGGCCCCCGAAAAAAAGGATCAACCGGTTTCCCCATTTTGCGACAAGAACCAGAACCATGGCAACAATCCGGAGTCGGTATCGCAAGTCGAATCCGAGATCGGATCGGCAAGTACTTTTCGCCGCCAACGTGCAGGTCGACCAGGCCGCTGCACTACCTGCGTGAAAATTCCGCTGGCGATTCCGAAAACCGTTGTGGGCAACACGTTGTTCACCGAACCGCCCCTCGGATATCTCGTGTGAAAAACGGTAATCAAATTCTCATCTATAACCGAAATGCCTCGACGCGCTTGTGCAGAGGAATTTCGGCGATCTCGAAGCCCACGTCCGCAAACCCGAGCCGAGGTGACGTGTGACGTTCGATCAAGCCGGTGCATATCGGCGGACCCGTCGAATGTCGGCGAGAGTCGCAACGGGGCCGGGCGGCGTGCCCGATGACGAGAGTCGATGATGAACCCTACAAAAAATTCCGGTTCGAGGTCGCGATCAAAACGCCCGGCAGTTACCGTCCGATGCCGTCAGCGCGACCAGCAATCCGAACAATCGTTCCTACCCCGATTTCCGCGATCGATCCGGATTCGACCGTTCGCCGATCCGCGGCCCTGGGCGCCGAGATTTCCCGCTCGTCAAATTGCGTCGTCGCCCGCGGTGTTTGAACCACTAATCGGGAAACGTTGGCCGACGATTTGCCGATGGACCGCGCAACTCGTTCAATTCTTGACTCGATGACGCAGCGCTGCAAGAAACGGCGTTTTCTTTTGTCGCCGCGCACTCCGAACAAACAGATCCGCATTTCGATTGGATTTGATTGGTTGGGGCGGCGGACAGTCGCTGTCCCCTCTGGCACGCCGTTACCTTCTGCACGCCGTTACCCCCGGCAACCCGATTGCGGACGCGTTGGTTCGATCGACCGAGCCAATACAAGCGGCGAATCAGAAGTGGATCGAAATCTACATCGCGCGAAGAATTCAACGCCGATCGACACATCCGGTACTTGGCGCTGCGTGAGTTCGTTCGCGATGACACCCTGTGGAGAACCTGAATATGGTCGACTCAAAGAGGTCGTGAGAAAGCCAAACAGGACGAGTTTTGTCGAAGAAAACCACCGATCCTACGTTCAATCGAACGGATCGGAAATGGAAGACCCGGTGGTACGAACTGGCCGGAAATCGATGGAGCGGCCAAAACTGCGAAAACGAACGCGACGAGCGGCACGTTTCGAACCCACCGACAAAAGAGGACGAGAAGGACGCCCGACCGCTCACCTCGCAGCTGGATGAGTTCGACAAGCAAGCGTCCCGTCGCGGCCGCACCGTTTGTTCCGTTGCTCGACCGTTTGCAACACGCAACGATCGAGCAACTTCAAAATGGACGTGTTTCCCGATCGCAATTGGCTTCGACGTCGGTGAAACGTTGCCCGTCCAAATCACCGTACAACGAGCGGCCGAAGATTTGAAGCAAAAACTGTCTCGCGGACTACCTCGCGGCACCGCCGAGCAGCGAGCGAACTCGCCCCGTGATCCTGGCCGACCGAGTTTGGTGCCGGTTATGCGAGATTTTTCGGAAGGCGTCCCCGCCGATCCCGCCGAATTGATCCTCCGCCGAAAACGCATCCCATCCCGATCGAGCGTATTTGCCGGGCAAGGCAAAATTTGTTGGCCGACAGATCGGCAGATGAATCGTTAATCGTCGCCGTCGAGAACGAACTCCCCAGCGAAAACGGGACGCCACCTCCGAACTTCCGTCGCTTCCTTCGCCGAATCCGTCGTCCGGATCGAACAGGCACGCGATCTGTTGTTGAACGAAACGTCGTGCGAACGTGGAAACCCCGGTTCCGCGAATCGATCGCGGGTTGCATCGGACATGCATCGCACCACTCGGTTTCGTGATCCATAACAACACGTACAACGAAACCATCAAAACCGATCGCGACTCTCACGCGAATACCGACAGAAACCAAGCTGCGATCGGATCTGGTTCTCCGCACGGTCGGGAATTGAAAGCCGACTTCAATAAACGCGACCGGGCGACCGAAAACCAGACCCCGGCAGAGATGGCCGAAAGACCTCGCCGCCGCACGGGTTTGTTTTGCAGCGTGAGTTTACTGATCGACCTCGCCGAACTCGACGAATCGATACCAACGCCCATCCGAGGGCCCGCGAATGGGTCCGGCCTGATTTCGCAAATCAAGACCGCGAGCGATTTTAACTCGTCCGCCAGTGTCGTTGAACACGTTCACCGAGAACCGGTTTCCTCCCGATCGAGACGAAGACGGTTGAGAAGCGAAACGCCTGAAAAATGTGGATGCAGCGAATCGAAAAAACGGGCGCGCGCGAGCGAATCCGGAGGTCCTGCGACTCGGTTGGCAAGGTCAAACTGCAAGACCTCGCCGATCGCGAACGGTACGGTATCCGACCCGGGCCGACCGGGCGCCGTCCGCCAAGGCAATGAGGTGGATTCACTAATCAGGTGGTCGCCGAAACGGCCGGCTGAACACAACTCCGCGATGCTGAAATCAACAACACCGTGTTTTGACGATGCAAATCGTCCCGTTTGGGAGAAAGAGTATCCAGCCCGCGATTCCATCCATCCCCCGCCCGCAACGACCAGTCCCCGTCCTCCGCCGCCGCTCCGGTGCAATTACATGTTGACTCGCTATCGAGTGCCAATCCGTTTTCCCGCAACGGCGATGGATTGAGGCCCGACACCCTTGCGTGCGTTCCCTGCCCTCGGACCAGCGAGACTGTGTGCCCGCGACGCGGCCGAGAGAGCCCGCAAGCAAGAAAGCGGAAAAGCAAGCAGGTCCCCGGAAGATTCCGAGAACAATCAAGACGCGGAAAAAGAACCGACCAAGGAAGAACAGCAAAGCGAAACTCGACGAATGCAAGCCAAGGTTGATCGATGGCCGAAGACCCTCGTGCGACCGGCCAACGATGCGGCATTTGTTCCGACGAGGCCGAGCGGGAAGATCGCACGCCGATGCTGAAAGGCGGCGATTGGAGAAAACAACAAACAAATGGAAAGCGCGTCGCCGCCCCGATTCCGGCAAGAGCGAGGCCGAAAATCGCAGCCACAGAAAACGCAGCCCACGAGAAACACAGCCGCCGAGAGCACGCCCGCCGAAACGAGCGGATGCCTGAGTAACGCCGGAGCCGATACGTCCCGATCCGCTCGCCCCACTCGCCGAAACGCTCCGAGACGACCGGCCGATCACTTCGCCCCGTCTATGCGGCCGAGACGCTTTCGCAAACCCGCGAATCGCTGCGTGAGGGAACCTCGGCCCTGAGTGGACGACGCCTCTGCCCGATCCTGTCGACCGCGGCGCGAAGAGCAAGCCGGCGGCGACCGATAGGTGGGCTCGCAACCAGCCCCGAGGAATTACTACGGCAACTCGAAAAACAAATTGCAACGCGAACCCGCCGATGCAAGAAAAACTATCGGACATCTCTCGCGCAAACCGTTGCCGACAGCGCCAGACGGCGGATGCAAACCGTCGCCGAGCAAGACAGAAACGTTTACAACGTGAACTCGAAAAGGCCACGCGAAGTTGGCCCGGGAAAAACGAAGAGCTTCGCGATCAATTGAAATCGCTCTCCGAGCAAGCAAGCGGCGTCAACGACCTGTGGGCGTTGGCCGCCCAACAAGGCCAGCGATCGACCCGCGAACAAAGATTGCCTCTGAAGAATCAAAGACGGTCCGAGAACAACTGGTGGGCCACCGACGGGCCAGATCCAACACGCCAGAAACGGTGACGTGTTGTTGGATCGAACCAAATTCAATCCGCCCTCGAAAACAACTCAGTGAAACTTGCAAGACCCGCGTCGAAGCGTTTCGAACAGTTGCAGAAAACCGCCGAACGGGCCCGCCGCGAGCAACGATGATCCAGAACGAGAACGCTGCAAGGAGATGGCCAACGCAACGAGAGCGAGCAGCGCGCTCCAGAAACATGGGTCAAAATCGCTCGACCAGAATCGCAAATTCGTGGCAAGAACGAAAAATCTCAAGCCTCTGCCGCCGTGAGAACAAGCCGAAACCAAAAACGCGATGCGGACTACCCAACAACTTCGCAAACGGGCCGAGAAACAACTCCCGAGAACAACCCCGACCCGTAGCAATGGCCAAGGACAACGTTCTGAAAACGCGCACCCCGTGTGGGCGGAAGGCAGTTCTTAGACGTCGCGGTTCGCCGAGCAATACCCGGCGATCAAGCATGAGCAAAGCAGGAGAAACAGGCGGCCGAACAAACCGATCGATGCGAAGATAAACAGTCCGTCGAGGAACAGATGCGATCCGCGAAACCCCGACGCGGACTTTGCTCGCCCGGAACCCGGCAGAAAATCTCGCGTCGTGAAATCGATCGGCTCGGCCGACAACTCGGCCAACTCGACAAACAAGCCGAATCCATTGAAACCGAAGCAAAACACGCATCTCCACCGCCGAGACACTCGCTCGCGAAGCAGGGCCAGAACGCGGCAGAGCATCACGAGCGGCTGAACGATCTCAAACGGGCCGCAACGCCATCGAGGAACGGTTAGGCGAACGCCGCCGCCGCCGAAAAACTCGCGACGCCGCCCGAAAATTGCAAGAGAGCCGTTGAGGAGACGTGGAAGCATGGCGCAAAGACAGTCCCTGAACGAAATCGCGAGGACCGGAGAAAGCGGCATTGGCATAGACGGATATGAAAAGAATCCGCGGAGCCAAGGCCGGGGCAGCAACGTCGCCAAGCGTCCGCCGTCATTGGCCGAGCAACCGAATTCGTGTTGGGGATCCACGGAGAAATCGCGCCGGCGAAATCGGAATCGAAACCGAATTCTGCATCCGATTATCCATCGTCTGCACCGGAGGTCGACCCGCACGCTGGCCGAAACCGACCGCCTCGGATAAAACTTCGCCCGAGCCACTCGAGCCGGAACTCGATCGCGGCCCTGAAAGAAGTTCAACCGAACTCTGGTCGATCGGACGAGGGACAAATCCGCCGAAGGCGAGGCAGACGCACTAAGGCGAAGCTGACGGGCAATCAAGAACAAGCCGCTCCCGGGAAGCAAAGCCAAGCCGGTGAGGGCAGATCCGTCGGGCAAAAAACCAGTCGGCCAGCAAGGCGAATCCGGGCTCAATCAACAGTCCGCCGACGCCGGCGAGTCTTCCCAGACGCTCGCCGACGCCCGCAACAGGCAGCTTGGCGTAATTCTCGCGGGCGCAGCGACAACAACGGCTCAATCTAAATCTGCGTCCGGCGCGGTCCAACGCTTCGTCGGATGATTCTGCGGCCAGCCCGGTGAACCGGGGATCCGAACTCACCCGACGGGCCGCCTCGGATCAGGTCGGTCAACCGGGATCGAAATTCGGGTGGTCGAATGATGATGCGCCAGACGGCCGGGTTGAATCAACGTCGACGTGGAGTTGCGAGAGAACGGTGATTGGGAACCTCCGCGAACGCCATAGAGTGAACGACATGATCCAAGACCCGAAAATCACGAAAATTCCTGCGAATACCCGGCCCGCATCGAAGCGTATTTCCAAGCCAATCGCCGCCCGAGCGGCTCGCGGGTGGGGGCATGCCATGGGAACGCCATGGAAACGCCAGTGGGCTAGACTCCGGGAAGACTCGCAATGAGTGTTTCCCAATCGCACGTGGTTTTTTATCCTTGCTCTCGCGGTTCCGGATTCGGGGGCGGGCTTGGCGTGGTTGAACGCGGTGGGCGGACGCTCCGCGGTCGGCGGACGATCTCGAAGAGTTTGTCCCATTCCCGACGAAATCGATCGGTGCCGTCAAACGGGTGGTGGCGCGTTGTTGCGATACCAGAAGGGACGACGGATCGGGTCACCGACCGTGTCAACGCCAGCCGCGATGACGGTCGCTCGCGATCATGGCTCTCGCGTCGGGTGGGAACGGTCGTCGGGGGATGACGATTGCCGACGGGGCAGGGCACTCGACCGGCCGATCGAGTTTTGTGCTCTTGATAAAAAATTCCGACCGATGGGGGGGGGGCTAATTTCCGGACCAACAGGACGGTCGCGGATGTAAGGCCACGGCATCACGACGTTTGATGTTGACCGAGGTCTCGTCAAGTGGCCTTCGTGATTGAACAGAACGAACGGATTCATGACGCGCTCGACGGTGCGATTTAAAGTTATTCTGAAATCACAGCGGTAAAATCGAAAGGCGGCGAGTTACGAGGCGGGTGGCCGATACACGCCGAAACTCGCGTGATTCCGATTTGCGGTTTCTGGGTGGCTCATGTGCTGGCGTTGCTGTAATCGGCTAAGAACGAATGGGCTCGATGTGCCGGTGGCGGCGATCGATTTGGCGGTCCGAGTATTTGGAGAGATTCGTACACCCGCCGCCTCGACGACGCGGGCCTCCGATCGAGTCGACAGGGCGGCTTCGCGAACACGCCCGGGGAACCGCGGCCATCCGACGTTCACGATGAACAGCGGCGGGGATTGCTTGGCGTTGCAAACGTGCGGGTCGGTTATGATTCGCTCGGCTTGTTTGTCGGTGCCCTCGAAATGGGTTTACTTGAACGACGCGCTCAACGAAACAACCTTGACGGTTTTTCTTTTAACGGGATGTATTACTAACGCCCAGGGCATGGCACCAGCTCGGCCGGCGAGGCGCCGAGACGGCGTCGCGTTTTGACGGGCGCAGTTTGTTGCTTGCGACTGCAAACGCGGCTGACATTGGATCAGCGGGCGACAGTGAAGGAAAGCAACGTCCGAAATCGTCCTATGCGACGTCCCTAGCCGTACTCAGCCTCGGGTGCGGTATCACTACCTCCCGCATCTAGACCCAACGCTAGCGTGCGTCACGTTTTAGAATGATTTAATGCATTTTTACGGCTAGCAAAGATTAGAACGAATGAGCGTTAGCCCCGGTTGCCGGTGATAACCCAGGCCTACGAACCACGCTAACTAAACCAACAGCCCGTAGTTGAGGAAACGAAACCGACACGACAAAATTCGGTCGTCAGTCAGATCGACTTTTCAACAGCGAAGGGTCGCGTCGGTGTAAGTTGTGGGACCGCGAACCACCGTGGCTAGCGCCAAAGCCGGCTCACTCAGTCGTTTCTCTGCAATTTCCGAAGCTGTCTGTGTTTTGACTCCAATTTCCTCAAGTGCAACTCGAATACCTGTCGCTGCTTTCCAAGCGGGCCGTGTCCGGGGTCAATTCTGGCCCAGCGGCGGACGAAAAAACCGGTGGTGGGGATCTGAGTTTCGCCGATCATCGGGAATATCTCCCAAGGTATGACTTGCGGAACTCGATTGGAACGTTACGCCCCGGCACGGTGTCGGTTGCGAAAAACGTTTCGAAGAGGAGAGGATCTGCAATGTTTATATCTCTGCTCGATTGCAGTCGTATCATGGACTCTTCGCAAACGGTAACCCGAACCAAGCGATCAACAAGTCGATTTCGCTCGCAGAATCGCCGCTGCGGGTCGCGTAACATCGCGCTGGCGGATTTGGATCGCATTTCGATCATCGGTTTACGACGAATGCGAATTCGTGTCGACGATGCCGCGCTGCGTGGGAAGAACAACGCGTTGTCCGATGCTTGCGGTATTTTGGAGAATCTCAAAACGTCGGGCCGAGCAAAACTCGGTTGACCGAGGTGGTGCGTTGTTCACAGCGGCGGGCTTCTCAGGCGTGGGTGGTTGTTGGTATTAGTGATCTGTTCCGATCAAACCCGGTTTCGCGGAGGGCGTCGAATTCGCTGCGGCATCAAGCATTTTCGAAAACCGCACGTGAGTTCAGGTCATTCCCGCCTGAAGCGAAGACCGAATTTGTTGGGCGATGTCGAGTGTGGGAATGTCGAATCGAGCGGTCGCCAAAGGTCACGAATCACCGAACGCAAACTGAAACAGTACGACAGTTATTCGGAAATTTGTGAACGAGATGAAACGTATTGCCGGACGTACGGTTGTCCGCACACCGGTGCGGCGTCGGATGTGCCCTTTGACGAGGTGCTGTTGCGGATGATCGAATGCGGGAGCGGTGGCGTGAATTTCGTTTTCACCGGAACGTTGGTGTGGGCGGGAATCGCGATCCCCGATCGTGGTGCTGTAGTCTTGCGGGTCTCCGTTTGAAAAAACAACCCGTTTCGACGCTGTTGTTTTTGGGAACCTAATTGTCCGATCAGAAACGCCAATCCCGTTCGTGGTGCAACGGCTGCGGCAAATTTGCCAGCTTCTGTTCAGCCGCGTTTTCTGCGCCCTTGATCGTTTTCGGCGCTGCTGGCCCGTGGGGTTCGGACAGAAACAAAAATCGCGTCATGAATCGTGTTGATCGTCGTAACTCGGCGAGCATGGTCGGCGGCGGGCGGGGTGAACCGGAAAACGCAACGCGGACGACGCCATCCGTTTCCCGATGGGTTTCCGATGGCAAACCGCGACGGGGTACCACCGTTTCAACCCCGAGCGATCGAGGCGGCCGGTGATGTGGTTCGTGAACTCCGCGACGGCCGTGAGATTGCGTTGGCTGAGACTGCCGGCGGTGAACCGTGCGTGTGGTGGTTCGGGAATAACCGGACTTCCGGTCCGGCCGGGTTCGGGACCGCGTTGAAAAAAAGTCGAGCGACCGACGGACCGACGACGGGTGAACCGAGTGCGTGTCGAAGCGGCCTCGGCGGGATGACAAGGGGCGGTGGAGCGGCTGAGATGGTTGGTCAGTGACGGAGGTTCTAATGATTTCGGAATCGTTGTTGCCGCCGAGGACGTTCGTTTGATTTTCCGTCGGTGTGCCAGCCGAGACAATGTGGCGAATCACGCGAATGTCGTTTCGCATCGCTCATTGGTCGATCCGATCGGGTTAAAACGGCGATGCTGTTGGGGTTGTGAAATATTCAGTGATGACGGCATTCGGAGTGTCCGGTTGAGGTTAGATTCGATTTAGGAGGCGAACCTTAATGACGTGTACCTCGTTGCAAATTGGCCGCCGGCAGAGGTATGGGCGGAAAACGATCGGTGGTGCGCGGTCGGCGGAGGGGGAACGTTGCGAGCGAGATGCGAGATCGAATGCGGGCTTCGCGGGTGACAATGTTGGCCGAGAGTGGATGTTGCGAACGCGTGGGAAAGATTCGGTAACGTTGGTGACGGGAGGAACCGAGTTTGTATTTGGGAGAGTGGTGTTCCACGGCGATCGCCCGTTGAATCGATTGAAGGTAACCAACGAGATGCCTGGACCCAATCGCCGGACGAACGGTTTTTTGGTCTTGCAAAACCGAATTAACGACAAGAAATTAAGTCCGACAGAAATTAATTCGACATAGAGCGTGCGTTCCCCAGGCGGACGGTGTTGGTGAATCGTATCCGCAAATCGGATTTCGCCGTTACTGGCAGCTTCGGCGCCGCCGTCGGACGGGGCGATATCGTCGGTAAACGATCGCAGGAAACAAAACGTCGTCCTTTGATGCGCACGTGAAAATTTGCAAAACGTGGTTGTTGCCCGGGCCGCAAGGGAGGGTTTAGAATCATGGACGGGGCGACGAGTTGTTGACCGGGCCGTGGTGGGGAAAGCGTTGATGCCGGTCGATCGTGGGGGCGGTGAAATGATCGGGTCGTGGTGTTGGTCGGCCAAGTTGGATTGATGGTGCGTTTGCCGTTTGCGGCAGATCGCGTTCCCGGTGATGATGGGACAACGCGTGTTGAGGAACTGGGTTTTTTTGTCGGCTGTTCGGGTGAAATCGTAATCCCGTCGGTTGCAAACCGGGGAACTGGCCAAGGTTCCTGGTTGTCGGGTGGCGAGGGTTCGTGGACCGTGGGCGGGCCCCGGACGGGGTAAGTGCAATCTCGCCACGACCCGGAAGATGGATCGATCTTGGTCGGGGCCTGTCGATCGGGTCGGTGTTGGTTCGTCGGAACTACCGTAATGCAGGCTGCTAGGCCTGCCAGTCGAACGGCCCCGCGCAATCCGTAAAAAAACCTAGCGGTGAACTCTGCGACGGCTTCCGAGAGTGATCTGCGGAGTCGCGGCGAGATGTCCGTATCCGCGACGGATGAATAATCCGGGGGCCGGTTTATCGATCGATTTGGTTAAACTTGACGTGTTTTTGTGCAATTCGGTGATTGTCGGCTGAGTGCGTTCCTTTAC
>Ga0163217_1047027_pt1 | contig 10267 bp, 8 predicted proteins | sample SynspAceP_FD_185933 | JGI IMG/M metagenome (GOLD analysis project Ga0163217, IMG submission 185933) | Saline lake microbial communities from Ace Lake in Antarctica - Synechococcus sp. Ace-P (PacBio error correction) | ecosystem: Environmental > Aquatic > Non-marine Saline and Alkaline > Saline ...
TGTCGGTCGTAGTCGGAGACACACACGCGAACAAGGTTGCTGACCGAAAGCAATGTAGTCCCAGCTTACCGCTGGCAAAACTTCCCGTAGAAATTAGAGGGTGGTTAAAATCGAAGGTGCCAGTAGTTGAAAAGTCAGGATAGATCGGACTCCCCCACTCGCTCGATCCAAGACCCCGAACGCCGAGTTGCCCCAAAGGCCGAGTAGAGCTCATCCCCGGGATCAGCCAGTCAAGTAGAGAGATCCGAAAGGCCTGCCCCCATCACCTGCTACACTGAAAATCAGTTAAAAAAATTAGTACTCATTATTTCCTTTATTCGGATCATTATTTATAACTTAGGAACAGTCTCCTTTCTTGTTAGGACTACTTTTCGATGGTTTCCAAGGGTCAGAGTTGTCCGCATTTTTTCCTTATTCAGATGCCGAAGTATACTTGATTATTCCTTGCGCAGTTTTAATCATTGCCTACCTGAACACCTCTCATCGCACAAGACAATCGAACTCCTTTTAAAAACTATAAGTTCGGGAAATTTATGCCAACCCTGCATTTGGAGGGTTTCTTAATGGATTCTTGGTTTGGGAAATATCATTGTTAAAGGCAGGATCAGCGAATGATTCTATATAAGAATCAATTTTCATTTGGTGACTCTCACAGGAATGAACTGCGAAAGTGTATTTATGCATGCTGAAACTTTAGACAAACCAAAATAAATTTATCTGGATTCGGACTTAGAGAATATAACGGATCCCTCAACGCATTTCTCCACAGGTCTGCTCCTGGCTCACCATCTCTGGGACTTGGAAACAGTCCAAAAATTGATAGGGGAATTTCGATCGGGAGTAGATTGATTTTTAGAGGAACCTCTAGAACATTATTAGAAAAAATCATTGGAGTGGATTTCACCACTTAATAGTACAGGTATAGTGGTGATCTATTGAATCCTGGAATGAGGACCAAGACTCACCATATGAAAAGAACCTTTCAAGGCGGTTCAATTTACCATTCAGTAGCAGGATCGACGGAAGTTTATATACGGAGATTCCTTTGTGCGGTCGTTGTACACAGATCTCTCTTCTCACACAACCAACGTTTTTATGGTCCTGGCCCTTTTGTACCCCTAATAATTGGAAATGGAGCGAAATTTATCTCGCAGTGTAAAGCGGGAATTCTATTTAGATCTGCTTCAGGATCGAATCAAAGCCGCCAGTGCTACTGAATTTAATCTGGCGGGAGAACTGATTCTGGATCAAATCCAAAGAATTGAAGTGCAACTTATGAATTAAATGGACCCTTGATTTCAGAGGGGGAATAATTCCGAAAATCGTTCCTGCGCAGTTCTTTTTCTGATTGAGCAGGGCTCCTAATCGGAAGTGACAAATTTGGAGCTACAGGGAAACCAAACCTAAGTTCTTCCGCACTTTTCTCGTGCCAAGGAAATCTGATTCAGTCTGGTTTAGGCCCGCAATTTTGACAACCCCCAACTGACCTTAACTTTGTGGGGATTACCCAAAACATCAGTGGATTTTGCTTTGGACAGTCCCGAATTTAACTGTGAAGTAAATCAGAGGGGAAGGGTTCAATCTAATTCAAAACCTAGCTTTGTCACCAAACCCTCTCCATGTCAGTTGAGGGATTTTTAAAATTTCAAACGTAACAACCTTATCTAATAAACAGCTTCCTCAATCAGGGGGCTTACTTTATGCTTCAGGGTCGTGGGAATAGCTAGCGCGGAGTCCAATACTTTTTCTTTGCCAAGCACCCTAACTCTGCTTCGAATGCGACATTCCTTTCGCAGGTTACCGAACAGATCAAAAAAGGAATCCGAAGTTAAGAAACTTTTAGGAAAATACGAGAAGTCCGGGAGATTTCTATTCGATTTACGAGTATCTCGGTGCAAGATATAATTCCAATTTTAGACATCGATGGCACTCCTATACTCCTATGGATTCTTTAAGCTATTTCTCCTTTTCGGGGATGGGTGGCAATACCAAATCGGTAAGAACTACGCATTTTCTGCCAGAGTGCACTAGACTAGTGTAACTTAATCACGACTGTACGGAACATGCTGGCCACACTCGCGATTCAAGGTACATTCACTTCTCAGAGCCACTCCGAAGACGCACAGGTATCACAGTAGCAGCGAGCGTTTAGTGGGCCGTAGAAGTTTGCTTTCTCGTCAGTGTGGCAAGGGGCATAAATTCACACCGTGAAGGAAGCTTTCGCTACCTGAGCATCTTAGTGGTGCAGTGGAGGAGTGTGGAGGCAGGAAGTCAAAAAGAATAACACTGCTTACTTGGAAAGTACTTCTGATATTGCTCGAATAGTACCTATGAAATCTTTCGCTCTGAGATGGATTTACCGATGGAAGAATCTTTGGATCATTGACTAATCAAAAGTAGTCAGGGGCCCGCTGTTTCCTACACCAATTTTTTAGACCTGATTTCTGATCCATTCCAGAATTAACCTTTACCAATCAAACAATCTGATCTCCTTACCCGGAAGCTTCTGGAGTCAAGTGATTCTTGTCAAAGGATTACTTTCTGAGGGAAGTTCTTTTCAAAATTCTCCAAACCCTATTCTGGAGGTTCACTCTCAGCACAATAAAGATTCCGCAGCACTAGATTTAAAACAGTCCCTTGAACTTACGATCTTGATTGTTTTCAGGGAGATTTATACTTTCGCAAGAATCATTTATGCACAGTAAACTTGGAGGCAGCAATTAACTGACGTTTTACCTGCAGGGATTTAAACCTAATCCGATTGACTATTCTGATTCGGCGCGCCATATCCGAGATGGATCAAGCGGTAAATGATCGGTTTAAGATTTAAAGCGAAGGCGATCCATCTTCTTCCCCATTTATCTACTTCCTCGCCAAATACGCAACCCGATGACCTTTCTTCTGTCTTACTGAGTGTTGCCATTCTGGTTCCTGCTGATCGTCTGGGGCCAAGCTGAATCCTTTTCTAGCCTTCTTGATCGCTTCGATCTCGGCTGGTTCCTACTAGGTCTCCCGCCGATCAATCGCAGGCTCGGGTGCAGAAGGGAATGGGAAACCTCTCGGTGACCCTAGTCATCGTGATCGTCAGTGGGCGTATGCTCGGCAAGCTAGTCGCTGAGTCCGGTGCTGCCCCAGCGATCGCCGGGACGCACACTCAAGATCTTCGCGAGAGGGTACATCACTTGGGCCAGTCCCCTGACCGGGCCTGATCGTGGGGATTCCACTCTTCTTATAATGTGGGTTTTGGATGCTGCTGGTGCCAATTGGCCCTTATACCGTAGCCTATTCAGTACAAGATCCTCCCGGCAGGTCTATGTGGGGCTTCTATTGGCAAGCCTTGTCCCTGTGACGCATGGGATTTTTGCCTCCATCCTTCGCCGGCGCACTTTGTAGCACAGTTGATGCCAATATGGGCCTGACGCTTTTTTTAGTCGGATTTATGATTGGCCTATTCCTACCATTGCGCTAGCAGGACCTATTTTCGCCAAACGCTGAAAAACATCGAAGCAAACCGCTCAGACTTTTCAGGCGCGAGACAAACCGGAATCCGGCTACCTGGTTCCGGCAATAGCTTTCCCTGACGGGTTGCTTTCCAGTCTTCTTGCTAGTCGTGCACGGACGCGCTTGTAGTTTAATAAAACTTCGATGAAGTCCTTTTGGTCCAAGTTGCTTCACCTCTTCTGTTGGCTGCGATCCGGGGGTGGTTGTGCTGCTTTCGCGTTTTTGGTGGCGAGTTATACCACTTGGCTGCGAGGATGTCTTTAGCATGTCCACTGATGGAAATTATACGACTAGCCGATAAAGATATTGGCGATTGATCCTTCCTGATTGGTGGCTGGGGCGTTTGTGGGCTCAAGCAGTCTTTACCTGATACAGGCGTACGAGCCCTAGTGGATAGCAGAAACTTACAGGACTTGGATATTCATCCTTATTTTGGCTTGGATGCATTACGGCAATTTATTCGCGTGGTGCGGTAGGTTCTGGGCGATGTAGCAGGTCGTTGCACCTACTGCTGGTAATTACGCTCTATCCATCAGTCACGTACTATGAATGGATCCAAACTTATTGGTGTTATCTATCGGTGCAGGTAGCTTGTGTTCTCGAGCATTTCAACGATGCTGGTTTCTGGATGTTACAAGGAATTGCTTCACCGTGCAGCATCAAAGACCGATCAATCTTGGTCGGTGATGGAGACGCCTTGTCGCAGTCATTCCGGAGTTGAGTGGTGTCCCTTATTCTAGACTTTTTGTTTAATATAAATCAGTAAAACTTTCGTTATGGAAACCTCCAGAAATTAATTTCTCCAAGCTCGGACTTGAACTCGCCTTCCCTCCAAAACCGATGGGAGTGTACAACCCTGCCTGATTGATGGCTAATATCCTCTATCCTATCCGGGCCAGGAACAGGCAGAAACGGATGGCCGACTGATCATTGGCAGAAATCGGTGATTAGACATGATCAAAGAACACGGCAACTCGCAGCTCGGCAAGTTTTGGGACCTGGCCCATGCAGCTTACCAATCAAGGCAAATCTCGCTCCCTTAATGCGCGATGAAAAAAGAGTAATTAAAGTGGTTGGGAAGATGGTGAATTGCCAAGCCTCACACTTTTGAAAAGCATCCCTTATATCATCAATGGAGCCGAGGTGAATTTATATTGCTCAGTCCTGGGGGAGAAATGGGGACATATGGGTGTCCCGATCAGCTGGTGGGGATGGGATTCGCTTATCCGCCGATAATATCCCCAGTAGATGAATCAGAAGCCCTATTTCGAACTATCACCGAGGAAGCATTAAGGCATATGAGTGGTTTGGATGATACAATACTACGGCCAAAGCGGACAAGCTGTTATTCTAACTTTATTTGGTTGGCTGACACGGCAATAGCAATTAACGTCTTAAGGGCCTTGAAACAGTGCCATTGTAAGTTGGAACAATGCTGAGGAGCATCTTTGGGACGTAATTCACCGGCGAAGGTGTCCTTTGGGGTGTGTGGTGTTATATAGTAATTGGAATCGCTTTTCATACGCTAAAACGTGAAACCTCACCCAACTTTGGTATTTTCCCGTATTTCATAGTCGCGTCTCTCAGCCATCTTCGACATGTCCATGGACCGATATTATAGGAAAGCTGAGGATATACATTTAGACTCGGCTCATTCCGTGGTCCGGTACCGCGTCATGCCAGAACTTATCCAAGTAAGCGAAGGTATTCGCATGCCACCCTATAGTGAGTTGGGTCTGGAAACTCATTGGATTAGGTCCTCCCAAACTGTCCAGAAGTCACTTCTGCATTAACTGAAGCAAGCCTTGTGCCCTGCATAAAGACATGGCTGTGGTGTCCGAATCGGGATTCTTATATAAAACTAGTTGAAGCCAACAACCAGTCCAGTCCCACTCCCAATTGCTGGGGCACCTGCCCTTGAGATGATTTCATCATATTCAGAAATCTTATTTCCGTACCAATGAGGAACCCGGGCTTGTATTTCGGGAAAGAAGAATTCTTGGAATTAAAAAATTACTTTTTGCATTAAGATCAGGGATAAATCGCTTTAGTTTTATCTAGCTACCTAACCATTCGCCAGTTTTTCTAAGTAGGATTTGGTGGAGTTAATTCTCGGACGTACCCACGCAACTTGACGCCGCTCTGCTGACTTTCCAAGAATATCGATTTAAATTGGTCATACATGGTGGCGTTTTGCTAAGGCAATATTTTTTGATTCGGCAACCGTCCATGTTGATTGTTTCCATCCACGACCTGATCGATTGAGTGCACACTCTTCCCCAGTTCAGTGTATGGATTGGTGGATCCCAAGCTGAAGGGAGGTCTTTCGACGTATTGACAGCTAGAACATAAGTAAGTTCCTTTTGTCTCATCTGTAGATTGTATCTTGTCGCGAAGTCGCTCCTAACGCTTTGATGCTTCTTAGAGTTCCTTTGTATCCCACCAGCATCATCTATCATTTTTCCTAGAGGAATAGAAAAAGAAGCCCGCAGCAGTCCCGATTCAGGATTTCCTCCAATTCATCGGGCGATCAAAGTCATATGCGTGGCAGTGGAAGACCGGTGAGCCTTGAAGGTAATTGAATGCAAAGATAACTATCTGAAACCAAGACCAATCCGATCAGTTGGACATTCAGTGCTCTTGGCAAAGATCCCTGGCAGTACCGTCATATTCATACAGCCATCCTTCTACCGTGCGTAGATGTACGAATGCCGGCAGTATTATTGTCGAACAGGGCAGCTTATGTAACGCCTCTTTCTCATTCTGGCAGGTCAAGAATGTATAGTTTCTTTACCAAACTTCACTGCCCATCGGTGCTTTCTCCAAAAAGGTGCCTGACCCAAAGATCTTCAACGAGGGGTACTAATGGAATAAATACGGAATAATTGCTCTTCTCATTAAGGGGTTCATTGAATCGACCTCAGGATTTCTCGAATCGCATTTGCAATATTGCTATGTCCAAAAGAAAAAGTAGGAATCCTTGAAAAAAAGCACCTAATAAAAAATGGGCAGCTTCGTGATTCGCTGCTAAATCAATTAATTTTCGGTTGGCGATCTCAAAAAGAATAAAGCTATTCTGGACAGAAAAGCTTCCAGATAAGCCTGCCGTAACTCGATCTGTTCCTGCATCTTTTGATATTGAAGATCGGAAGTGATCAAGGCGGAGGGTGAGCAGTAAGTAATTACCTGCGCATCCTCTGAATCGGAGATAGGAAGAAATAACTACTTCGGAATCGTTTTCCCAGGGCATTTCAGTACTCTTCCTTAGCTGTTTGGGATTATTCCTTCTTTTCACCTCTAGGAGCGTTCTATTGGTTCTGATAAAGTCATTGTATGAATCGTTGGATATCAGATTTCAGCTTGAATCTTCAATTGGTCAGTGGCAAAAGACTGGATATTTGTTCGCTGGACTTTGGAATTTTGAATTCTTCTTTCAAGTTAATCCGCTGAATAATTGATTGTGATATTTCCTCCGCCATTGAAATCCTGACGCTGGTTTTGAAATCAAAATCCTGCATCCGACAATTCGAGGAACGTATTATTTTCACGATAATTCCCGATTTCAAGGTTCAAATTGGAGAAGTCGGGAAGGCCGCTCCTTCATTTTGAAGAGAAAATGCACAATTTTTTCGGCTCGCTGGCGATTAGCAAATCCTTATTTTCAGTAAAGCAACTTTTTTCCTGAAGATCAAGAAGCAGCAAAGGATGCACGCGGAATCAATATGGTGTCTTTCCCACCCAGTGCCTTGGTTGTCCCTGGATCGCCAAGTGCCATCAGTTCATTGAGATTCACTCTTGAGTTCTGTATGATTTGGTCTGCGCAAAAGCAAGGTTAAATCTGAGTTGTAATCTACCTGAGCAGCTCCGGAAATCTCGTTTACCCTCTCCTCCCAACTCATACTGTGCTCTAGCAATATCCGAGCCTAGATGGCTGAGCTTCAAGTATTCTTGAAACTGTCGTAAGCGTTGCAATTCAAGTACGGAGTCTAATAATAAGCTGACTGAGATTTCCTGCAAACTGTATTTCAAACTACCACTTTAGTCTCGCAGTTCGAAATTTTCTGTCAATTGGCCCAAACGCTTCAATGACGATAAAGTCTCCGGTCTGAAGCCCGCGTAAATTGGCTTGCCACAGAGAAATTTCATTTCTGGATTTTGCGTTGTCCTATCCTCCTGTCGAGGCTTCAGGATCGTTGAGAAATTTCTGAGTCACCATTCTTCCTTGCTGACACACGACCTTAAGGTAGGTGCTCATTCAATGAGGAAGCAACACAGATCTCCAACGCCTATTTTTTCATCTCCCTGACGAAGGGTTTACAGTCCTCAGACTGCGATTTTTCACTTGTGGTTACTTTCCAGCCCCAATTGAAATGGCTTTTTCCAACCAGGGTTCTTATCCACTTTGGGCAAATAACAGTTTAGTAAAAGTGGCTTATAAAAGCAACAGGAATAATTCTCTCTCCTTAAAATTCGTGCTAGTCTGGCTTCTTTAGAAGTCAAGTAGGTATATATCGCGATATATAAATAAAGTCAAGATAGTCGCAAAAGGCGAGCCTCCACATTCGGTCGCAACCATAGGTACTGGCGACTTTTCTGCTCCTGCTCCAAGTGCTAAGCAATAGGAAGAATTCCTAGAATAGTAGACTAAACTCGTCATTAAAATTGGTCCGGATCGAGCACTCGCACGCTAAATTGCTTCAATTACCCATTCCCTTGGGCCTTCCGCTGTTTGCAAATTTCCAAATTAAATTCCGTTTTTGGTACAATCCGATTGAGCATACGGATAATTCCAATCTGACTGAAATATTTTGCGTAAGTCAAAAGATCCACAGCGATATAAAGCTCCGAAAAGGTGCCCGTGGTACCGCGTAACATGATTGTCCAGTGATCTCTGAGCTCCATCGAAACTGACAGAGAGCACGCAAATCGATCAAAACCAAAGCAAATAAAGAAAGCAAAAAGCAAACTGTTGGGAGCTTTCTCGAAACTCGCTTAAGCAAGCCTGCTACGTCTGTGGGCAAAGGATTCATCGAGCGGGTTAGCAGTCCCCTTATTTTTCCGAAAAAATTCCCCATTTCATCCAGACCATTACCGATAGTGTAGCTTCCTGGCCAAGGTTAGCCGACACAGTAGGCCACTGTTAACGAGAATTCTTTGATAATCTGAGTACAATTTGTGGCGGGGTAACTTTTTCTAAACACGCCACTAGATTATCCAATTGAATCAGCTCTCCCATTGTCAGGCTCGAACGTAGAGCAATTCCGACCAGAGGCTCATTTCGATCTTGGTCTGCATTTCACCTACGCATTTGGAACTGGCTTCCAATCCGAAATAAAATACGCAAAGCGTTGACCTGAATAAGTAGCTGGAGGCGTTTTCGGCGCGATTTCCCTGAACGAAACGCCAAATTCTTGCTTTCTCCGATCGATTTCGATTCTAATTCCGGTTTGGTAAATTCAAATTGATATCCGAGAAATAAACGCCGGGCTCGTTGTTATGGTCTCTCTACAAAATGCAGAATGATGGCTTTCAATTTAATCCAAAAGTTTGCTGCCTGAATAACGATATTGCACACGCCGGAAGCCCTCCACGACGAATCTCCTATTTGACTGTGCTTGGGAAGCAACAAGCCCTGACTGAAGCTAAATGTTTTCAATTTGGTTATTAATCTTGATCCGTAAATCTGTGTTGACTTCGTTCTCGATTAGCAGCATGGTCAAAATCAAGCGAGAGAAAAACCGAGTTTCGTACTCGCTGTCAAACCCGGAGAAAGTCACAGAGATAATTCTGATCCGAATCTTCCTGAGGTATTTCAGCCATAAAATCACGTGTCAATTGATCAATAACAGATCCCATATAACCGAAAGTGCTCCTATCAGGAGCTGAAACAGATTGCCCCTTATTCTTCCTCGATCCTCTGTTGCGCCAAATTCGGTTTGGTAGTATTGAAAAGGAAGAAATCCCTCCACCATTGCTAGGCTATCGAACCAAATGCAACCCAGCGAACTTTCATAATCCAAGGAGCCTCGATCGTAAAAAATTTTTAACCAAGACAAACGGGCTCTGTCCAATTGTAGAAGCAACTTTGTTTTCTCTTCTTTTAAAGAAGTTTTGCACTTAGCTCGGAGTCATAGTCCCACCATCGCAACAAAAGATGGAAATAATCAACCGCTCCAGCCACTAACGATTCCAAACTTCTTTAAAAGTAATCTTCCTGTCGTACCTGTCAAGAATATACTGGAAGAAATAACGTGGCCAAAGCCACGTAGTAGCAATAACGAGCAAGAATTTCCCTCAGATCCATTTTTCAAGCCGCCTTTTGAGGCTTTTCACCTTTTCTATTTGTTATAAATATTCTCGCAATACAACAATACGCATCATCCCACCTACCCAAGCCTAAAGAGAGAACGATTCCTAAAAGTGTCAATACATTAAGGGATAAATCACATCACGTACATGATCGACTCACTATCCAAGAAATAGGAATAGTGATAACTGAATGAAGGTGGTTCGCCAATCTCTCAAGATAAAAAGATAAATAGCTACGACCAGGAAGAATGCTAAAACAATTGTCTCCTGCACTTCCGGCAATCGAGTTTAACGAAGTATATTTGGTCGCATCCTACGTACCTCTATTGTGATGTTGACGGAGGTCCTTTTTTCATCTTTCCGATTCTTTTGTAGAATATCATCCGCTATCTCAATAACATTTGAGCAGGCAATGGCACCAAGAACCAACAACGACCATGGGACATTATCAAAACTT
>Ga0163217_1081074_pt1 | contig 10267 bp, 11 predicted proteins | sample SynspAceP_FD_185933 | JGI IMG/M metagenome (GOLD analysis project Ga0163217, IMG submission 185933) | Saline lake microbial communities from Ace Lake in Antarctica - Synechococcus sp. Ace-P (PacBio error correction) | ecosystem: Environmental > Aquatic > Non-marine Saline and Alkaline > Saline ...
GGTTGTTCCCTATAACAAAGAGGTGTTAATGCAAATACAGGTGGAGGAATGGTTTTTCGATCAGACGGAAAATCTTTTACGTTAACCGTAGGAAAATAATACGATAAACCAATGTCAGGAAACTTCCAGCTTGGATTGAAAGACAGTGATTTGAAAATTGCCGATGATCAAAGATCTGAGGAATACCAAATATTTGAAGGACGGCAAAATTCTAGAATCCATCTGAAGACGGATGGTATAGCTTGTCCATACGATTACCATAAAGGGAACTTATGCATGGTATCGCCGGTGCGCAGGATAGCACAAAGGACGAGACCATTGCACGAGTTATGTTCAGAGGTAGAAGGTCCACTAGAAACCTTGGAGGGTCCTCTTTATTTGGATTAGTCGAGAACCGGGATCTAGTGATGTTTTTCGGGGGGAATAGGGCCCGATGTAATGTTGAATCTTTCTATTTGGGGGGACCCTCGAGAAAGGGAATAGGGAGATGACCAACTTTAATCAGGGCGCGCGCAAAGGCCCGGGCTTTTTGATGGCCAAAATTTCATGTTCTTTGGGACCGCTGGCCCGGCTTGCGGGGCGAGTCGGTTTGGCTGGATCAATCAGGCCTTTATACTGAGCTACATCGACCTATGAAAGGAGGCAGCATTGGTGAACTGAATTTGATGTGAATAATGCCAGCGGAATGAATCTGTTCACCAAATACTGGTTTGGAGCAAGAGGCTGCCACCTCTCCGTAGTAACCGTGCCATGACACTTGTAATCCTTATGATGTGGGTCTGAGGAATTTCCATTGTTAGGAAGCTCTGCAAAGGAAGGCGCCACCGCGTGGTGGTCCGTTTCTCAGAAGGGGAAAGATTTTTGAATAAAAGAAGCTCCCTATGTTTTCCCAGCATATTATGAGGGAAAAATGGTTTATCGTAGAATTTTTATGCGAAAGCTGGATAATGTCAGTTGAGCCATGGATTGACATGGAGCATTATAAATCTATGGAGAGATCCTTTCCAAGAGGAGACATTTAGCGCTTGTCATTGGCTAGGATTTCTTGGTCCCCGGACGGGCCGCCCCTGTATAATTCTGGAATAGGGCGAAGGTTGGTTCAAAAAAAACCGGCGATTCTCCGAATATGGAAAGATCGAATACAATAGAGGAAATAGAAGGCCAAAATTGGACTGTAGTGCTGGATAAATTAGCTGCGGGGCATTTCCATTTTACAGTAAACTTTGTCCCTCGAGAGGGGGCACCACAGATGAAGCATAACTAAGTATAGCGGGGAAAGCTTATTTAATAGCGCGCGCACTCACTTTCTGGGGTAAACTTCAGGAACACTACCCTGGTAAATCTAAGGGGCGGGCGGAATGCCTCTTATTACCTCTTAAGAACAGCGCGTAAGGAATCTTATAAAAGCGACCTCTTCAAACCAGTTACACGTATACTAAAGGGAAATCTAAATCCTGCGAGCCCTGATTTAGTGCCGAAGGATCAGTTGCTGCCAGAGGTAAATATACTTGAGTTTCAAGGGCAAACAGACAGACTTCTATTCTCTGGAAGAGAAGTTATTTGATTATCAGGGTAATTAGGGTGACTGACAAGAAGATTGGTAGTATCAAACCAATGGCTTCTACAAGAAAGAGGAATGGTAGCGGGTAACTTTTTTTGATTACGGTTCCTGCTGGTTTTGGTTCCAATCGAGCCCTCGGCCAATCCAAACATTAGTGGAGCCTGAAACAAATGCTGTTTCATAAATATTGACGAATAATCTCATATGAACTTCAAGTCATTGTAGCGTCTTGTCCATGCAATTTGATCCGGACTTTCCCGTCGGGTCCAAAGCTATGCCTGGCAGCCTCCTGCCAAAAAAGTATGCCACCTAGACAGTCCCCTTCAAATGTCGCATCATGGTTTGGGTTAAAAAAAAGATAATAAATGGAGGGGGAAGTGGAGTTTGGGGATATGTTGCTCATGAGTGCCCAACGCCACAGCTTTCTGAAGGCAGATGTAAAGCCGTATGGTGAATATAATATTTAAGCTTTAAACGAGGATCAGTCTACGTATCATCACTTCCATGGAAGGAAAGTTTTTACCACCCCCGAGGTACCAAAAGAAGCGCAGACGACTGGGTGAGGGGCGATATTTACTCAAGAGACGTATTATTCATGATCAAAGGATCAGGAAATTGTAACCTCTCTATCCGGTAGAGGAGATTTTGTGGGCGGTCTGGAGGAACTCCACATACCCTAGATTCCCTCAGCTAGCTGGAATACGGAAAGGCTGTCAAATAGAGACAACTCCTAGGTCACTTTTCCTTTAGGGTGGGAGAGTCACATGTCGTTACATTGGTTTTAAAGGCCATATTGAGTAATGACGGAGGACACAGAAATTTGCATGGCTCTACGTCTAGGAATGAATGACCTCCTGAGATGGAGCTTAAGCGCGCTTCCGTGCCACAATTCGGACTTCGGACTCCCCGACCGGCAATTAATGTGGTCCAGGGCCACTGGACAAAGTTACCGTGGGGAAGCGCCCGTCCAAAAATGCCGGCGGGTTTTAAAGAGCGGGGATCCTGCTGGGCCTGTCTCAACGACTTAGAGTGGGAAAGACAGGAACACCTTCTCTGCCAAAAATTATTGCTTTCGGTTATCAGCAGGATAAGCGGGTTAAACATGGATCAATCTATACTTTGTTTTCTTTCAAAAACCCAAAGGCGAAAAGCCGAGGAAATCTTGGTTTTCTGTCAATGAAATTCAATCAGGTGTGTTTTGTTTGTTCTTTTTTGTTTTTTTTTTTTTTTTTTTGTTGTTTGTTGGGCTGTTTTTGTTTGGTGGCGCCTAGGGGTGGGGGCTTTTTTTCTTTTTTTTTGTTTGATTTTTGTGTTTTTTGGCGGCTCCTACCTTTGCTGCCTTGGCCCCCACGCCCTCTCCTCTTGTCACTTGCCTTGTTGTTGGTGTTTTTGTGGCTGGCCCCTTGTATCCCGTGGCGCCAGTACCCCTGCACCGACCGCTGTCGTTTCACCTCCGTCAAGCGACATCTTGCCTGCCATGACTCGGCGCGGAGCCATGTCCACTCGCGGCCCGCGCCCTGGCAACTCGGGCGGCCGCGCGCTGAACCCACTTGCCCAGCCATAGCCAGATCTTCTTCGCGCGCACGCAGGTTGTGGAAGTGACTGGGACGCTCCGCGCGGGTGTCTGCATGATCGACGGCGCCGGCGCCCGGCACGCCAAGAGCCTTGGAAAACTTGGGCGCGGTTTGCTTGGCGAAAGTTCGTCTTGATGTGGTTCCGCTCGTCCGCGCGTCTCGCCTGACCTCGGGTGGCGGCCCGCTGCTGGGCCCTGGACGTGGCTTCATGTTGGTGCAAAGGGATCAGGGCTCGTCTGCGTGTGATGTCCACCTGTTGGACTGGTCCCTGCTGGAGGCCCTAGGGTTGGAGTTTTTGGGTTGCGTGGCGAATTTCGCCGCGCCGGGTGGCTCTGGATGGTGATCAGCCTTCGCCTCAGGACCACGCTTTTTGAACGTTCTGTTGTTCTTGTTGTAGCAATGTTTGCCGCCGAGCCTTTTGCTTTTTCAGCTCCAGGTCACCCTGCTGGGGTGAGCGACTGGTTGGCGTTTTTTTGTCTTTTCGGTTTCTTTCTTTCCGCTTATTGCTCGGGTCCAGGGCCCCGGCTCACGACTGCTCGTTGGGCGGTTAGTTTGCTCCGTTCCTCGGTTAGGGGCTTTCGGGCCGGTGCGGCGCCAGGTGCTTCCGAAGTCGCTCTCTTGTATTATTTTGCTGTCGTGTGGTGGTCTTCTCATTGGCGTGTCTCGATGTGCTTATCGTGTTGTGTGTTGTATCTGTTTGCTATTGTCTTCGGCTCGGGAGGTATGTATACTTAGAGGTGAGGAACCGCTCCCCAGCGCCCAGGCACTCTGCCTCCGGCGAGCCGCCTTTGACGCGTTTGATCGCACCGACCGAGATTTCGTGCCGTGTGTAGAGACCTCCACGGGTGCAGCGGCTTGGTGGGCCGAATTCAGACTTGCGGGCAACTGGCGATCAGCCACCGGACCCACGGCGAACATGGCCACCTTCTGATTTGCAGCGGTTCAAGGCGCGAGTTCCCTCGCACGGGCGAAGCACTCGACAGGTACAGCCACACCGAACGGCAGCTCGCTCATGTGTCAGTGCAAGAGACAGACCTGGTCTCGGGGGTGCTGAAATGGAGACTTCTTTAACGTTCAAACCAACCGCAGGAGCGAGGCCACACTGTGGGCGCGTGGAGGGCCAGTGATTCAAGAATCGTGGCAAGCCAGCAGCCGTCGGTGCTCTCTGCGTGCACCTCCGCGTAATGCGATCTTTCATAGTGACTCTAGCCTTACAACTGGCTGGGCACCAGCTTGACTTTGAAGGCCCACAGCCGTAGGGCCTGGCGGTCCGGGTCCTGGGCATGAGATATCTTTTGAAGGCCTGCGACGTTCTCGTGAGGTACTGGCTCGAAGCGCGCGTTTGAGAGGCAGCTCTGCGCCGTAGCCCAGAATGTGGTAGCAAGTGGTCAGCCGCGCGCGTGGCGCTGACCACGCCATCGGGGGTTGATGGCGGAGCGGAAGGCTGCTCGTGGTGCTCTTCGAATGGCCTGGGGCTGAGGGCGGCGAAGAAGCGACCCTGCCGCTCTGTTTTACGCGAATCCTGGACGTGTGGGGCCTAAGTAGAGCCGACTGGGCATTGAGCGTGCGCTCGTGGTAGCGCCGCCCTTGCAAAGCGAGCGCTAGGCTGTCCGCAGCCCCGGATTAGCGCCTGCAGAGGGGCCCCTGTACAAACGCACCCTCGGCTAGCGAGAGCTCGGTCGCGGTAATGCCTAGGTAGGGGGCTGGCCCGTTTGAGGAGTGTCCAAACGTGGTGACCGGCAGTTGGAATCACTGCGGGAACCTCGCGCAGCCTTGCAATGTAGAAGTCTAGGTGTGAGTCGTGGTGGTGGTCAGCACTGGCGCATGACGAGTGTGGCTGCGCCGCGCGGAATGAAACGATCAAACCGGCTTGATCGGCAGCATCTCTGATCACGTGAGTGCGTTTGTGCAGCTGAGTCACCGCAATTTCCGGCGTATACCCATAACCGGCGCTCTACTTGGCTACCAGTCGGGGTTCCCATGCCTAGGCAACTTTGCTGCTGGTGCCCAGCTGCCGGAGGGGTCTTCGTTCTCATCTACCGCGCGCTACGGCGTCCGCTCTCGTAACACACTGGAGGGATGAGTCGTAAGTCTCCTGGGGGCGATCTCCTCGCTAGTTGACAGTGTTCAGCGAGCGGGCGGCCTATGGTGAATCGGGGCTGCAGCCGGGGCGATCGTCGGCGGGAATCGATACCGCCTCTGAGGTGGCGCTCTCTCGGTCTGGTGGACTGGTGCGGGGGCTGCAGGGCCGTGCGCGATTCTCCCTGCCGCTTGCTGGTATCGAACCCTTGTCGACGACATCTTCGAAGCCGGGCGGTGCGGCTTGGAGGCGTCCACGCCTTTACTCGCCTTCTGAGAGGCGAAATCGGCCCAGATAGAGCCGAGGCTTAACGTGATTACAAAGGGCTGGACTTTGTTGAAGTTTGAAATCGGATCCTGACGATGGATCAGGACAACCTTGATCAGGTCTGCAAGATGGCCAGCAGAGTAACTTTTGACCCAAGGAAAGAGTTTCTTCAATGCCGGTTGGATCGAATCGCCAAGGAGCAGCACGTGGTCAGAGTGATATGCTAGCTTGATGAGCTAAGCCGAGAGTTACGTCGCCACAAGTCAGTGTGCCTATGGCACTCCTACATACGTTCCGGGCGGGGTAGGAGCGGCGCGTCCATTGACGGAGAATGCTTCGGATGAATCTCCGCTCTCGGAAGTACCTGGCTTCTGACGGTGGTTTACTCTCGTGTCACTTAGCCGACCGGAACGCATTCTTGGAGCCGCCATACTGGTCTTGATCTCCTGACACGTCGCATGGACATCGATCCAGATGCGCGTCTCCATAGAGCATGCAGATGCGTGCTCCCTAGCGCTGCGCACGCTCGGGCAGTTCTCGGTGGAGCGCTCGGTTGCCGTACTGGATGGCGAAGGCTCGCACGATCGACGCCACGAATCGATATTGGTGCGCATGCCAGCACGGGCACGTCCGCGGACATCAGGGTTGGATCGGCTCAGTTGTGCGCAGGACTCGAGAGACGCTACGTCGTGAGCCGACGCATCAGTGTCTGGTGACGGGTGTCGCTGGTGCTGGGGCACGGTTAATTCGGCTGGGTTTCGAGAATGGTTGCTATGAGTTATCCGCGTCTCTCGGTGCCTGCGATGTGTCATGGTCGGTATTCATCGCTGCAGTCTGTGTCGCCAGGCGGATCTGTTCAGTTTTCGTTCACGAAATGCTCCTGCCTGCGCACTATCTCACGGCCTGCGAGGGAGGACGGGGACTGTTAAAGGGGTTGAAGTCGACAACTCAAACCGTCAAGTTCCTGGCAGCGTAGCTTCTCAGGCACGCCGTTTTTCGCGAACGATCCACAGCGAGAGGCGCTCGCGCCATCACCTGCAGCGATCGCTCTCCAGGCCATCCGCTTGATTCGGAGGTCTCGATCGTGCAGTGCATCTGGGGCTGAGCGAGCGAGGGCAGACCGCCCGACAATTGGTGTTCGATAACGGTCGCGTCCGGCCGTCGGCCAATTTGACTATGGCTCCCAGTTCAAGAGAGCTGAAGCGCGGGCGAGCTTCCGGGCATCGGGCATCTAGACTGACGGCACCAGATTCCAGCGCGGCGCCGCCCACCGCCGGGCCGCCTCCCCTAGCGCCACGACTCACTAGCATCGCTGCAGAGGCTGGTCAGAGAACACCTTTCAATCCGACGAACGGTGGTGGTGGAAACACCGCCGTGCGAGTGTCGTCGGCGTCGGCCTGTGCAGGTCCCCTACAGCCTCACCCCGTTCGCTGGTGAGGCGAGACGCGGCCGGTGCGATCGCCCATGTAGCCAGGCTTTGCATAGCTCGTCGGTCGACGCTGCCTGCGTTCGGACGTCGTGCTGCGAATGAGGTCGGCATCCGGCAGGGTCCACAGTGGGTGCACGTGCCGGCGCGTTGCAGGTCGGGCGTGAGCTGAGCAGAGGGCTGAAACAGTGAAATTGGTGTGCGGTCGCAACTTGCGCGACACCCTCTCGGCGTGATGCCGAGGCCGGCGCCGTTGATCCGAGAGGAACCAAGCCAGCTGTGGGGGCGCACCAACGACTGCCAAAGCAGCGTGCTGCAGGACCGCAGGTCGAGATCGCCCAGGAGCAGGGCGACGGCCCTCCGGATTTCCGCGGATCGCACCGACGGATCAGTTTCAACGCCCAGACCATGGCGCTCGTCCGATTCGCCCTACCTCCAGAGTCTGTCGGCTACTGACCCTCAACGACGCGGGGAGGCCGGCCGAACGCCTCAACTGGGCCCTGCTGGCGCCGGTATGCAGATCGTCGACGTCCCTCGATGACTGTCGGGTACTGGGAGACCCCGGGGCCGAGGCGCCGGCCGCGACGCTGGGTAGACCGGTGCTCTTACGGCACCCGCGGGGCCCGTTCGATGGCAACAATGGGGCTCCGGACTCAGAGAAAGTGGTGACTGAATCTTGACGCGGGCTGAGACCCAGAGGTTCCAGCACAGCCAGCAAAGCAAGACCTCGCCCGACGCGAGCCCTGGCGCAGCAGCCCGGGATGGAGTGGTGGCTGGAGGGTTGGGCCCCGACCAGTCGGCGTAGTGCCCACACCTGCAGATCCCGGGGTGTATGGTCTTCGGAACCGTCTCGTACTTGCCAGCAGCCGTTCGCAAACTCAGGCCCCCAGCACGGCAGCTGGCCGAGAGGCTCTGAAGCGGCTTTTAGCAGGGCCACGGGAATGGCGCTGGCCCTTTGGCGCTCAAGGTGTGTTCCCGGGGAAAGGTAGCGATTAGAGAACTGCCGGGCGCAGTCCGTCGCTTCGCGCCAGGTGGGAACAGGCCCTGCAGCCGCACCGGCAGACCAAGAGCCGCGCCACGACCCGTGTGCCTGGCGCGATAGACCACAAGTTGCTCCAGTCCCCGTTCTCGTTCTCAACGAACGCCCACTCGAGCTATAGGGCAAGGGCTTCGCGATGGGACGAATCTACAGCCATGCAGACGACGGCGATGTGAGACTGTGGCCCGACGGCCCGTCGAAATGGCCAGCCTGGAAATCGGGGGCAGAGGTCTCGCAAGGAGGCGCACGGCGGTGAAGTCGACCGCGTGGTGCATCTGCCTATCTGTGCCAGGCGCCGGGATGAAAGAGACTCTTGCTGACACCGGTCGAGGTTGCAAACAGTAGCGTGTCAGCTCGGTGAGCACTATATAGGACTACGCGCTGCTGTTGCGTGTGCATTCGTGTGCGTCTGCGCGCTTACCAGGGATCGGGGGTAGCGCTGAAAGGATAGAGATATCGCTGCGCGCCCGGCAAACCCTCGCAACTTCGGAGTGCTGTTCGGCAGCAGCTGTTGCAACGATACAGTCACTCGTAGCATTGCGTGGCCAATGGCAGGCTGACTGGACCCGTCCAGAGCGCCTGTCGCGACCGTGAGGGTGACCGACTAGCACGGCAGCTAGCCGGAACGTGAATGCACAGGCTGAGAGGTGGTGCTCCTGAGAGCGATATGGAACGCAGAGCCACGACCCGACCAAGCTGCTTCGCAGCTCGTCTGCGCCTGGTGAGACCCGGAAGTGCTAGGAGGCGAGGCCAGATTTGCTCCGGCGCAGTCGGCAGAGACAGCTGCCAATCCAGGCGCAGCAAGCTCGGCGCAGCGGTTACGCTGGCCACGCCCAACAGTCGGCTGATGACGCACAACAAAGCTGCCGAGGCACCAAAGCTGCGGCGCAGGACGGATGGCTTAAGGACGATCCAGTAGACGAGACGATGCTCAGACTCCGACTGTGAGCTGATGCCATGTGGAGGAGATGGATCCGTGCAAGCTGAAGTGCGTACCGCGTCGGGCGCGAATAGTCAAGTCGCTGGGTGAGATGATTGACGACTACACGGGCGATTGTCGGATCGCTGGCGCCGGTCCAGCGGCCCTCGCGGCTGGCCGATTGCAGGGATGGCCGGTTGGCTGACGTTAACGCGCGCACGGTCGTTGTGGATCAGGGCGCAGATGCGTAGGCTCGATGGCGGCACGTTACGAGGTTGGTGACCGCACCTCAGAGTGCCGACCAGGTGAAAGGTTGGCGTGACTTGGGCACCGGCGGGGTCAGCAGGCGGCTGTCCAGGTAGGGGTCCAGGGTAAAATTTCACCAGCTTTGCTTGAGCCTAGCCACACCCTGGCGGTGCTCGAAGCGGAGGAACTCCTCGGTGCAATGGGGATTTGTTTCCGGACCGGCATCCATTCCCGCGACGTGGCGGGTGGTGGAGGGACCGGCCGACGACTGATTGAAAGTTCAGCGGCGACAACTTCCTCAAAACCTGCTTTCGACGTCGACTGGCCATGGGGAGATTGCTGTCGCTGGTGAGCCAGCGCTTGCAAGTCGGGCAACAGGGGTGATGCCCTGCTCCTTGATGGCTCCTGTGCGGCCCCGGGGGCGACGAACGGCCGGCTGGCGGCATTCGCCAGCGCCCATCGCGGCCGCTCGATCACTGCCTGAGCCTGCTGGCGATCGGGCTGGTGGGAACTGGGCGAGAGACGGGCCTGAACCATTTCAGTTGGCGCAGAAAGCACCAGCCAGTTCGAGGCGGTCCGGTGGGGGCCGCCAGTTCGGCCGGATTTCAAACGGGGCGCCTCATCAGCCATACGCTGTGCGCAAACCCCTCGGCCCCATCCTCCTTCGATCTGCCCTCAAGGGGGTTGGAGGGGCCCCGCGGCCGATCAACCTCGGCAATGGTGGAGGCCTGAACTGCGGGCCCCTCTTTTGTTAGGCCGACCGCAACAGCTGGCGGCCGTACGTCGGCGTCGGCAAAGCAGGGGTCGGCCTCGGTGGTCCCGGGACAGAACGAACCCGCAGGCTGCCCCTGGCGGTTGCCTGGAGCTCGGGGGAGGCTGCAGCTGACCGTTCAGGCGCAGGCTAGCCTTTTCACCAGCTCGGGCCCCTGTCCTTGGCTGCGGGCGGCTGCTGCAGGTGGACGGGGAGCCACCTCCGCTCGCTCACCTGCAGCAGCTGCAAGGCCGTGCGCAAGGCCGCCAGCCCCCGTTCTGAGGGCTGGCAGGGCCAGCTTCGGCGGTGGCCGGCCTCAGCCCCAGCCCCAGCGAGAGCGCAGCCGCTCGGTGGTCGTTTTGACCTCGGCAATTGCCGCGCGCCCTCCAGCAAGGGTGCCCGTC
>Ga0163217_1001652_pt1 | contig 10265 bp, 10 predicted proteins | sample SynspAceP_FD_185933 | JGI IMG/M metagenome (GOLD analysis project Ga0163217, IMG submission 185933) | Saline lake microbial communities from Ace Lake in Antarctica - Synechococcus sp. Ace-P (PacBio error correction) | ecosystem: Environmental > Aquatic > Non-marine Saline and Alkaline > Saline ...
TGCACGCTGCGAGGATACGAAGGGGGCGAGGGCGAAGGCGAGGGGCAGGGGGACGAGGGGCGAGGGGGGAGAGCCAGAAAAGTTTTGGGGGGCCGTTGCATAACGAAAAGCGAGGTTCTTCGCGAGTTCCTTTTTTCGACCTCCACGCAAAAATTTCCGTGCCAACGCAAAACCGCGCGGTAACGCGTTCGCAAAGCGACTCGCTTGACTAAAGGCCCAGAACGCTGGTGGCAAACCGCTCGTCGAGTCCCAAGCAACGCTGGGCAAAAGCGGCTTTCGCGTGTCCACCGTTCGCGTGAGTTCGGCGGAGAACGCGAGCGACCGAACAAAGTAGACGCTGAGCGCATCCAACGTCCAACGTTTTTCTCTTCCCTTTTCATCAACGTCGGACTTGATCCGCCGTTTTTAACGCTCCAACTTTTCGTCACTGACTTTGCCGAAGCAGGTCCACGGCAAAATTCCGGACCGCAGTGCGGATCTCTGTCCGAGTTTTCCTGGCACACCAGGCCAACCGGTTTCAGGCCGGAACGACGACGTGAACAGCAATCTTTCGACATTGAAAAATGTTGTCGGTCGAAAAGCGCATGTCGCACGCGTGCCCAAGTCCCGGTTTCAGGAATCTTGGTCTCGAACGTTGAAGTCCTTCCTTCAGGGCTCACGCAAGTTCGTCTTCAATTCTCGTGATCCGATAAGCTATCAGCGTCTTCAATGCCGAGGAAACAATCACGCCAAGCGGCGAGCATCCTGTTCCCGCATTGTCAGAAACGCTCGGCCGGATTAACGGCGAAGGCCAACCGTGCAAAAAACTCCGTCAAGCCAATCTCGCAGGGTGCGTCGAACAAAATTCGCCGTCCAACGTGACTTCGTCGTCATGTGCGACGGTCGCTGATCCCGTCGCCCCACTTGGGCAGACCTGCCAACGGGTGGCGAGTTCGTACAACGTCGCCGCGGGCGGGCATAACGTTCCGGACGTTGCAAAGTCCCAACGGTTTTGTGTTGCGGCGGGCAGAACCAACGGATCGAGATAGGCCGCGGTCCCCGCGTGGGACCGCTGGTCGGTTGGGGGCATCGCGAAAGTTGAGAAGTCGAACAGGACCAGGTGCAACGTCTTGCTGCTGCCGATGTACCGATGGCGATGACGTGCGGGCTTGATGTCCCCGGTGGTTGATGTCCGCGGTGGTTTGATGTCCCGGTGGTGATGCCCTGTTTCTTTCCAGGTACTGCACCGACAACCTGGGCAGGTCTTTACCAAAAACGTTTGAAGCAGGTCGACGGTGGCAGGGCCACCTTCTTTTTTTGCAGTCGCCCTCTGGAGAGCGTTTGAACGTCTTCTTTTCGTGTGTCGTGATCAACACCGGACGGCAATCGAAATTCCGTTGCGGCCCCCGATCTCGACCTCACGCACAAATTCCGCGACCGTGCGTGTTGAACGAATCTTTGTTGCAGCACTTCGGCTTCTTCGCTCAGTCCGGTCCTTGTACTCGGATCTGGGCGCGACTTTAAAGATGAACGTTTCGGAAACTCACCGTTTTTCCCAGGCGTCTTTTTTCGATAGCAACCCGATGCTGGTGGCTCATTTGCCAATCGGACGCGAACGACTCGGAAGCCGCCGGCAGGATATCGTTTGGTTCTTGATCGGGGATCATCCAAAACCGCATCGTGCTGGCCGGTTCGTGTTTCTTCCATCAATCCTTTTTCCAGCAGGTCCCGAGAAACGACAACCGTGTCCAAAGCCGCGACGGTCGACGTCCGCGGGTGGCTCCACTGGAATCTATGTTCTTTGCAGATTCTCGCTCTGCGCCGTTGACCACTGTGCTCCTGATTTGCAGCCCTTTCGTTTCCAAACGCAGCTTGTTTTGCTCAGTTCCAATCCGCTGCGCCGTGGTTTGCCGGAGAAAACGTGACAGGCGATCGGCTCCGAGCGAGAAATATCGAGGTGGTTGCCAGTACGCCAACTGCTTCCGCAGAAAAAGAATCGGAGATCGTTCGGGGGCCATGTACGCGGTGCTGGGCATTCTTCCAAACCAAAGGTTCCACGGTGTGAGGTTTTGCCGTGACCGGACGCGAGAACGCCCGAGGTGCTGGTGAAGCTGACGGTGCCGAATTGCCAGTTGAAGGATTTTGACTTGTAGTTTCGATGTAGCGGAAGTTCGTCCAAGACTTTCGGCCCAGCGACGTTGTTCCATGGGTAGACCGAATCCCTTGGCGAGTTCCGCTAACGGTTGTCTGCGTGGTGTAGACCCAGGGATGGCTCTGGGGCCAAAGCTGCGGTGGACGACTGGCGTTTTGCGTGCGTGAAACGAACGACATCGGCGATCTGCCGCATCAAGTGATCCTGCTCGTCGATGCCTGAACTGCTCGCCACGCTGGGGCGAGAAAGTTGGTCTATACTGATCGCCGGTGGTCATGCTCGAAGATCAGCGCCGGTCCCGAGTTCAATGTCGGTTGAAGCTTCGCGGATGAGGATGCCGGGAGCCGCCGCCTTCTTCTAGGCCGCTTTTTGTCGTGACAGCAGCGAGCGAGTTCTTGCTTTGAATTCGCCCAGGACCAACGGTTTTGTCGACGGTGGCCGGCGGTTTGCCGCTGGTTTCCCAAGGTCCAAGTGCCCACGTCGCCACGGCAACGACGACCGGGCCGGCTCTTGCATCCTCGATGCAGAAAAATGCCTTGCGGCGTGCACACCAGCAAAGTTCGATCTCGTTGATTGCTGGCCGTCGTCACCGACCAAGATTTCTAAAGTTGGCCCAAGCACGCTACAGGTCGTTCGCCGGGAACTGTTCACGCACAACTCAACGCTTCCGTTCCCACGGGGAGCTGGATTCGCTTGAGGACTTCTGCGAGTCGCTAAGCGACACGGGTATTCGAGAAGCACGACGATACCCCGCAATTTGAATCCCATCTGAATGGGTCGTTATCACCGGAAGGGAGTCAAGCGATTAGCTGGGTGTCGTTTGGCTCTTCGGGATATAAGTTGTGGTTACCAAACTCAATCCGACAAGCGGATTTTTGGCGGGCGTGAGTTCGACGAATTGCCTTTTTTCGCCAGACTCAACAATTTTTGCGGAGTGCCCATCGTCCGAACGTCGCGCTAACTCCCCGGTGCTTTGAATTTCGATGAGCGTCTTCTCCAGTCATGCACCACGGTTCGATTCTGACGTCCGGCGGCCGAATCGAGTCGGTAGTCGGAGTCCAACACGATTCTCGCCCGATCACGCCGACGCTGAATTGCTCGCGACGCTGCGGGGCAATCACCTCGGCGTAACCACCACGGGATCCACCTCCGGTGCAGCTGAGTGGTTCTGCCGCGAGCCGTTTCACTGCGAGAGCGAGAGCGATGTAGCGCCTGTGATCGACGCGGTGCGTGTCCGCCGTCGGCCTGCAAAGACGTCGGCAATCGACCGACAATGGACGTTCCCGAGTGCATTGAGATCGATTGATCGCCGGAGGCTTTGCGGCGAATCAACTTGAATCCGGTTCCTGTGCGTCCGTCGACTTTGCCAGCTCGATCACGACTCTTTTCGTGGGACCTCGTGCTGCAGGCAACATGTCTGTATTCCGCCGTCCCGCAACCTTTGCCACGCCCGCCATCCACGTCGGGACTCTGCGTTCGAGCGACGCGGTACATCAGCACGATCGTTTTTCCGCGCCTGCGGTACAGAACGCTCGAGGGATTCGATTCGGGTAACCACAACTCGATCTGCCACCTCACGGGATGTGCGTCATGCGGGCGGAAGGAGCAGCGTCGATGAGAACTGCAAAATGAGGTCAAACAATTATTAAGCAGAGGAGATGAGAGGTGGGTCGCACGATAGCGAATCAAACATGATTGTAGTGACGAAAGACTACGTGTCCCCACAATCGAAGGACTCGTAGGCCTCGTCCCCTACGTCTAATGCGTTCTGCGTTCTCTACGTTGTCTTCAGTGAGTCGCGGCGGACGCAGACGCTGGTGAGTGTTTCGAGTGAATCGCCGATCGGCGGTGAGGTGTCCCCATTTTGCGTCCCGGTCCGGGGAGCGTGTGGTTTGCCGTACAAGTGGCCACGACACATCCCTCGATTGCCAGCTGCGGCAACCCAGTGCGGTGGTTTCGCCTGTGCTCGCCCCACCAATCGCCTATAAATTGATCATCGCAGCGGCGGTGTGAGCATCCCGCGGTCCACAAGCGGCAATCCCACAAATCGCTCGAATGGTGGTTGCTCGAATTGACTCGTCACACGACGCTTCGTATGTGACATGCCCGGAATTATGAAGGACGCGGGTGCGACTCGTTTGAATCAAAATCGTTCTTTACCGTCGACGTTTTGATGAACATCTCCACCCAACACAAACCCACACATCGAGACACTGTGTTGCCGCGATCTCGCGATTTTCTCGGGCTCGTGTTGTGTCGATGGTGAGATCCAGGCCGCTGGCAAAGTGGGTGAGATCGAGGCACGTGAATTTCGGTGCGTGTTCTCGAACACCGGGACCGTCGCCGCGACAACGTCGGCACGTCGGGCTACGATCACCGGACGTCTCGCTCGAAGGGGATCTCGCTTCGGCAATCCAATCGCCACCGGCATTCCAATCGACCGACTCAGCGGCCTCCGCGTTCGCGAGTCGTGTTGCCTTTGGCCGTCGTAACCCGCTCCGCTGCGTTTTCACAATCAGAGCCAAAGCGAGCGTTCGGCGGCTGCGCAGGTTTTCGGTCATTGATCACCGGGCGAACGGGAGTGACCGGCAATCGCATCAACGGAAGCGTGTTTTTTCTCGCAATCGATTTTGGGCAATCGCCACACGTTGGCACTACGGGTAGGTCGTGCGTGTTTTTCGCAAAGCCGAAATCCGGTCTCCGATGGAATGTTTCCAACTCCAACGTGTCACATCGCATCGCCCGCCGCGAAAATTTTCGATCGCGGAGTGATCATCCAGCGGCCCGCAACGGTGAACGACGCCACAATGACGGCCGCTCGGTCGCTACTGCCGCAGAACACGTTCCGAACCCGGTAATCCCAATTCTAACGGCCTGGAAATCGCGAACATCCGTCCAGAGTTGACCGCCGCCGACCAATGCCGATCGTTGCCCCGGTAAACCGGAGCTTGCGTGTGGATGATGTCCCAGCAATTCGGGATCCGGGGTTTTTCCTATTTTTGCGTTCATTAAAACCGTTCCTCCAAGCGCGAGGTCGTCCAGATTCCCGCAGTCGCGATGACATCGGCGTGTTGTTTGCGAGAAAGCCTCGACTCGTTCGGCGAGCGAATTCGTCGTTCACGCGAACATCCGCGCGGCGAAAATGCCCGCATTTTCGCCCCGCTTTGCCGATCGCCAATGGTTGCGACGGGAATTCACCCGGCATTTGCCACGATCGAAAGTAACGAATCGGGCCCTGAAGCGGCGCGCTTTGGAATCGGCACTCCGATCACCGGGCAGGATCGTTTCGGACGCCAACCATCCCCGGCAAAATGGGCCCGCACCTGCCGGGCCACCTGGCGATGATGATCGCAATCCCCGCGACCGTGCCGATTCGGCGTACCGGAACACCGCTGCGCGTACGTGTGTGCCGAGAGACAACGGATTTTTGCATGGGGAATCTCGAAATGCGTTAATATCTCGCAGGCCGCCGACATGGTTCCCAATCGTGTGCGGCTGCCATGATCTACACCGACGAGCGGAGTCGAGTTGGTCGTGGAAAGCGTTTTGGGTCGTGGAAGCGTGGGGCTGGGGGCGTTGGATTTCACGGGTTCGGTTAGGGAAAAAAGGGTTGGCAAGAGGCCCAAAGAATCGGTCGTGGAATAAAAATGAAACGAATCGAGAAAGTACCCAACAGTCTCGTGAAGCTGGTTATAACCGAGTGGCCGATTCTCGAAAGTTGCCCAGAGCAAGTTCTACCAGAAGGGATCAACACGTTGAAATTTTGACGATTGGCTTCGGCGAGCGACGCGCATCGGATCCGAACGGCGTTTCGGTTGGATGCATCAACGACGCTTCGATGGCGGCAAGAGTTCGAGCAGAACCCGCAGCGGGAAATCTGCAATCGTGCGAGGGCCGCGTCGTCGCGGTCCGACGCATATGGGTCGACGGCGACTCGGCGAATCGATCGCTCCCGGCCCGCGTGATGATGCTGTTGCGGTGTCCGCCGATCCGGTTCGATTCTCAATGACGCGGCCGTTTGTTGATCGAGGGGCTTGAACTTTTCGCGCTCGTCGAATTGCTCATGGTTCGAACGAACGCCCAGCCCCCCGGCTCGTGTTGGAAAACCCCGGCACGGAGTAAACCACTCACCGCGTCTTCGTCGTCAATCCAGGGTTCTCGCTTGCTCGAAAAAACCACACGCCTACGCGACTATCTGCGAGCGAAACCCCGCCGCCGCGAGTTCGAAATTTGAAGAAGCCAAAGTCAACGTTTGGAAAGAGAACCGAAGGTCCTTCCGATGCTTACCACCATGCCGATGTCTTTCGATCTCGATGAATTTTTATTCGCGGTGAGCCGTTTTTAATCTGGCAGCCACGGTTGTGATGGCAAGGTTCGGGGAAGGTGTTTCCGGGTCTATTAAGCCGTTTGGCGTTCCCACGGTTTGCTCGCGTTGAACCGGGGGCTAACGCCAAACGGCTAAATGGTGTCAGACGCAATGAATTGCCGCGAACCTGCTTAGTGAATGGAACTTTTATCGAAAGTTACTTCAGCGTAAATGTTCAACGGCGCTTTCAACCATCGATCGGGACTCCGTTCTTTTTGGCGAGCCCGTCGGATCATTTTGTTTGGCGGGTGATTCCAAACGCTACCAGGATGCGTGACGAAAGAAGCGTATCGCGTTCCGTGCTTGCCTAGCAAGATGCGTTTCACGAATATTACGTGGCGTTTCGCCGACGACCACACGTCGCATTCGCTGTTTTCCGCGGTACGGTCACCAACCTCGCCGAAATTTTTCACAGTTCACTCCAGGTGCGCTTCCGCGTCGGGTAAACGTCTCGCAGTTGTTTGGCTGCCCGTGGTGGCGGATTTCTGCATTGAAGCCGTTTTCGGGCAATCGTACAATCCCTAGATGTGCCAGACGAAACGAACATCGATTTGCACTCGGCTCCCAATGGATTCTCCGCGATTTCCTTCAACCAATTGCGGTTTGGGATGGCCCCCGTTTTCGTCGAAACCGATGCGATTCGCAGTGGCTTGGTTTCGTGCTCTTATCAATCACGAGGCCCGACCACCGCAAGGAAGCTACATCGAGGCTTGGGTTGCGAACGAAGTCGCTCGTGCTCCGCAAGCAAGAATGCGATCGAATCCATCGAATGACCTTCGCAACCCACACGAACAAATCGCAGGCTCGTGATTGGGCAGCGAGCAAAACCAATCGATTCACCGGGGTGTCCTTGAAACGACAACGTTGTTCCAGTTCCATCGTTTAGCGCCTTCGAAAACAGTTTGATTCGGGGCAAAACGTGCCGAGTTGGCCGACTCGCTCTCTTTGCGCGAATCAATTGCTCCGCCCAATCGACGTTCAGCGACTGGTTCGCTGAGCGGAAATCAGAACAATCTCACAACAATATCCCAAGCGTCTCGCGATGGGCAAAACGCGCGACAAACGGGCGGCGTCTTCGCGTAGCGAGAACCGTCGCTGGCCAACAGAATTCGTTTCATCATGGGTTCTCCTTATAGGTTTTGTCCGATTAGCAAGACAGCTCGATTAAAGCAACAGCATCACAATTTGATTTTGTGCAACCACGTTCGCAACGTCTCTCTCTGAGACGCTGGAAATGTCGAGTCTCAAGAGATCTCGCCTACTGGGGTTTTTTGCCGAACCTTTTCCGCGAGAGGCTTTGGAAAAGCAAATCGTGTTCCTCTCGGAGTTTTCGGCCTTGGTGGAACCGGTTTCAAATCGCAAACAAACTTGATTCCATCCATCGGCTGAAGCGTTCTCGCACTCTGGTTTTCGCACATGAGCGTGCAGAGGGGAGCGCGCTGATGCGAACGAGAGTCCAACGTCTTTTGCTGCCGTCTTCTTTTCCCACCGGATCCCTGCGGTTGTAGTGTTTCCGCGTTCTGTGTGGGTCAGCGAGGAGGTGCTCCCCGGTGATTGCGGCACGTTTTTTTTGACGTTGGGTAGGACGATATCGAAGAGGTGAAACCCGAAACTCCGATCGGACCGACGCCTTGCAAGGATGAACCATGAAAATCTCTTACCGCCGTTTCCATCCATCATCGCGGACTGTGGGCGTTAGCGGCCAGCAACGGGGCGGAATGCTCGATTCGTTTTTGGGGTGATTGGACGGCAGCGGCTTCTCACGATTCGGCCGGCGGAATCGGAATCTCCACCTAGGATCCCGACTGAGCGACGGGGTCTGCTGAAATTAAACTCGAACTCGTCCGCAGTTCGATCTCGGCGCCGGCAGCGGATTGCTCGCGATGCCGACCCGAGAAACGCTCGCGTTCGTCTTCGGCACCGGCCCACGACGCAAGGCACCACTCGCCGCCGCCGTTCTCCCCGTTAATGGTTTTCAGCTCAGCGTTTCCGGACCGACCCGTACTCCCACGGCGACCCCGAGGCGATTTGCGGTTGCCGATCGGGACCCTGTTCGTCTGGTAATTGTGATGGCTGGCAAATGTTGATGGCGGGCAAATTGTGCGGTTGTGCGTCGGGGACGCTGCGGTGAACTGGTGCCAGCGTAGCCAAATGTGTGCCGAAGGCGAGAGGATTGCCGGCCTCGTCGCGACCTCTGTTACCCCACCTGTCACTTTTAAATCTGTTCCGTAGCGGAGTGCGTACTTCACGGTCCTGGGCAAGGTACGCGAGAGAACTCCGCCACCATGAGCCCGAAACAAAAGCCCGGCACAACCAACGAACGTGGAACACGTCCGACGAGCGGCGGTTATCGAACCGGCTGCTAAACCAATGCAAGCCGGTTGCAGCCACTAAGAAACGTTCGTTTTCTAGTTCTCGTTCTCATCATTGATGGCCTGCCAGCCCGATCGCGTCCCAACGTGAACGAGTCCACGGCGTCTTCGCTGGAAACAATCACGGTGACTTCGTGTCGTGCGGGCACCTCATTATCACCGCGATCGATCGCCTCGGGACGGTCCCGCTGTCCACGTTGGTTGATTCGCCAGCGCGGTTTGGTGAACTTTTAGCGATCGCAACGGTCACGGCACCGTTGTCGGCCGCGAATTGGGGTGGGGTTGGCCTGTAAGATATTTTGCAATCGGTAAGCCCGGCCTCAGGTAGCTTCCAGTCGGAAACGGCTGTCCGCCGAGGAGTTCGGGGAGGCGTAGCGGTACGACCATCCGACGTAACCAACGCAGGCCTGTGCCTTCGGTCCACGCACCGGAGTCACGGCGTCGCGATCGTCGATCAACGATGCCAGGCAAATCGGAGGGTTCCGAACCAGGCATCGGCCGTTCGGTCCGGGCGGACTTCCATCGCGTCATCCGGAAGACAATGTCCCAGTCGAGGCTCGGTCCGCCGGCTTTGCCGGGCAGACGCAGCAGTTCGAGCTTCGTCGAGTGAGCTTCCATAAACGGTCTCGCCGGTTTGGCATTCGTTCCGCGGCAGATCGACGCGGCTTTTGCCACGACCTCCCCCATCATGCGCACGTCGTTCATCAACGCGAACGTCCGAGGCCTCGTGTGTGACGACTTGACGTCATCGCCCCGGGCCATGAACAGATTGTCGATATTTGCGGCTTGTAAAAACACCGATACGGGAACCGGGTAACCGTAATTGCGAATCGACGCGCGGTCGTGGACGGCGGTAGCTGATGAAAGGATTGTCAGGGAACTTTTCAGCGTACTGTTTCTTCTTCGGTAGTGCAGATCGATCGACCAGTACTCGGAACACACCGCCGGAAATTCTCGCTTGGCAACAATGCGTTTCCTGATTCAACACAACGTCGCCCATCATCCGCCGACTTTCCCGTGACCCGCCGACGTAGGCGACCCAAGTCAACGCGGCGTTGGCGGGTCTGGGTGACCATTCGCGTTTTCATCGCGTTGGAACGCGCCAAACACCGCTCGCAATTCAGTAAGCGGATCGCTTCGGCGCCCCGAGCGATCGAGATCCTGAAAACCGCTTCTCCAGAACCATTGCCGTGAAATCACGCGGGTAGGCGAAAATCGGCCCATGTTTCAGACGAGTGCCCAAGGTGTTTTGGAAACGTTCGCGCGGTGGGTCCGTGTCTCCCATCGCCACAATGTGCTCATGTCGGGTCGACCCAGCTGCTGAGGGAGGACGTCGCGTCGGCAACCGCCCAGCGCCAGATCCAAAGCGGTGTCCGTGCAATCGCAAACAGTTTCC
>Ga0163217_1013301_pt1 | contig 10265 bp, 3 predicted proteins | sample SynspAceP_FD_185933 | JGI IMG/M metagenome (GOLD analysis project Ga0163217, IMG submission 185933) | Saline lake microbial communities from Ace Lake in Antarctica - Synechococcus sp. Ace-P (PacBio error correction) | ecosystem: Environmental > Aquatic > Non-marine Saline and Alkaline > Saline ...
GGCTGGTGCAATCCTCATTCGGCCCTTTTAAAACCTTGAAACGATGAAGGTACTCCAGCCAACTTCATATTCCACTTGGCAAGTGCATTAGTAATCGTTCTGAAGAAAGCCCATCTGAAAAATATTCGTTTTCTTCGTCCCACTCATATTTAAAATGCAGTACGTGCCGAATAGAAGCCTTCTATATCCGCCTAATTCCCTGGACCTGACTCTCTAGAACGCTGCTTCCGCAAAAAAAAGACGTTCAAACTAAGAGGAACACAACTGCCATGGAAAGGATGGTTCTATGATTAATCCATTTAGCTTCTTACCTGTTTGAACCCGCACCGATTCGGTAATGTCTACTTCTTCGACTTTTTTATCCCTCTGGGTTGTTAATCTCAAAAGCCCAAGCAAACAGTACGCTTTGGAAATCAATCGTAAATGCCGAACGGTAATGAGTACAAACCAAGCGGGTAGTTTCGAGCGCTTCCTCTATACATTCGCGAATCTGAGCGAGCCACAACCAACTCTGCAATACCAAAGCAAACGGCTACTTTAAAGACGTGTCGCTTTTTATTCTTCATAATAACTTCGAAATGTTCATAAACGCTTCGCCGAATTAAAAAAATCAAAATGAAAAATTGAAAAATGAGAGAGGAATGTAATTTTTAGAATTTAAATCTCATTTTAATTTCTTCTACTGCCCACACTTCATCCAAACGCTCTCCTTTTAGAATGAAATACAATGTCTTCATAGCTCTTATCTTCTCAATTCCGCTTAAGAACTGCGGCTAATTCTGATGATCTCTGAGTCCGTCATACCATCCTCTTCCATCTGCCTCCCACCCATAGTTTTTGCATTTCGACAAAAATATTTTTTCAATTAACTATTCGCTACTTTTTGGATCCGTCAAATAGGCGTACTTAGTTTGGCCATCTGGAATAAAGTCGAGTATTCTCTTTTTAATATCTTCGTCAAACTTCAGTTTGCAAAATCAGGATATTCGGAAAAGGTATACCTAAAAGAAGCCTCCTCAAGCTGCTCAGCTTTCATTAATTCGCCATTTTCCTAAATAAATAAGCCCATTTATAAGATGACTTAACTTTCTGATGAACTGTTATGGTTCGTAAAGTAAAAAAGGATAGTGTTCTTCCAAAATATGACCGGCTTTCATATTCTTTATTCTCAAAAAAATCGAAGTATTTCCATTGAAACAATTTTACCAAATCCTGCTCCTTCCATCATTTCAAGTAACTCTCTTCTACAAGCGAACATTTTACGTACCTTATTCATATATATATCAGAGACTATCAAGATTAAGCCATTTCCCAAAATTTCTACCCTCTTGATATTAGGAAAATAGCCTAATATTCTTCTACAAGAATGATGCCTAGGAATCCAAGTAAAAATGATACGCCGAGTACTCACAAATTGATAATCTAAATCTTCTTTCGTCTGAACCCTTATCCTGCAATAAACGCTCGCTAGCTCCCTTGTTGGTCATTCCGGAGTAAATAATTACGTACATAGGACATCCCATACCGGATTCAGTTCTATAATTTAATCCAAAAGCGCAGAGCTTATCATAATCTTCCTCTCCTTGAATACACTGATGAACATTACTTTAACTGGGAAAGAGATCAATTTCATAGGCCTTCCAAATATAAACTATCTGCCCTTTTCCTATCATCTAACTGAATGATACCCATACCATTCAAAAGCTGGACATTGGTTCAATTCAATTCGCTTATAATGCTTTTTACTTCATTTTCAATCCTCTGTATTGAATAATATCTGCTTAAACCCCATAAGCCTTTGTGGAAATTGATGGGTCGAGAAGATAGCTTGATCCGCATTCCTCTAAAAATCGGCACCCTCCTCCTACAAATATCCCATTATCATAAAGCAAATTATAGCTAATTGATAACCTTGCATGCCAACCAAAACTAGGATCGATTTACGCTCTTTATATCTTCAATCGCTTGCTCTATTCCTCTGTTTCTGTTACTATCGATTCCATTCTCCTTTTAGATACGGCTCAAGGCTCTATATCTTGGTAGGGATTTCCTGTTTCCAATATTCTCTTCTAGGTCATTCCCGAGAAGTGTAATTTTAATTCTTTCAGCACTTGTTTCGAAATCTTTCATCCTTAATTGAATAGGTTCGAAGCAATATACTACGATCGTAAGTTCACTCCACATGTTGAAAGCCTCAATCAACACTAATCAACTGTGCGGTAACTTATCTGATCGCCCGAATTTCCGCACCGAGCCCTCTAGATATGTGATTAACACTCTGAGTTGCTACACCAATCAATTTAAGTCTTCATTTGTTGCCCCCTTGAACCTAAAGGAAGAAGTTACGTCCTGCCACTTTAAGATTTCAACTTTTTGCCATAATACATTCTATAACTCTTCGCAAACCCATCCCGAGAAATATTCCTGATTACCATCTGCGAAAAATCAGCAAAAGGAGTACCGCAATAGAAGATTGAGTAAACTCAGTAGAATCTACTCTATCATTCCTGAAGTTTGCAAAAATACCCCTTCCACTATAAGAAATAACCCGCCATGAGAGAACGGTGATAATTAATCCCTTTTCTTTCCGGTTCGATCTTAACCGATGCGTATATCAACTTCTTATGGATTTTTTTGATACCCTCGGCTTAATTCGAAAATGCACCGAGGCAAAAATCAGTGCGATCGGTAAATCCTATTCCTAAAAAACTATAACGGCTGTTATTAACCATCAGGTAAGTTGAGATATGGAAAAAGTAATGTACAAATCTGTTAATTAGCCATCCCCCAATGGCATAGGCCCGAGCTATGCGAAAAACGTTCCGTCGCTGTTAGTTCCCTAAAAAACTTTGAAATTGCATAGTACCAACAAATTGTTAGACGAGTTTAATAAACGGAAAAAAAAGGCGAATTTCCCTATCAGACAGCATTTTCTCTAACTTTATCGTGAATCTCCAATAATTCTTCTTCTCCTCATTAAAAAGCTTATTTAGTAGGGAATAAAGAAAATCATAGACTGAAAGGCAGAGTAAACAAAATTAAAGTGAGTATAGCTAGTAAAATATCAGAAAATTCTGTTGAATACAGAGCTTATAGAGCTTACAAAACCTATTTCCTTTAGACGCTGCCATGACGATTTCTCGGATGGATGCATCAATAATAAAACATAAATAATCCTCACTCGTGAAAAAAAGAAAATATTGCTATGACAGAACGCATACTAGAGAATTCAGACTTCAAGCTTTGTTTATGTCAAAAATGCGGAATGAGATTACCTTTTGACGAATTGAGAATATATGCCATAATAACCACAAAGATGTGTACCATGTGTAATGCAAATAAAATACTATTATAAATGGTAGATCAAAGTTATAATTTATGTATGAAAATACTCGGGATGATGTGGATGCTCCGGAATAAAAGGAGCAATGTGACACGGAAAATTGGAGAATATTAACAGAGCGCTTCGGATGTAACCCCACAACCTGCTACCCAAGATGGCCCTGTATCGAAAACTATAGCTGCTAAGTTAAGGGAATTGATTGGCATGGATCGATCGGTGCGGATTCCCTGCTGCAGTTCAATAACGAAATGTTAAAACTGGCTTCAAACATAGATAAGTCTTGATGGTGTAAAATGCTAGCCGAAACGAATAGAAGCAGTTTACTGGATGCCCTACTCATCTTGTGAATGATGTAGATAGCAGCTGGTTTGCCGAAATGGAATTTGGCGCCGTAAGATGAAAAGGGAACCGTTTTATTGCTTGCTTTTGTAACTGAATTGGAACGGCTTTGTTTCAATAATAATCAGCTTATTCCAAATAACGAAATTAGGTCAATGTACTATGAATTGTATGATCGCAGAACACTTATACCTGCTAATTTCAGTTCGTGAACGAGACAATTTAAGCTGGGAGAATGGGTGTAGAGTTAACGAAAATATCAAAAAAGTAAAAAGCTCTCTTTTGGGCCCGATTTTTCATTGTAGGTGGTGTGTAGTAAAATAACTTCGACGACTTAATCCATACCTTCACCTCGATACTTCCGATTGTTCCTGCTGCGAATCGTTAACCATGTCAGTATTATTGGTGCTGCACTTGCTCTAAGGAAGCCGCCTAAAATAATTTTTGTAACCAACAATCCCTATTTTGTATTGCATTTATGCTTCATAAATGATTGGTATGTAAAGCTTATCAATCATTTCATGTTACTAGAACCGATGGATTCAAAGCCTGATATTCAAATGTAAGTCACGTTAAAAATTACGCTGGCATTTGTTTGGCTGTTGGTAGAGGCTCTTCGACTTAAAGAGCTTACTAATTGGAAGAGTGAAACCTGCTTGTTCCTTTGGTGGAAAATATCGCATTATCGATTTGTACTATCGAATCTGGTGAACTCTGATAATCAGAACAAAATTCAGAATTCTTACCCAGTCAAAGTCACAGTCACTTAACAACATGTTATTACACGTTGGAACCTGTTCCTCCAAGAGCTCAAATGAAAATTTAATAAATTATTCCTCCCAAAGTAGTAGACAAACTGGGAGAGGAGAATGTAAATGGGGAGCAGGGAGGAGATAAAGAGGAAGGAGAGAAGGAAGAGGCAGAGATGTCGAAGGGAGAGGCAGATATTTAGCAGGTACATACATAAGACAAAAGACATAGATGGGATATGCTGATCCAACATCAGTCAGGACGAAGATCAGGACACTAGTAGATCAAGTGAAGTCTAAAGGTCACAGGTGATATGCTAGATAATAATAGGAAGAGGTAGAGAAAAATGGGATATATGAAGTTGTATCTAATCATAATATAACTGGAGCATCACTAACACATTGGGGCGATAAAATTCCTCTTGAAAGAAGCTTTTCGACTTGATACTAGTACTGAGAATAATGAAAAATCGAGTTATTCTTTTACCTGAAAACCATCCGATCCTGAAGAATTGTTTAATACCGATACCTTTTATGCTTCTATGGGTTTATATTTTAATGCGAAAATGCTACTGATATAACTACTTTGACGAGAATGCTAAATCAATTGATTTTGATCACGATTTGGTAAAAGATATTATTCCTAAATCATAAATACGGAGAAAGCTACGCTTATCCTTTGTCGATGAATTGACCTCCACACAGAGTTATTGTCAAAGATGTTGGACTGATCGATTCTTACTGGAAACTAGTATGGATCTATTGAATTCACCAAAGCTTCATTTATACGACGTTTAGATTGGCCTCCAATTCGAACAGCACCCATAACTTTCCCTCCAGCTAAGTTATTTTTAATGATGAACCTCGTCAAGGCTCAAGCGTTTATTCTTTTATAGTTGCTGAAGGTGTATAATCCCGGTCACATTTGAACATCCCTGTTATCATTCTAATTGACATTGAAAAACAGCAGTAACAGTTTACTTCGTAGATTCAACTTATCTTCCAAATGTTCGAATTGGCCTCTCGATGTCGAATAAACATGCTATCATTGATAAGGTGTATTATTCCTCGATGATACCATCATAGGCGAAGATCGCTGAAACAGGATATGATTCGCTTGACGTAATGAGGACCTGAATCACCCTTGTTGAACCTAAATGTCTAGGTCCAAAAAAAGGTATTCCAATATCGAATGATTTATTTTCTCTCTAGTTGCTGATTCCTTAACTCTGCAACTGAAAACTATATCCTTTTTATACTCCTTCATTAATCTGGGTCAACATGGTAATGTTAATTCATTCCAAAGTTGGGATGTTGATCCGTTATTTCAGTTTCGTACCGATTGCTTAAGCCCGGACTTTAATGTTGTTCATCTTAAACTGATGAAGTACAACCTAATTTCTCTAAATGAACATGTTTATTCTGGCTGCATAGGTCTTTTAATTTCGGATTTAATTATTGGATGAAGGTTATTCCCTCCTGAGCTTTTTAAAGTGACGGTATTGTTGGATTAATCTCTCACTATTGGTTTTCTTGAACATCTTAATGGCCGCAATATTTCTAAAAACTCCCTTTAAACGAAAGTTATCAAATTGGCGGTTTTATTTGGATCTAATAGGAACGGAATGATCCTTCAGGAAGATTTAGTCCCTGTCACTTGTCTATAAAAAAATATGGGGGTTAGCGCTTCGCCGTTGGTGGAACTTATATTGCCTCATTAGGAAATATAGACTCCCCGCTAGAAATTCAAAAAGCTGGTATCCAGTATTCAATCGAATCTTTTGGCAATGTTTACCGAGCCCTAGCGATGTTTACAATTGCCATCTTCTCCGAAAAACACCGACCTTTCGAGAATGACTTACGAGTATTACTCTTTCCTTTTGATTAATCTATGTCAATATTTGCTCTATTATTCGCGTTCCGGGCTTATCTTACCACCTTGATTGGGAAATATTGGTGCTAGTTAAAGGCGGCTTATGTGTGTTAATTGCTCCAGTAATTTGCCCTTACTATTTCAAACTTTTCTGGAAGCATATGAGTGGACGATGAATGTGGCTTCTCAGGAGCTGTATTCAATTATAGTAGATATAGTGGCACTTAAGGTTTTCCAGAACCCAAAAAAGGCATCATCAGCTTAACCGCACTCCAAACTAAAAATGTTTCCTGCTACTTGGTGTTTTTGATCTTGATCAATGAGGGTTATATTCGCGAAAACATCCATCGACGATTAATTTTCGCGATGTTTTTAAACTAATCAATTTACACGGGAGGCATGCTGTCAAGAATTCAATTCCATTACTATGAAACTGCACTTACTCCAGGGGCAATAGCCGATTAAATACATCTAGAATATCGTAGAGTAAATATGAAGATCTTTTGATTTTAATAAAATACTCTAGCTCTTGAAGAGAATATTTTCCTGTCCTGTACCTCTCGATTTGGTGCAATATCTTACACTAAGTTCTCCTGCTTTATTAATAACTCTGGTATTATGATGCGGATTAATCCATATACAAAAGAAGACATAGTTAATTCTTCTTGTTCTGCATGGTTCGAAAGCTTGAAAAAAAGGAGATCCAGATGGTAAATTTTCCATATGGTCTCTTAAATCGAAATGGCATCAAAATTGTTTTAGAAATACCATGCTTTGGATTTAAGTATTCTTTTTTCATATAAAGCTTGCTATACTAAATAATGACCGATGTCCGTTTCTACATGACTCCACAATTTACGAAGGTTTCTTTTTCTAGTCAAAAGTTGAAGAACCCCGCTCCCATTCCCTTTTGCGCCGCTTCTAATCTCAGCTTCGGCTTAAATATTTCCAGCTCTAAAAAACCCTCATTCATTGAATGCCCCAAGACAATGAACTAATTACGGATCTAAACTGCATTCGGTCTTCAGAAGCTCCAATTCTACCATTGTTTCTCTTTACGCCTTCATCACAGGAAAAACCAAGCAAATACGGCTTTGTCCTCTTCTATTTTTCACAATGTTCAGTACAATTTACAACTTGATGGTACGGATTGAAAAGTAAAATTTATTTTCGAATCTACTCTTTCCATTCCAAAGAAGATGAAATCGGGTGAACTGATAGTTTTTTGTATTAATGTTTTGATGGAGCTTCATTCCATCTAACACCGATATCTCTAGTGTCCTATAAGTTTTCCCTGTCGATAAAATATATTTCTATAATCATGTCGTTTTAAAATATTGAACTCTCCGCGCGTATCCTATTTCAATATTTTCCAGCATTTATCGCAATGCTCGGGCTGCTCGATAAGTAATTGCCAGCTAACGTCTCTGCCTATACTTAATTTTCGTCGCTTTTGCAACCTAATATTGCTTGCTTGAGTTAGTAATTTCCCCTTGTGCCGATCCAGGGTTCAAATCTGATGCTATGCTACGCCATGCTCCTTGATCCAATAGTTCTCGACATGGTGTAAATTTCAATTCCTAAACCAAGAGAAGCACTGGTAAAGCAAGCTGCTTACTTGTTTCACGAATTGCTAAAATGGCTGAATACTTTCTTCAGCACACAACCTAATTTCAAGAATGATCTCCAGCTACGCAAAATCCGAGTTCAACCGCTTAACTGACCTCCACTAGAATCGAAAATTGAATCAAAATAATGCCATAGCCATTCAAATCTCCCCAATCTATTACACTTATTTCATATTCCCGTTGGCTTCAATTTATTGAAAAAGCTTCCTTCTTCCACAAATATAAATCGCACGGAGAGGCTAAAGTTTTCAGCTTTAATAAATCGGGACTGTTTCGGTTATAACATATTCAGTATATTCAAAATTACTACATTAAAATCTTTTGGTTTTAATATGACACCTAAGCAATGTGGTATTAGTTCTACTGGCCGTTCAAAAGATTTGCATTCCTGATCGCTTCGAAGCATTTTCCAATTCTCCTTTATGATTGAGACCATATCCCGACTTAACTCACATTTCCTAATCCTTGTTTCAATAACTCACTAGCATGAAATTTAGTATCGACTCAATGAGTTCTTTTTCCGAAGCTTCTCTAGTCGCTTTTTACGTACTTATTTCCACCCCGAATGCAGCTACATCTAAGTATTTTACCAAGCAAACTCTTAGTTGCATAATCGTTAGTTCACTCCCTGCCCCAGCAAATATGAGTATGGCAGTTCGATAAATGAGGGAACCACGAATAATTCAGATTTCTAGAATAATTCTCTCGGCCGATTCATATTTATGTAACAGCTGTTCATAATCTCCTAAATCAAGGATTTTACCATCTCAAACTACATTCCACCTTGGGTTAATAATTGAAATCCTATTGTCAGACAAAGCAACATTCCAGTGGTAAATCCTGTAAGGTTAATTATTGTTAAATGGACCTGATATTTTTAAATGAGTTTTCATTATATTTACAGATCATGAGTTTTTCCAAACTTCTGTAAGCTTCTTCATTTCCCGAACAAATCACCACATGATGAGATAAATTCCCATAGCTGGATCATTATATAACAACTCTTTTCAAACATTCATCTGCTCTGTCGTCCCATCCTGCATATACCACAACGATTCCTGCCAATGTTGACTGAATCCCATTCCAACTCCTCCACCATGATGAAGGCTACCCAAGTCGCACCTTCCTGAGGTATTAGAAAGTAGATTTTACAGCGGCCAAGTCACTCACGAGCATCGGTCCATCTTTCATTGCTTTCCGTCTCTCTGTTTGGTGATGCACTGAACCGCAGATCTAAATGACTCGTCCAATAACAATTGGTGCTTTAACTTTCCAGTACAACTAAATCATTAAAATAAGTCCTGTGCTTTTCTCTTTCACCCTTCCCGAGCCACAAATCTACAAGGTAATCCTGAAAAGCTTACTTTTTTCTCGAAGCTTGAATCTATACCAATTTCAAGGTTTCATTCTGGAAAGGCTTCTTTCAAAGCCTGATCTGTGTATTAAATGTCTTCTGATCTCCAGAATAATGCCGGCCCCATCTAAATGTCCTTTCTTCACAAAAAAGTGGGCGAATGTAAGCTGGTACAAACCCAGGGAAATCGCAAAATGCATTCTCAACTCGCCACTTTGTTTGGCGTAGCTCTTAGGTTGTTTCCATAATCAAAGGTAATTGCGCCCACGTCTTTAAGTGAGCATAAATCCGAACATGTCTTGCCATAACTGTTTTGAATATGTTCGAGATGATATTCTTTTGGATACTTTAGCCTCATAGTTAGTGCTTCTTCAATGTAACACACATGAGGTTATATAATCCATTTAATGGATCTGAGTCGCTGAAGGTTTGATCTGTTAGAATATCTGGAGTAATTCCCATCTGTCAATCAATCGTTCCTAATACATTCCTAGTATCACCTAACTAAGCAACCGATATGTATTTTCATTATTCGATTTGCCTTCCAATAACCCACTTATGCTTCTCATAAGAAATGGGCATTTATCAAATCTACTTTGTATCTATTCTTTTTTGAAATTCGTACTTTCACCTACATCTAACACCAAGAAATTAAGTGGCCTGTCCCGCCATTGTCGCTGCTAATGGTTGAGCCCGGGCCATTCCGCCATTCCTCCTTTAACAATAAGTTTACCACCAGATCCCATTAAAATGCTTAATTCCACAGCTATTAAATGTCCGTATTGCCTATGAAAGAATACCTTGCTGTCGCCAATTGTAAATCCATGCCAGGCCGGTCATTTGAGACCATACATCATTAATCTCGTTGAATCTTCAAATTCATTGGAAATGATCCCAAATTCCCATTCTGGAACTAGCTTACTGTTAAGCATCAAGACCTTGGGCTTGAGGAGTGTTCGAACAACCCAACTGGTTTACC
>Ga0163217_1030371_pt1 | contig 10265 bp, 14 predicted proteins | sample SynspAceP_FD_185933 | JGI IMG/M metagenome (GOLD analysis project Ga0163217, IMG submission 185933) | Saline lake microbial communities from Ace Lake in Antarctica - Synechococcus sp. Ace-P (PacBio error correction) | ecosystem: Environmental > Aquatic > Non-marine Saline and Alkaline > Saline ...
CCCCCCCAGGCGACCTCCGCGTCCTCCAGTCCACAAGATACCAGCCGCCAACGACACACGCCCCCAGACTCGCTCCCCAAGCCCATCACCGGACATTCCAATTTCACCGTCACACCCCAGGCCCCCCGAACCTACCACTGCTAAATCTGCCCCCCGACCGTCTCACCTCCCCAGACAGAAGCGCTGCGTCCCCCTCTACTTAGCAGCCCAAACGCAACTGTTCCCATCCGGCATCATTCGGACAACGGCCAGCCCCCCTTTCAGCCCACCGCATCCCCACGGACGGTGATGCCCGCTGACCCTCGCATTCGCGGCGTTGCCAGCCGGGCAGGATCAGCCTGGGCCAATTTATTTACCGCAGGGAATTGACTGGCCTGGCCTCTGGGGCCATTGGCGGGGCTGGGGGATTTCCAGGCCGAGCCGGGGAGACGGTTGTGGCCGCCACCCCTTTTGCAGCGGGCTTTAGCCCGGCCTTGCCAGGAGTTGCTGCTGCGCCATTTGGCTTGGAGCAGAAAACTTGGTTTAGGAGTCCGGCCGTTTTCCGCCGAACGCCTTTGCTGGAGCTTCTTGCCGCAGTTTGCTGGGTCAGCTCTTTGCGAGCCTGGCAGCCTTTCCTTCGGGATCGGGGGCCTGGCGGCTTGGCGTGCAAGGCCCTCTCTGCTTCTGGAGCCAACATCCGATTTGACGTTTCAGACGTTTCGATTTTCGAGCGCGTTTTCGGATTTCTCCTACAAGAGGTGGAACTCGCCTAGCAGCGAGAGCTCCCGGTTTCCAGAAGGCCTTTCGCCAGGCTGATGCGTTTGCTCAAGCACAGCACCAAGGAAGAGCCCCATGGACCCAGTCGCCTTCAAGCTAATCCTTGGCATATCCCACCTGCATGGACTGCAGGAGCCTGAGCTGCCATTCCGCTTACGCAGAACCTGTTCTGGAAAGCGAGACATGCCACTTACAAGGAGCTGGCCCGAGCAGGGTCTGGCGTGTCGTCAGGAGGCCCTAGCCGCACGTGACCATGAGTGAGAAACCCGAATCTGCTCGGCTGTACCAGGTGCGTCGCTCCGCTATGCCATGGCCTGGTCAGCCAGAGGCGCTTGAGCCGAGCCGAAGCCGACCTGAGGTCGAACGCGGTCAGCGCGATTGACTCAGGCCGGTGGTCGGAACGGCAGAGAGAGCGAACTGGCCCAGGTGCCTGTTTGCCGTGCGTGTTTGGCTGAGGCGTGTCAGCCGGCCGGCGGTGGAGCGCCGGCGACGCACCCGTTGCGGGCACTCCGCTCAGCTGGCACAGAGACCGCCTGGGCTGCTTTGGACCAGGGGTCAGCGGCTGCAGCCGAGCTGCGGTAGCTGGTTATGCTCGCCGGGCGCGGAGGTGCCACGGCTTTGGCGCGCGCCACCGTAGCGGCTTCGGCTGCGGGGCCGACGTTGCCGTGAGATCTCCCGCTGGTTTCCCGACCGCCCTGGCTGACCACCCCGACCACGGATCGGCTGTCGGGCCTGCATCGGCACGCCCTTGGTAGGGCGGGCGTCCCTGGCGGTGCCGGTTTGAACCAAGCAGCATGAGTCTAGAGTTTCCACCTGCAGCTTCGCGCCAGGCGGCGCTGCAGGCCCCACCTCGATTTCGCGTTGCACCCCACCCAATCCACATGGGGGCGGTTGCCACCGGGTGTGGCGGCAGAGCTGGTTCCAGCGTTCTCGAGCACCATGTGATTCCCTCTTGCCAGATCGAGAGTTTGCGGGCATGCGCGGTTGTGAAACCACGCCCGCAGGTTGACTCCGTGGCGGTGTCACCCATGCCCCGTCGGTGCGATCACGGGTCCAGCAGGGTATCACGCGTCTTCGGCGAGTTTGCTGGCGTTCTTCAGCACGCGGCATCAACAATGCCGTTGCGGGACGCATCGAGCAGTTCGATGCCGGCCTTGACCGGATCACCCTTACGGATGGAATCGGGTCATTTCGGACCAGTCGCCGTTGTCGATGATCAACCATGTGATCTGGCCGGCACACCCATCGATTGCGGTCTGGAGTGAGCCACCAGCATGCGTTCTCACGTGAACCGGACGAAGTACTTGTGGGCGGGTGAGGGCAAATCACACTTTGTGGTCTCTGGAGCCGTGGCCCGGAACGCGTGGATGCCCTCGCCCTTGCCGTAAACAACCTTGGCGCCCAGCATCACACCGGTATGGTGTGACCACGGAGATGGTGTTGCCCCGGAATCGGGCTGGCCCGAGAAGATGATCGTGTCCTGGCGTTGACCTGCACCTGGGTGTCGGCACGGGAGATGCGCTCAGGGCATGCCAGCTCCTTCCTCGCCCGGCTGCCAGTCATCAGCACGAGGGTTTGCACGGTCCGGGTAGATCCGGATCTGCTTGATCGCACGGAACAAGTTCATTCAGGGCATCGACGGATGTAACCGAGTTCCCGGGCCTTGGCGATTCACGTTGGCATGCGGAGCGGCCGAGCAGCCACCTTGCGGCCCATGCTTCATGGCTCAGTTCGAAGAATCATCGAAACCCGGTGCATCCGAGGCTGGCGAAGGTGGTGGAAGACACCCGACTTCGGCCTTGGCAGTTTGGCGATCGCAGGTTTCGGAACACGGCCCGCTCCGGGAGCGTCGAGCCGGAAGCTCGGCGTTGGTGGGAATCACTGACAGGCAAGAAGCACGCCTTGTTCGCCGTAATCGGGCCATCCGCGGATGTCGAAGTATGCGCTCATCCATCGGGCGTGCTGATCGAACTTGAAAGTCGCCGGTTGAAGAACAATCAACCCACGATGGTGTCGCCAGCTGAACTGTCGGCGATGGAGTGGGTGTTGCGGATGAACTTCCAACTTGCAAAGTGCTGGCCCACCTTGGACGATTTCGCGGGGGCTCACCGTCTGGATGATGTGCGATCGTGACCGCCGCTTCCTCCATCTTTCCCTGCAAGCACGACATGGCCAGGCCGTGGGCTATAAGATCACCGAAATGCGAAGTTCTTGAGGTGATGCGCGGAATGCGCCGATGTGATCTTCGTGCCGTGCTGGTCATCGAAATCATGCCCGGCGATTGCGCTTCTGGTTCGCGCAGATAGGCTTGGTGTCGGGCAACACCACATTGACGCGTGCATCATCATGGGGAAGGCCATAGCCCGGCATTCCCGGAACAAACGTAGCCTCAGCTCATCGCGTACTTCAACCACGCAGGTGTCTTATGCAGATTCGAATGGAAGGCCGCCGAGGGGTAATCACCCGCAGGGTGGCTTTGTGCCGTTGGTGCTGTGGGCTAGGGTTGGGAATCCGGGGTGGTCCCCGGAGAGGGAAAATTGGGGTGCCGAGCTTGTAATCCACCGGCCAGGCCGGCACCGGAGAGAAAGCCATCGCGTCAGTAGGAACGGTCAGGGCAGCCAGGGCGGTGGTCAGGCGGTCGCGCAACGTCGCTGTCATGCGGAAACAGGGAACCGGGGGGCGGCCGAACGGCGCCAGCCCTCAAAGCTCCAGGGTCGGCCTTGAAGGACTTCGGATTGGTGCAGGAGACAGGGCTCCGGCAGAGGGGCAGCAGCTCGAATCGTGAATGGCCAGGGCGCCGGGGATGGTCACCGCCCAGGAAGGTCTGGATCATCTCTGGATACTGGCGCCGACCAGATGGCTGGCGCCACGCTGACCACACCTAACCGGCTCCGACGGCCAGCATCGGGCAGGGTAGGGCGTCTCACCGCTTAAACGCCAGATCGGGTCCCGCAATGTGGCGCCCGTGCGGCTCACCCTCCATCGTGCGGCCGTGGCCGCCTTGAAGCTGACTCACGTTGGTTCAGGTCCACTGGCGGGCGCGGTTCGGCGCCAGGGCTGCAGCCGGTCCGACCGGGGATGTTGTAGAGCTATGCACCGCAAGGCTGCGCCGCGGTGGCGATCCCCGAAATGGGCTTCGAGGCGTCCTGGGAGGCTTGTTGTAATAAGTGACCACCACCAGCGCCCCATCCGCCCCGTGGGGCCTGGGCCTGGCGGATCGCCTCCACCGCTTCGCTGGTGCAGTTGCTGCATGCGGCGGTCACATGGCCCGATCAGCGACGGCCGCGGCTTACGGCTGGCAAGCCATTTGATGCTGCTCCACTGCCCAGCTGAGGGTGGCGATTCACCCTGTGCCTGGCCGACCCACCAGACATCGGAGCCATGGCTCACAGGTGTTTCGGCCACCTGGCGCCTGGGCAATCCACCGGAACCATCGCTGGCGAAGTGGGTCACCATGGGCGGTGTCCGCGCACACCGAATGGACGGGCTGGCGGCTATGGCAACTCAAAAGCACCCTCCGCCCTACGGCGAGTGGGCTTTGGTGAGCTCGGCCTGGGCGGCTGGGATGGAGCAACAGCTCGCGATCTGATCGCGTTGTAGGGCAGCGCCCTTCGCCGGATCTGATCGCCGGCAGAGCCAGAGCTCAAGGCGCGTTGGGGTCGCCTGAGTCGTCCTGACGGATCCTGCGACCTGCCACCGGGTCCGCCCGGTGACATCGGTGGGCCGGGAAAGCGGTTGTTTTCAAGAATCTCGATTCAGCTCGACGGCCGGCCGCCGCCGCCAGGGCCCGCGCGCGCCTCCTCAAAGGGTAAGGGCTCGGTGAAAGGCGATTTCACCGATTCGAGTGGGCCCGCAACAACCGGAAACCCGAACGCAAGTGGCGGACAGCCGCAAGCCGGCAAGCCGAGATTTTGCGGTTTCATGGAGCCATTTTCCAGCTCCTCCTCGCAAGTAGCCGCTGGGCTGAGCGGTGAGTTGTGGCTAAGAAGAGGTTGAAAAAGCTCAGGGAGTGGGCTAGCACGGTGCTCAACGCTTTCGCCGCCATCAAGCACGGTGCGGCTGACTGGCGCAGCCCTCCAGGTGGCGCGGGCGCCGGCCCGCCTCGCGGATTGACGTGCTCACCACCACGCCGGCTCGATCGCCCGGTGGGTGCCTGCACGGAGCAGGCCTGGCAGAGCAGGATCGTGGGTGCAGATTGGGTTGGCGATCAGGCCCCGATGGCGGATGGCAGCCAGCGGATTCACTTCCGGCACACACGGAACGTCTGGATCGAGGGAAAGGCGCTGGAGTTGTCGATCAACACGATCGCCCCACCAGCGGCCATGGCCACCAGCAGCCCATTCCTGGAGAATCGAACCGCCAGCCGAAGCAGTACCAGATCGACAACCGATGAACGATGGCGGCGCTGACCCGCTGCACCGTCAGGGTCTCCCGTTCCAGTCAGATGGTTTGGCCAGCCGAGCGGGGCGAGGCCAGCAAAAACGCAGTGCGGATTGGCAAGTGGCGCCGCCAGCAGCTCCACAACTCCTGACCGAACGGCGCCGGTGGCACCGAGGATCGCCACGTCAGGACCGGTCGGGGAGTTGGGAGGGAGGTGCGCGGTTGGTCAAGGGCAAGCGGGGATATCGTGTACGGAGGAGGGGAGAAATCAGTGGGCTAGGGCCAGGCTGGAGTTGCTGGTTCGCGTCGCTCTCGTGCGTTCAGCCATGGACTCAACTCAGGTTTGTGGCCGATGCTTCCCGCCTGATTGAAGGGGGAAATGGGGGCTGGGAAGCCTGAGTTGAAAATCGAGAATGGCCGAACGCTGGTCGGTGGCTGAGCGGAGAAAAAAGGCTGTAAATTGAAGGTCGTAGTGACTGAGAAATGAGAAGAAGAGGCTGATCAAAACTGAGCGAGCATCCGATGATCACAGGGCACTGAAAGGCCCTATGATTGAGGCTTATTCAATCAAGCCTGCCCAGATTCTGTCCCAGAATCCGTGAAAAACCTTGCGTTTCAGTCACGTCGTGTTCTTTAAACCCATAGTAAACCCAGAACTGCTTCCCTGTGTCCAAGATTTCTGGGTTTTGTCAAGTCCGCGAGCGGTTGCCCTGGCACGCCTTGGCAGGAGCCCGTTTGCAGAGCTCTGTTTGCTGGGTTTTTCTAGATCTAACAGGCTGTCCTGCATTGCCGTCCGGCCGTTCAGCCATGAGCTCAGCCCTGAAAGGTCAAGACCACCCCGTCCGGCAGCCGCTTGGCGCTGGAGGTGGAGATCCCGGGCGGCCGCTCCAAGGCCAGCTACCGAACAAGCGGTTGACCATACGCTCAGCCGGCAGCGTGCGTCTGCCGGCTTTCGCAGGGCCAATGGTCCCCCGTCCGGTGTTGCTTGCAGCCGATGGTCCCCCTGCGCATGTGCCGGCCACGGCCCTGAGGGACCTGGTCGATCGTCTGGCCGCGATGGCCCTCGAGCGGCAGCCATCGCTCCGCTCAGCAGCCTGACAATTGAGCGAGGATTGCGAGGCCCTGCTGGCCCGCTTCACCCTGAAGGAACTGACCCCACCCTCGAACTTCGACATCCAGCCTCCCCAGCCTGCGCACCACCAAGGCACTGTGGCGGAGCCCGAAGCTGTGTCTACGAACCCGGCCGGATCGAGGAATTGATTGAACAGTCGCGGAACTAGTTGGCCGCGCTGGTTCCGTGGAAGATCCGCCCCCGGCCGGCGTGGTGGACCAGGCCGGTGGTCACTCAGCGGCAACCTATGTCGACAGCGCGAGCGATCGAAGTGTGCAGCGGCGACACCTCGAAGTTGATCGACAGAGGGCCGGTGAATCCGGGTTGTCGAAGGGATTCCCGGGATGGCCCTGGCGAGGAGAACGCGTGAGTCAGCTGCCGCTTCCCCGACGACTACCCCCAGTGAAACGCGCGCGCCGGGAAGCCTGTTTTGCCATGGACTCTGCTGAGGGATCTCAAGGCTCGCGAGCTTGCCAGCTCGATGATGCTTCGCCCAGCATGCAGCCGAAAAGGCGACCAACGCTGAGAATGGCGGGGCGATCTGGAACATGCGCCTTCCGAGATTCGGCGCCGTTCGCGCAACAACCGCCCTACGAGGCGCCTGCCGCCGCCCTGGTGGAAGAGCCTGGAGTGGAGCTAGCCCGGAACCCTGATCCAGGCAGGAGACCCGTGCCTTGGAATCGAGCAGACCGCCAGTTCAGGTTGGCCCGCAAGGGCATGGACATCAAGAGCCCTGTCACCCCGGAGCTTGGTCCGCGCCCCTGATGGAAGCTCGGCCCGAGGCCGTACTTGGCCTTGAGCGCACCTGGCGCTTTGAGGCTGCTGGCGACGGCAGAGCAGATCGAGGTCGGGAGGCCGGGGCGATCGACGCCAAGCTCAAGGAGGTCAGCATTGGCCTCAAGCAGCAGGAAAGCATCGAATCCGGCCCGGCGCGTGCGCAGCCCTGGTGAAGATCTGCTCCGCACCCAGCTGCTCGACTGCTGGAGGAAACACGCATCGGTTACGGAGAAGCCCTACCAGGCCCGCTGACCAGGCCGCCGATGGCCGATGACGGTCCAACCCCGCAAGCGCGAGTGCTGAGTCGCCATAGATTTGCAGCCTCGCACCCGTTGTCCATTTCGTGCCTGCCGCGCTGATCAACGCCTCTCGCCCCATCCGATCCGAGCCAGTGCAGGACCCTTCCCTGCCGCGTTTCAGGGGCTGCCCGCCCGGCTCGCTCCCCAGGGCGCCCGGTGTGCTTGCCCACCGTGGTGGAGCAGTTCGGCCGGGGGGGAAAAAAAGGAGCGGGCTTTTGAATTTATTTCCCGGACTGTTGCGGGGAGCGAATCAATCTTCCGGGTACTGGCATCGACGACGCCCGTTGCCGATTCTGTGGCGCAGCTCCTCTTCTCGAAGCCGAAGACGCAGACAAGGACATTCAGATCTACCCAAACTCACCGGAAATAAGGGGTTTTTTTTTCTCGGTCACCCGGGTCTGCCATCTACTGTACACCATCACAAGTGGCCTCCTGATGTGGTCACGATCTGCTAATGGCCCTGGCCGCCCAGCATGGGGGCCTTCCCTGCTGACCGGTGGGAGCCAAGGGGCAAGCGCCTTGGCCCTTCCCAGCGCGCGGATCATGATCCACCAGCCGATGGGTTGGTGCCCAGGCCAGGCCGTCGATCTCGAAATCCAGGCCAAGGGAAATCCTCTACTCAGGACACCTTGACGAGCACCCCCCCCCCCCCCTGAAAAAATATGGCTGAAACACACGCCAGCCACTGGCAAGATTTGCCGAAGAACCCGACGTGATTATCTTTCTTCTCCAACTGAAGCCGTCGCTACTGGCCTGATCCGATCGTGGTCGTGGATGACGAGACTCCAGCCCGACTGCCGAAACAGCGTGGTACCAGCCTGGCCTGAGCTCTACCGTTGTCAGCTTCGACGCGATCGACATTCCCCGCCTTTCGCCGCAGCTATTTCCCCCTTCGCTCTGAAGCCTCCGCGATGCCAAGTTCGACGCCTCCTCTGAAGTGTTTTCGTTCTGCGCAGTCGCCCAGGAGCAGGTGCGGCAATTGATCGCCGGGCCCGGGTCTACATTCTGCGATGAATCAACGATCTTAGTAACGAGATCCTGATGAGAACTTGTTGAGGGTTCAGGGCGGTACCGGCCCGTCCTGGGATAGGCCCGCAAAGCCGCGCCGAAAAAAAGCCGCCAAGACCCAGCTCCATCGCTGGCCACGATTCCGCAACTCTGCAGATCAATCGTTCTCGAATGCCCAGGTGGTGGGTACCAGGAGGATGGCCAAGAAAGTGCTCTCGTGGCTGTCTACAACCACTACAACGCCTGGCCTGGCAGGGCGATGGCAATGGCGAGGATCGATCGAGCACGCGCCACCGGCGCACAAATCCTTAACATCTGCTGACGTCCCCACCGGCTGCGGCAAGACCCTGCTGCCCGACCTGGCCGAACTGCTTTGATGTGCCGTTTGCGGTGCGGATCCACCACGCTCACCGGAAGCGGGCTACGTCGGTGAAAAGTGGAGAACATCCTGCTGCGCGTGTGCAAGAGTGCGATATGGATGTGGACACAGGCCCAGCGCGGCATCATCTACACGACGAGATCGACAAGATCGCCCGCAAGAAGTGAAAACCCCTCGATCACCCGGAGTCTCGGGTGAGGGGGTACAGCAGGCCCTGCTGAAGATGCTTGGAAGGGCACCGTCGGCCAACGTGCCCGCCCCAGGGCCGCAAGCCATCCCTACAAGACTGCAGCCAATCGACACAGCCAGATCCTGTTCACTGTGGTGGTTTGCTTTCGTGGCTGACGATGTGTGCGCGCGGCCTGGGCCGCAATTCCGATCGGCTTGCTGCCCAACGACGGCCGCCCGCACCGCAACAGCAGGACAGCAGGCGGCCTGTGCTGCGTCACATGGAGCCGAGACCTGGTCGCTACGGCCTAATTCCAGAGTTCATCGGCCGCTTTGCCGGTCCGCGTGCTTGAACCCTCGATGTGCGCGCCTCAGGCGATCCTCACCGGAGCGCGCGAGCACTCGTCAAGCAGTTCCAGACTTGCTGAAGCATGGACAGTGCCAGCTGGAGTTCGATGAGCCGAGGCCGTCGACGGCGATTGCCCCATTGAGGCCTCACCGGCGCCGTACCGGTGCCGAGCCTGCGCGCATCAAATCGAAGGTCTGATGCTCGACCTGAATGTAGACCCTCCCGACATCAACCGGATGTCAGCACCTTCACGTCTACCAGGGAGCTGTGTCGAGCAGCGCGGGCAAGGTCAAGGTGCTTGCCTCCATCCATGTGCATCAAGCAAACAGAGCGGCCTAGGCCGAAGACGCCGCCATGGCGCCGCTGACCATCGCTGCAGGGTGCCCTCCCTACGCCATGGTCTTTCGATCATCACGCCATCGACCTGGGCGACGCACTGTCGTCCACTACTCGAGAGGCAAGCAGATCTGCGCAGTCCGCTCGAGCAGTTCCGCCGCGCGAAGACGCCACCTGTGGTGTCTACCGACCCGGCAGCCATCTCCTTCGGCGTGACCTCAGGCGGGCCATGGGCGCGGCTCGGCGGCAGCGCTAACCACTGGGTGTTTCAAATTCAACTGCGAACACCTTCGCGATCTGGGCAGAGAACCAGCCACGCACCGCAGCCACCCAACGTTGAAGACAGGCTTGCGCAACGGCAGCTTCGGCCCCTCGCCATCGGCAGTTCGTCCCAGCGGCCCCTGCCGGTGGCCGTCTCGTCCTGTCCTTCGCCAGGGCGTCTTCGCTCGATAACGGCCGCAGACCTGGCCCTGAAGAGCTGGAGCAGCTTCGATGCCCTGCGCCAGCGCCTGCAGCAGCCGGCTTGAGCAGGAGCTGGAGCAGGCGGAGCTGTGTGGTCGAGCAAGAAACGCCGACCAGTCGGCAGGCTTCAGCTGCAGCCACAGAACCTGCCGAGTCAGCTTCGCCGGTGGAGGAGCTGGGAAAGGAAGGCCTGCAAAGCTGATCGAGAGGGGACATCCGGCCCGGGACCCACCCGCCCAT
>Ga0163217_1044143_pt1 | contig 10265 bp, 12 predicted proteins | sample SynspAceP_FD_185933 | JGI IMG/M metagenome (GOLD analysis project Ga0163217, IMG submission 185933) | Saline lake microbial communities from Ace Lake in Antarctica - Synechococcus sp. Ace-P (PacBio error correction) | ecosystem: Environmental > Aquatic > Non-marine Saline and Alkaline > Saline ...
CTCGAGGTACGACCGCGTGGCCGATGCCGTAGGCAGGAAGTGCGGCTTGCCGCGAATGGGTGAGTCGGCCCGCGGCCGGGTTGGCATCGAGGCTGGCAAACGAGCCTTGTTCGAACGGGCCACCATCAACGCGCTCGGCCTCGCCGGCGCGAATCAGCGTGAACCCCCCTCGTCCGTCGCCCCGAGCGGGTGCAACCACGCAGCGGGCCAAATCGCGGCCGGTTTTGGCCAGAGGGCGAGCTGTCGGGGTGATCCGGTGCGGCGGTTTTCTGACCACCCTTGGTTCGCGGCGCGGTTATGTTCTCGGCTGGCTTCGATTGCCGATGCACAAATACGCCCAATATCGTTTTTTCGATCAAGCGCACCAGAAAGTCATCCCGGTGGCGTTCCACGCCAGAAGGGGTCCGGTAAATAGCGGATCCCCGCCATGCGCCCCCCGCCGTCGCCGCCCGCGGCCGCTTCGCGGAATGCGGTTTTTTTTGCCCGGCGTCGTGGTCAAAAAGGTAAGCCCTCGAGGAACATCAGCTTGGCCTTGGACCGTCACCGCCTCGCGGTACGGGTCCGTCCGGGGTAGCCGCCGTCGAGAACTGCCAAGATTAGGCGCTGCTCAACGAGCGTTCCCTCATCCGGGGTCAACAAACGATCCAATCCGCCAGCGCGGAGGTAGGTTCTCGCACACTTCGGCCACAGGAGGGCGTTGAACAAACTCGATGCCGATCGTCCGTCCACCTCCTCGGACTTTGAACGTCTGGCAATCCCATTTTTGAACCTGGGCCACAAGTTTTTCAATCATCGCGGACCCCGGCCCGGAAAGGATAAAGGCCGTGGACAGGCAGCGCCCGATGCCCCGCGATGGTATTGGCGACCACTGGGGTCTGCGCAGTCGGTTCCTGCAAATCGTGGGCATGAAAGGGCTTTCGGCGCGGTCACGCTTCTAGCCAGTTGCATGATGCCTTTTTCGATAGCCGTTGTCGTTCAGAAACGTGTCATGCCGGCGATGGCGAGATCACATCGACAACAGGAGGCGTTGCCGATGCCAACCATTTCGTATTTGGGTCATTCGGTTTTTTCCTCATAGGGGCAAAGGTCACGGATGGAATGAAAATGGTTTCGTCGCACAAGTGGTTGTGTCTGTCTTCTGCAACTGGTTATCTTTGTTCAAAGCGCTTCAGTGGCCAGGAATACTCATGTGGTGGGACACTGTGTTGGAAATCAACGGACACCTCATTTTGGTCTCCTCGAATGGCTGGCGGCCTCTATCCAACTGTCTGGTTTCCACGGTTTTGCTCGGCGCACGCCATCAGCAGGGTGCGGTTGCCATACAAGGCCGGTTTTTTTAAGCGGCATGCCGAAATAGACAATTTATTGCGTGTCGAACGCCGCTTGGCCCCGAGGGCCGCCGCATACTGCCACCCCCCACATGTTCAGCACGACATTCCGCCACGTCTTTAAGTCGTGCCATTTTTTGGCTATCTACCTTCGGTTCAGCGATTGCCCAGGCCGCACGGCTGGTTGGGTCCGGAACGACCGTGCTCCAGATACAGTACGCTCATGCCACAAGTCTACCAAGCTGGCTTGTAGCCTCTCAATGGACCGCTCTTTTTGGCTTTTTGGCCTGGAAACAGTGTCGATTTAGGGACTAGATGCTCATGTTCGGTCAATCACACGGAGTCCCAGCCACCTGGGAGGTGCGTTCAGTCATCTGCTTGGATGGAGGTGCGGGTCGACGATTTTTCTAAACTCCGAACAGGGATTTCGTAGGCCTTGTTCACCCCCCGCAATTTCAACGTCGCCTGCAGCGCTACAGCAGCGCCACAGAGCGACCAGGGCAATGTATAGGAGCGTTGGTGTGGATCGCGCAGCTATGGGGCCTTTCGGCTTGTCCCGCCTCGCGCCGATAATCTTCGAAAGCCGGGTGAAAATCTTCCGCGGATCGTGTGATAATCAAAGGGTTTTGGCCATCCCGCAGCAAGGTATGCACTTTGGCGTTATAACGCCCCCTAAGATTCAGAGTTGCAGCTGTCGCAAGTTTGTTCGTGACGATTTTCGCGTGCGTCCGCTGCGGGTTTAGTTGACCAATGGTGCCAACCAGCGACATTGGCGCATGTTTCGGGTCGCGCGCGGGCGGGCCCTGCCGTAGTCCATCCTGCGCTGCATGTATACAATACGCGGATTTATGCCCCCAGGCCCAGACTACCGCCCCTTTTGAAAATGAATCTGCCGCACCACACACCGGTCTTAATGGTCAGTACCGCGGCCTACCATTACAGCGGCCACGGCGTAATGCGGCGGGCGATTGATTTGGCGATAGACGCCGCCGCCGATCCGCTGGCGTTGGACGCAGATTGCTGGCGAAATGGGGATGAGCCCGGCCCATTTCAGCGGCTTTTTTCGCAGTGGGTGGGCCGTGTCGCCCAAAACGCTATCAGCAATAAGCCTGAAATGCTCCGCGGATCACGCCAGAGTCACCTGACTGCGGAACAGATCGCTTGAGACCACGCTGGAAAAACATTCCGCGCGCGGTCGTTGCTGATGGAGTGGGTGGCCGGTTCGGGTCGCTTGCACGATATGTTCCTCCTTGCGGGATTGTGGTTAGGTTTCAGAACCTGCTAGCCCCGCGTTGATGATATTTTTGCCACGTACAGGGTTGAGTGGGCTACTTGTGGAACTTTATTCTTCAGTGGGGAGGTTCTCGAAACAGCCCCTTTAGTGGCCCGTGGGCGTCGTAAATTGGAATGGAGCATGGTTGACACAAGCGCCGACCGTACCTTGAACCCATAATTTGCGTGGCTCGGCCTTTTTCGCAGAAATGGGCAACCGACGCCGCGATGGAGGATTTGTGCAGCCTCTTTGTTCTGGCCTTTCCTGAGGGCCGTTTTTGCAGAAGATCCGGCACCGGTGCTTGGAATTGAGCAAGGACGTGGAGAGAAGATTTGCAGGTTCGGCAGCATGCTAGGCCGGGGCGGGGGCGAGAGAAGGCCCTCCGATGTCATCTGATCGGCGCGCCGTCCCAGATCAAGTGGTGGGAGGCGCTGCTTGGCGATCCCCCCGTCGGGCGCATGTCCACCACCCGTATTCCGCAGATCGCCCCAAACAATTTGGGCACCGCCCAAGCGTGGCGGGCCGTGGGACAGCGGTGGGCGCAACCCGATTCAGCTGGCCTGATCCCCTGCCACCCTAGCCCAGCAACGCCGCCCCTTGCGCAAATCCGGCGGCTTGGGGAGGGCTCGTCAGTCAGGCTATAGTGGGCATTTTACCTGCCGGTTCAAGCGTGTTCTGCTGGCCGCGTTTGAAGTCTGCCGTTGCGCCGTTAATGGCCTGACAGCCGACCGCTCGAGACGGTTGTCTGGGCTGCTATGCACATAATTCCTGCGGTTCAACGGGAACCAAATAAGTGCTGGTGTATATAAGGCTTATGTGAAGATTGCCTCGCCCGAACGGGGCCACAATTAAAGCGCGGAGTAATAGATATCGCACATTTTCGGAACTCTCCATTCTGAGTAAGTCTGACAAGCGTTCTGGCGGCTGGCTGCTTGTGGAACCCGGGTCCGACGGTGGCAACCCCATTCCATACCGACGAGCCAACACCGTACGGTGGCGCTGATCGGTGCAGGTACCTTGGTGGCCGTGATACGGCGCGCCAAATGTCTCAAAGGGGTTTGACGGCAACCCTTCTGCGCAAACAAAAAGTGCCGAGCCCCCTCGCGTTGGCTCAAAGGGTGCGGTTGCGGGCGGCTGCTTATTGTGGCTGGCGCAGCTATGGCTGATTCGCTCGCGCTAAACAATAGCAGAAGGTTCTTCATCTTGACCGTGCGCCGTCCCAGCTTGGAATTCCGACGTCATCATCACCAACACGTTGGTAGACCCATTCCGCCTGATTGTGAGCCCAGACCACAGGACATTACCTGGTTCAGACTTTGTATTCTAGACATGTAACGTTTCAATGATTTTAATCCGCCAGGTTCATATCCGGCCAATGCAGAACGACTTGGGGCCGCCTTGGCACGGGCCCATATTCTGAATGACTTACGATAGCTCACCATGCAACTATCACCACGTCGGGCAAAGTCATCGGTCGGACACCGCACACGCGCATGGCCAAGCGTTCATACCAGCACTGTCCGACAGGCCAGATTGCCGAGCGCTGTCCGTCGCAAACGTTGCTGGTGCGATGGCAGTTCGGCAGAGCCAGCCGTTCCGGTCTTGTGGGCCGCGGTGGAAAGCCAGCCTTTCGTTTCGCAGTACAGCAAGCTCTGAGACGCAGCTCGGCAAATAACAAAACCGCCAAGAGTTGAGAATCGTGATCCTGCCAAACGCTGGCAGCTTTGGGCGTCCACTCATCCTGAAAAGGGCCTCGCAATATGCCGGGGCCCTTTGCGTGTTCAGCGGCGGTGAAAAGGTGGGACAGCGTCGAAAGAGTTGTCTCGAACCGCGAAACCGTCAGGGATGATAATCGCGCCGCTTCCAGCATCAGATCAGGCCATGACGTGAGCCACCTTAAGGGGCCCATGATTATGCCGCCGAGCCCAGATATTGAACGCTTCGGTTCAGCCATTATGCTACGAAATGGCCGGGCTATTCAGCTTTTAGTCCCTTCTAACATTCTTGTGCACGAGCTACGAGATGAGCGGGCGCAATCACTTCGGGCCTACCAGCGGGTGATTGACCGGCGCATTCGCGTAAGACGGGCACCGCAGCCACCTTTGCGCTCACAGTCTACTTCATCAAGCCTGTGGCCATCCGGTCGTGGCTCGGTGCGTTGGTAGGATTACGTTCCGGGTCGTGTTTGGATACGACCCCAGAGTAAGCTGACGTGGCCGTCGCTATGCGGGATCATAGTGCAGACGCCCCCTGCAAGAGAGCTGCGGCAAGGCGCGCGCGCGTCATACGCAACAAGCGCTTTTCTTATAAGCTTACTTTTAAGTGTGCTCGTGTTTGCCTCGGTCCAATCCCTTTCTTACGAGTCTGTCAAGGAGTACTGGCAGGAGCCGTCGCCTCAATTTGGCTCTTTGATCACATCGCTACCGTTGGTCGATTATGTAATTATGTTGCGTCATTCGGCTACGCAGGCGTCTCAATTCCTTCCTCTTCCGCCGGCGGGCGGCAAATGGAGGGGGGGGGTTGATTGGGAAGCCAATGTAAGGTGATGCTGGTGAAGGCAGGCGTGGCGCACTAGGCTTTGTTTGCTGCGATGGCGTCGGCGGCGAACGGCTTCGGCAAAACGCGGGCCGCATGGCACATGTGTGTATTTCACTAGCCAGTCAACCACCGGGTTAGTCGCCTTTGCTGTTCTATTGGCCGCCCTTTTACTCTGGGACGCTGAATGAAATTGCTGAGGCCTATTGGGGAACCAGTGCGAACAACTTGGCCGTGTCGCTTTACGCCAAGTTTTCCGACTCCATTAGTGGCCATTTGCTTGCGGCTTCCTCATTATGTAGTGGGCCAGCTAGCGATAAGCTACGAGGGGGCATTTTTGCAGCGCCTGGTTTAGTCCAGCTTAGAAGATGTAAGCTAAGAAGTAACGAGTTGTATCGTGCCCAGTTTCATGGATAGCATACGGTGCAATAGGACTCCCAGTTTTCGGGCAGAAATTGCCTTAGCACACACACACTCTCGTTCCGTATCGAACACATATTGTTGTGCCTCAGCAAAAGCGGTCGGATAGCAGTGAAGAAACTCATTCGTTGAAGGGTTAGAACGAAGAACAGTAGGGCCCTTGAAAAACCTGAAAGTATGAAATAAGGTTGATTTTTGCCAGCGCAATATCGCGAGCAGGCATGAAAGTAAGCAAAGCAAAAAATAGCGGGCGATTCTGATGCCAGCGTGTCGCCGAAATATATAGTGAATGTGGTGGAACAACGCACCCGTCCCCAGAAATTTTAGCGTCGATCGCACTACTGTAAGAGCAAGGCTTCAGGATGAACAATTGGTGGCTGCCCGCAATGGGTACTTGCGAGCTCAGGTGGTGATCTTCTGGAGCATCGGGGAAGCCGGTCGTTTTGCGACGGACTCGAATTGGGGACGCGACGCAGCATGAGCGGGCATCATAGGCCGGCACGCGCCATTCGAAGTATCGCGCGGTGCAACTTTCGAGCCGATTATCAAACTGTCAAGGCGGCTTTTTCTTAACCCGCCCGGCACCCAACCGGAGTGCTGGTGGGCCCCCGCCCCCGCCCCCCTCGGGGTTATGGCGAGTGGCGCTAGAGCGCTTAAGCGAGCTTTCGTCCCAATTGCGGACCAATGGTTGTAAGGGCCGCGGTTTAATCTGACCGGTATAAAGCTTCTATGTGGACGCTCCTCGTAAATGGTTGTCTCCGGAGACGAATGGGTTGAGAGTGCTTCGATGCGCATTAGCACAAAAGATATTTTGGCACACACACCCGAAGACGCATAAGACAGCCGGTAAAAAACCTTCAAGTACATAATGAGAGTAAATTAGTGTTGCAAGCAACGAAATTATATGAGAATAAAATGGATTGAAATCGATTTAAGTAGCATTCACCGCTGATATTGCTTCTTATTAGCAAGGGCGCCTATAGCTGATGCTGAACGAGGACAACTCTCTTTAGAGCGCGACTGCCTTTGTTGTATGGCCTTGGCAATGGAAACAGACCGGCGGGAATACCAAGCGCTGTACTACCAGGTTAAATATCGCGCGCAAATGCAAATGTCAAATTACGCCGCTGTAGATGCCCTCGTGGCTGTCTTGGGCTGCTTTCCGCTTTTTCCGCATCACGCGCGGAGACCGCCCTTGGCCGATTGTCACGGGGATGTTATGAACGGGTACTTGCAAACTCTCCTTCACCTACTGGTGGCGGGTGGCGTGGCTATCTCGTGCGTCACGCTCAATATTGGATTTCTTTGATGATGGCATAATCAGTGGGAGGTCCGTGGGGTGAAGTCCACAAAGTTCACGGGGACTCCAGGGGGTGCCGGCGGAATTTTAGCGTTTTTGTGCGGACAATGATGTGGAAGGTTTTTCTATGTGACCGGAGTCGCCGATCAAGGCGGGAGAAGACACCCATGAGGCTAAGCGTTGAACCAATTTGCACTCTGTGGGATTTCCTTACGTCGATGCTGAGCAATAGTCACGTGTAGTTGGCGCGAGTGTGATGAGCTCCAACAAAGAAACACGCGCGCCCAGATGCTCTCATGGAGCCAATACAATGTGGTCACTTTCTTTGGGCGACCAATCTCAATGGTTTTCGTCGTAAATATTATAAAATAAGCGGTATTGACATAGGAAGCAGGCGGGATACTTGCGCTGAAATGTGTCCCGGGGCAAAGAAAACAAGTTCGGAGAAAGGAGTAATGGTAATGTGTTTCCGAACCCGAATAGACGGTCAAATGGCTAGCGGGCGATTTTTGGTGAGTCCGGGCCTGCGGGCGCCTCGGAGCAGATGAGGAATCGTGCCGTATCTTGCGTGGGAGGCCTGCTCAGCCCTACGGCACTGGGATGACAGACGTGAATGGAAGAACGCTCACGAAAATTGCCTACCTATGGAAGGGGAGGTGTGAGACTTTCTGCAGAGCCTTGTCCGTATCTGGCGCCTCCTGAAGCTGAGGAGTGGCATGTCGCGGGCTCAAAACAATCTAGGCTTATGTTTCGGCAATGTTGAGGTGTCGTTGCAAGATTTCGAATGCTTCTCGGCCCCCCCCAAATAAAAATTTTGGAAGGGTATATGTCGATTTTTTTTTCTTTTGATTGGTTATTGTTGCTGCTGGCGGCCCGAGCCTGGCACTTATCCCTCCTGCGGGCTAGCGCGCAGTTTAGCCTCGTATGATGTAACGATTTTGGCCCAAGGAGTAGCGCAAGGATTACATCGCAGGCGAGAGAGGCTGGCCTGTACGGTGGTACTTGATGCAAGCAGTCCGCGGTGATAGATCCTTGGATGCCGACCAAGTTTAAAAGATTGGGCGTGCTGGTATTGGCCGATGGAAGGGGCGTCCCCCAAAGAGGGCGGGCCGAAGAAGCCCATGCGCTTGTTAAATGCGTTGGCCGCCGAACAATGCAGTGCGATGCACAAAATGATTTTGGCCAGAATGTATGTCCCTGTGGAGGCGAAGGAGAGTCCGAGCAATGATACAGGTTCGAAGCGTTAGAGTAGCTTTTATCAACTGGCTTGCCGCTCCAGTCAGCAAAATTACCGCAAGGCGCAGCAGGATAGAGTATCGTTAAGTATTTTCCTGCTACACGCTAACACCATTAAGTGAGCGCGCATCCGCGTTAGTTGTCGCGCACCCGCCGGTCGGCAAGACTTTCTTATTTAAGCGGTGACGCGCGCGCAAAAACTTTAATCGCTATCGAGCCCTTTTTTGGCTTGGTTACAACGGGTCGGAGTTTTGTTATATCGTTTTGATCTTACTTAAAAAAGATCAATTCGCACCTAGAGCGCATGCTGGCGGTGTCTTCTCTGGTTTCTACTGGCGGCGTGTTTTCTGATGGGCCCGCAAGAGAAGCCTGTTGATTCCAGAGATCGTCGCTGATCCTCGGTATTGACGGACCACGCGCCGTGTGTACTACTTTTCGCCCGTGGGAGGCCATCAGCGGAGAAGGGGTTGCCGCGGTAATGCTCACCTAATAGCAAACGGTCAATGGTCCCTGATGCACAGACGTTGCAGATCAAAGACGAGGATGATTTCTTGTGCGCTTTTGGTCAACGGAGGAGATGCTCACGCCCAAAAAAAATTTTTTTTTTAAAGGGGTGGCGGCGTGAGGAGAATATATAATAAGGCCGGTGGAATGCCCGCACCTGCTGGTGAGGGACAGATATGCGACGGCACTAGTGTTGCTCTTATACTCAACGGTGAGATCACAGTCTAAGTGATGAGGTGTCTTGAGCGGCGCTGGACGCGATACGCGATATAGGAGCACTGAGTTCATGTGAGAGATTGTCGTGCGTAGAGTGGATGATTTAAGTGATAGAGTGTCGCAGGGGAGGGGGCACGTGCGCAGAGTATCTACTGACTGTCAGCGAGGCGGCGAGAATGAGTTTGGCCCTATCCAGGAGTCAGATGTGCAGTTAACGTTCTAGACTCCTAACTGCCACTGCATCAGTGACTGCACGCACACAGGTGAATGAGACGAGTGTTAAGTCAGTAATAGATTTAGAGTACCTATTCAGATGTTCGGTCTATGTGTATTCGGCCACGCGTCAGAGTGCTGGAGCCCGCTGTTTCCCCCATACTCATATCAAAAGTGGATACTTGGGCCACGGCTTGATGTGGGGGTCGAATCCTAAAAGGCGTCCAGACAGAAGAAGGCGGTATGCGGGTTGTGGGAACCACAATTGCGACCTAATTGAATCGGTTCGCAGGAGGGCAGTGGGTGGTGGCGAGAGGTTGGGCGAAAAGGCCTGTGGCTGATAGTTTTTCCGACTCATGCACTTTTCCTCACCTCGCGAGTTCCCTTTAATCCGTCCTGATAAGATGAAATGAATGGTTTTTGGCCGCTTGGGGCAATAACTTGGGCAATGAACGCAGGGCGGGAATTAACGCGAGGCGGCAAGACCTCTGTAGGAGTGAAATTCCTACGTGATGAAAGCCCGGTCAGCCTACAGGCGCCGTGCTAACCGTGGTGGTGCTCTTGTATCGGTGAAGCCGTCCCGCCTTTAACGCTTGAGCGCATGGAGTCTAGACTCGTTAATGGTTTTGCGTATTATGAGGAGTCAGCGTTTTACTGCTGTGCACCATCGCGGGAGTGGATACCGGACAAAATGGCCGGCCTATGAATCGCCTCGCTTGCACAAGATTCGAATTGCATACCGCGTGAATGCCATGGTAAGTGGAGAACGCGATACAACCCTTTAATTGACGGGGTCAGTGGCTTGAAGCGTGGTCCGCCTCGCTTTGCAAGAGCACAAGCTTTTTGTACACTCGGTCATAAGGGTTTTTATAAAAAAATTTTTTTTTACGACGGCTTTCCCTTGGAGCACGAGGGGGCGAAACTAATTACGAGGAGAGGTACAGCGATAGGCCCTGGGTCATTTGGCGTGTCGGGTGAGGAGTTTATGGTTTCCTTTATTTACTGAATTGAAACTCAGAGATGGTTGCAAGGTGATTTCAAGTCAATATCCATTGCGATTGGCGATGGTGGTAACCGAGAAGTCCTTTATACAGTTTTTTTTTCGCGGACAACTTTGCCAAGAACCCTGCGCTGAAAGAAACCGTCAATCGGCATAGAGCACGCAAGTGGTGGCGTTCCGATGACTTTGCGCTTTACGGATGAAACCCATCGACATCATTGCTTGCTGCCTAGTGGTGGT
>Ga0163217_1101801_pt1 | contig 10265 bp, 7 predicted proteins | sample SynspAceP_FD_185933 | JGI IMG/M metagenome (GOLD analysis project Ga0163217, IMG submission 185933) | Saline lake microbial communities from Ace Lake in Antarctica - Synechococcus sp. Ace-P (PacBio error correction) | ecosystem: Environmental > Aquatic > Non-marine Saline and Alkaline > Saline ...
AAAGAGAGAGACTTCAACGTGGAAACGCCAACAGGCCTCGGGCGGAAAGAGTTGGGTTTTTCCCGTTTAAAAATTTAACCGATTTTTTTGTCCCCCATCCCAAGTTCCCCCCCCCCGAGCCCCAGTTCCCCCCCCACCTTCGTTAAATGGCAAATTTTTTTTTAATCCTTTGGTGGAAAAGATAAGATCCGAAAAAGGAGCGATTTTCAACGAGTTTTTTTTTTTCAAAAATGGGTTTATTCTCCCTTACTGAAAAAGGCGGAAGACGTAGATGAAGAAATGGATGAGCCCCTGGGACCAAGTCTTACGTCCGTAAATAATCAATGCTAGTGAATTATTTCAAAAGAAGACTATTTCGGAAACCAAAAAAAAAGTGATTTAAATCTGCTTGGAAGGATCAAACGCATCCTGTTTTCAAATCAGGTTTTCTAAATTAATCTACCCGAAATGTCCCCGAAAGTGCTTTGTTGTACATTTTCCCACTTTTTGGTCTACGAAAAAGTAACTTTTTACTTGATAATCCACCGCTAATTACCTGGCCCTTTAACCTTAGGTTTCCATTCGAGCTTATCACCGGTCTTAAGTTGCGGAACCAATAGATTACCGTACGCCAGTCTTTTCAATTTTGGGAATCTTGGTCCCGGAGCAGCAAACAGTCACTTTTTTTCAAGGAACTTTAGGAAGGATCCCTTGATAGTCTAGGTAAATCCCATTGGTTAAGGAATCGGAAAACCCTCCGAAATCAAAATTCCTTTATAATAAGCAGCATAAAGCTGATTACTGCCAGAAAGACTTCCTCATTGAGGTAGAAGTACGAGTTAACACCTCCAGCTTTTCCAAATCCTTTAGGATCGAAAGCCCGCTAATAAATTCTGAAATCAAATTACTGGCATAGCAATCGTCAGCATCAGATGGATTACTATCGAATATGCTAGACCGGAACCTTATCAAGCACTCGGAATTCCTTTCGTTTTTGAACAGTCGCTTAAGCTAGTCTCTGGCACATATTCTTTGATCACTGTCTCAACAGACCCAAAGCGAGTAATAAGTCATGCTAAGTTATACGTAATGTCCTTACCACAAACCCAGTCCCAACAGGAAATTGGGCTTACTGTTTTAAACCTTGGACAAAATAACCTGCAACCTGACCCGCTTTACAAAAGGGCTGTCAGGTAGAGGTTCATCTGCCGAGAGATCCTCAAGTACGGGAAGTTGAACTCAGATTTGAACTTGGTTTTTCGGTGCCTGATGAGACAATCGATAAGTCTACGCAAGTTTTAAAATTATATTGGGCCTGAGCCACCATAAAACCGCCAATTTCTTCCATTCCCTCTGTATCGAAGTACATCGAGCCAGAAGCCATCTGGTCGATCAGTAAAAAGCGCAGAATTTGGGGCACCATGCACGAGATATAAATAAAGTTGGCGTATGTATCTGGCGAATTCCTGATCTAAGTTTTCGCCTCCACGATAATGACGCAACATAGCTCTGGGACAAAGTTCTTGAGTCAATCGATTAAATAATAGCTCCTTCGAAGGGAGCTGCAACCCCCCTTTTTCCAAAAAGGATTCATAGCCAGATTTGAATCTCTTTTTATACCATTAATTCATCTAAAGCCTTAGTTCTAAAACTCTCCTCCTTTTAAGGTTCTTGGAATTCAAGGAAATCTTTATCTGTAACTTTTCCTCTGAATTTGTATCTTTTCGGTTAGAACTCACTGCAGGAGGGATACTCGGATTGAAGATTAGTAAACTTGTTTGGGTCAGACCCACTTCCAAATCCAAGTACAGGCTCACAATCGGAGTAAAAACCTCCGAAAGCAAATAGTGGTCCGAGGGGAGATTTTGGGGGATTCCTCAAGTAATTAAAAGCCACCCCTTCGACGGAAGGCATTTTTGTGAGAGCACTGATTCATTGTAACGATTCAAGCAAACTCTGCATAAATGAATCTGGGAGGGCGAGCTTCCTGATTCAGTGGAAACCTCAGCCGAATCCGATCGTTCTCCTCCGGAAATAGATGTTTTTTGAATGGAAAAACTGATAAGCTCTTTCTCAACGAGGAAACTTGAACAAACAACCCTATCCACTGAGGTTAGGAGGGTCACTAGAACTAAATGAATGTATTTTTTTTCCACCTGATTCATATATTAATCCTCCCAAAAAATCAGGTTCCTGACATTAGTGCCTCGCTGGCGCTACAATCCACGGTCATCTCAAAGAAGAATAGCGGTAGCCCTATTGGGTTTAATGCTCCTCAGACTATGGCTGTGCAAGGAATATTAACTCTGACCGGAATCTGGAATCAATAAATCCTCGAATGCAAAACCGCGTATCTGCTGATAATACATCCGTCATATTCGGGGACTTCGGCTCGCCAAGGACTAATCTGGTTTAATAATCGATAAAAAAGTCTTCTGCTGTTGCACTTCCGGATAAACCTACCTGCCCGATCACCGGAACCTCTGGATTCTGATCTTGGTTAATGTTCCCTCGGATTATGGAAGGAAGTGGGAACTAACAGAATTGAACGCTAAATCCATCCGTATTTTTCTTTAAAATCTCCCAGAACTCTGAAGCGTCTTTCGTCAGATGCTCTGAGAAAATCAGGATACTGTAATCGGACAGATAAGACAGCCATCGCCCTTATGATTTGATTGAGTGTCTGTCTGAGATACAAACTGATCCTCAAAATCGAGAAGAAGTCTTCCAATACCAAATCTGAATGTACGAACAGTTTTGTAACAATAATCGGTACGTTCATCGGGGGTTCTAAGTACTACACTCCTTGACTGCTGATCATATTTGACCTGAGAAAGTAATCGGAGGTCGGAAAAGCCAAGTTTCATCATAGGTCCATAAAAAATCATCGACGCTCCGTATTTCCCTGGTGGTTAAGAAAAATTTCTACTCCAGCTTCATTTTTCTCAAAACCCACATCAAATAATCTCTGGAGTTTACCAATGGAGTTAATGAAAATAGTGAGTGCTTGTTACCATCTGGAACAAAAATCCGAAGGACGTATGTGTCATTTTCTGGGACCATATGTTTGAATTCAATAGGCTTCCACTGCCCAATTTGTTAAAAGGCATACGCTCTCCTCCGAACTTATCCAAATAGATGGATGCTCCTAAACCACTGGCTTAAGAACAGTATCATTCTGATTCGATCGTTAGTATAAGCTTAGATCCAAAATGCTTGAAATAACCCTTCTGAATCCAGATAGCCCTCTACCACCAAAATACATTCAAATCAGATGATACGATCTCCGGCTCAATGGCTCCTACACCTGCCAGCAAAGCCACAAATAAAATCAGATATAGCTGAAAATGTCTCATTAGAATCTGAAGTTATAAGTGAATAGAATGGAATAGGGTCGGGCAAAAATCGACAATTGGTAGCCCGTAATTGAACCCTTTCCACGGCCGTTATAATAGGACTGAGTATGGATTACTTCTGCCAATACATTATAGATCCAAAGCGACCACGAGGATGCGCAAGCACTTATTGACTTTATGGTTTCCCTTCCAATTCACGAAAAGTCAATTCGGAAATAATCTGGAATTCGATAGGCATTTCGGGTCGGAAGAAATATACCCGGCTCCGAGCCGGCCGTATTCAAATTTTGAAATTGGGAAGAGTAACTGTCCTTCCTGTCGAAATAATTTACGCATTGGACTTGAAGCATTGACTCGTTACTCATTCGTAATTCGGGCCACTAGTAACCGATCACATGGTGTGGGTGATCAAAATTACTAAGAGTAGAAATCTCCATTATTGATCTTTTCAAATAACTTGGCTTCGTCAGATGTCTTCAGCAAAGACCTAGAAATAGGTTATAAAGCCTAATGAACCTTTCAATTTGCCTGTATTCTTTTTAAAGAAGTAGCTCGACACCAATAGGCTTTTTCCGATAGAAATTGAGATATCCTGTTTCGATATCTCAATTTAAAATAATGGAGGCTCCAGAAGCGATAATACAATAGATTATTCATGTATCGGTAATATAACCTCCGTTGAAAATTCGATCGATTGCTACCAAAATTTTCGATAGTAACCCAAAGAAGCTTTGTCCGCCCAGATTGTGGCTTAATGGTAGCTATCGCTAAGTTTTTTCCATGAGTCCGTCGTGCAATCGCCGAGGTGGTTGGAAAGCAAGTGGAAATGTTTTGAGCATCGTATTAGAAGCCAAAACTTAAATAGAGGACTGGATTGCTTAGATATTATAACCTTCCTGAGGACTCTAAACTCCGGAACCATGATAAGTCTCAGCATTATCACCTTTTTTCAAGTCTCTCCCCAATGAACATTACTCGCTGTTATAGGTGCAACCAAGGAACATTTGATTCCCTTCAAGGCCCGTAGAGTTGATAGAAATTGGTATCGTCCACCATAGCTCACTGAAAATTTTTCGGTTGACAAAAAATTCATCCCCAAAATAGATTGATATTTCTCGGGCTTGCTCATCCTCCAAATCTTTTTTGATGACTAACATGGATTCCTGATCACAAATGGACCTGTTTTTCTTCCTCGGGTTCAATGATAGTCTATGACATGTAAGCCCAAATTTCAGGAATAATGTCGATCACTTTTCCGGGTATTCCAAATCGCGCGAGCCATGGAGCTGATTGACATTAACTTGAAAATCAAAAGATTTCAACAGGATTATCTAGACCAATGACTCCCAAATTCATAGCTGTTCGTAAGCCAACAGTGAATTTACCCTCCAATTGATCATTGAAAAAATGTCTCCAATAAGTGCCCAGGTTACGATTTTGATAGGAAATAAGTCCGTATCGGCATGCAAAGCTAAATCATCGCTACTCAAGTAACTGGTAAAATTCCAGACGTTTTTTGTCTTGATCTGATGCTTTCTACCATTGGCATTGAAATCATAGAATGAAGCATTTGAGCCATTTCAGCAGCTGCTTCATCATACCAAAAGATTGGAGCGCCCCAATTGGAATAAGTAGTTCGGCCTCCGACAATAAAAGATAGTCCCTTATCACTGATTGGACCTTCTACGCACAGTCGGCCCTGTCATGAATCCCATTCCTCTCCTCGCTCAACTTCTATTCTTCAGTGTCCCGAATTTAGGTTGAATCTGTAAGACAGAGAAAGTCCTGCCCGCCATAATTTTACCGGGAACGAACCTTTATAAAGCTCTACACTCCAGTAACCAATGTCTGGAAATAAAAGGCAGGAAAGAAATCAAAATACGTGTGGGGAAGGATTGGGAAAATAGTAACTGATTGTAATAGAAATCAATTCTGCGATCTGCAGCTCCACCTCGGACTGAATCCAACGCTTGCTTCACCGCCGTAGTTACTTCGCTGGGCATCTGTCAGCAATCCTCGAATCACATCCACTTCACCCATATTGCCGGGCAATCGCTTCACCTCTGCAATACTGATTGGATTGGCTTACGCCCATTTCTAATTGTTTGATATTTGGACAAAGCATCCAGAACTCACCACAAATTCCGTTCTAGCGAAAGCACATTTTCCTCTCCTCATATCCAAAGTCCCATCACCCTGCAGATCAATCTGGCGGCTGCTACCCTGAAATCCCCACCGAATCATTCTGGACTACGAGTATGGTGTCGCTTTGGGTAAAGTTCCAGGTCGATATCTCCGTAGCTCGTTACAATTTGTGTGTAATTACCTTTCAAGGACAATCGCACCGGATGATGGGCTGACCTGATTCATGCTGCTGACTAATTCCGCTCAGCGTGGCGCGTTTTGGAATTGGAGTTATCTGAAGCGCTCTTTCTAATTAAAATGAAGCGTTTATTTTTCGCAATGCTTCTAAGGAATCTGAACAAGCACTAGTTGCAAGCAAATCATTGCGCTGAATGAATCTGAAAATAATCTGAAGGGAAATCTAAGGTCAGTCTTAAGCCCTCGATTGATCCACACTTGATTAGATTTATCAATGGTGTAGGTCAAGGCTGATTTCGCAAAAATCTGATCCCAAGGCATCCTTCAGTTCCGCAAGTCTGGTTAACTGTAAGATTGACCAAAAATGCCCGCAACAATCTTTTTCCTTTTCGAAAAAGATCGATAAGGATATACTGATTCGATGTTTGGCGGCAAATCGATCATCAAAACTCATCCCAGCATACATTCCTGAGAATTTTAGGCAAAGGTACCCTTTTGTGCAAAAGCGCTTAAGTATAAAAAGGAAAGAAGCCCTAAGATACTAGTTTTCTCATTTCGAAAATCCTTCAAAAGTATCCGAACCTTAGTCACTCAATTTGCCAAAATAGCTAATGACTGTTCCATATTTCGTTTAAAAAAAATTAGTCACTTGCTTTCAGCGCCACTGCTTAGCTTCCTTCTTATCTAATCCCAACAGATTGATTTGCCTGTGATTTCCTACTCTCACGGATCAAAATTTCCTTATTCCAAATTAAAACAAATCCTCAATAGGCCACAAATACTTTGGTATAAATTCCCCTTAGATTTTTATTTTTCCCCCAACCCCCGAGTTCCCTCACTGGGCTTTAGTCCTTTTGTGGTGCTTTGCCCAAAACTTTGATCTCCCCATCCAGAAAATGATTTCGTAGAATACATCTGCTGTGGATGTGTATAGGAATTCATTTCCCTTTAAAGTTCCTGAATTCCGAACCATCCTGAAGTTTCAAAATTCATCGACTTTCTCCGATTTGAATTAGGATTTTTTGATTTGGTGGTTGAAATGGAAAGTTTAACACCAATCTGCTTGGCTGGCTCATAGAGTAAGGGAACACCCTCATAGTTACCTCATTAATCCGAAGTACCCATTTTCCATAACGTAACGAGTCTCGAAGAATGTGTCCCAATCAAAGTTACGAGGGAATCTGCGAGAGCCTCCACTAATCAACTCTTTGGAAAAAGGGGAGCTGTTTTTGGTAAAGTGAAAGTAAGAATAGAAGCTCGAGAACTTATCCTGTGCTTTAGCCCGACCATTCCAAAAATCAAAAGACCCGAAAAGAAAAAAGCCCTATTTTTAAAATATAAAACTTATTCCACGATGTAACCGAAGAAATGATTCAAATCTTTAGAGAGATTATCATGAAAGGCTAAAGTAAGATTTTAAATGGACAAACGCTAATCCCTTAGACAAAAGAATGATTAACCGAACGAACACTTCTCAAAAATCACCATCGCATTAGGAGCGACAACCCTTACCGCTCAGTGCCTGCCCTTTGCTAACTACAAGGCCTAAAGAAACCAAATTTCTCTTTTCGCTAAATACCAAGTACGATCAGAGTCAAAGTTAAGCCTACCTCAAGTCATCGAGCTGGCCGCCAAAGCTGGCTATGAACGGGAGATCGAAGCCTTGATGGCGGAGATTAAACCTATTCTGAAACTGGGGAAATCAATTGCATCGCTAAAAAACTTGCTTCTGAATGCCGGTTTACAATTTTTTGATTGCAATCGGCTTTCCCGACTTGGATGTCACAAGATGCCGAGAAGAGTAAGACCTGGTTTTATACAGATGAAAAAGAAATGGGCATCTTGGGCCGAGCTAGGTTGTCCACGAGTCGGGCTCCGGCACTCGGGACTGAAGCACCACTTGACCTGCTTCAGCAGCGAAAAGTACAAACGCTTGCTTGACCTAGGTCGAAAACTTTGGAGTAATGCCACAATTGGAATCTGGGGAGCTTAATCCTTCTTTTTACCATTTAGGGCAGCGATGAATGGTCGGCATGCAGACTGCAGAATGATTAAAGACGCCAAGATTTTTGGAGAAGATGTTCCTACCATTTATTCCGTGGAGGATCTGGCTTTGAGGGCAATGAAAAATGCTAGATGGACAGTTCCATTTGTATCATTTTTCACATGAATGATGTACCGCGATATAACCAGACTAGGCAGCAGGATAAGGGACCAGCGTCTTTCCAGGAGACTGGAGCTTGCGCCGCTGAAGGAACTTGCAAGAAACACCCAAATCCAAAGGTGGGCAAATCATTCTCTCACTCGACTCTTCAATCCAACCTACTATGCGATTGGATCCTGATATGTGAATTACTACAGGACTTGCAAAATGAAGCAGTTTTTTTTGAAGCTAGGAATTAGATATCCTCTTTTTTCCCGGACTTAATTTTCTGTTCCTTCAAGAGATAAGGTTTGCCTAAACAGAAATCGGGATTTAAATGGCCTGCGCTTTTCCTTTCAAATGAGGTAAAAATTTTATAGCATCCATTTCAGTTAAGAAACAGACGGTTAACCATAGGATACAGCTAAACGCTGCAATTCCAAATCCATTAAGTCAAAAACCTTGAGAAATAACTTAGAGTCACGGTGTAATTATCTTTTGAAATAAATTATTTAATGCATTCATTGTACATGAAATTGAAAAATATATTGTTTTTAGTAATTTCTTTTTTCAAAATTATATTTTGATTCTGGTTCTTAATGCCTATTTTTCCAACTGTTTAAACATAGCTTAATATCAAAAATTTGACAGTAACTTCTTAGTATATTGATTGCAACATTTAACCTTTCTAACATATGAACTGGGAATTTAAGGGGGCACTTTCGCTCGCAAAAACATTAGGTAAAAATATATTCCATAGCCGGCTGAATGTGGTATTCGGAGTGAGGCATGATTTTCGATACCCAAGAGAATGACTGGAGAAATGCTCAACCTAACTCATCATAGAATCTGTCCCTTATGAATCAGAGCAATCATCCCAATCCGAAATAAATTCTCATATGTAGTGAACAACACATACTTGGAAGGAAATCTCTCTTGCCTTGAAAAATTGTAGATACCAAGTAAAAACTTATCATTGACTGCACTAATACAAAAATATAATACAAAAATTAAGGCCTCTAATACCTTTCTCTTCAGAGAGCAGCTCCAAGAGCTCATTTGTTTCAACAGGCTCCAAATAATTTTAGGAATCGATTATCCCAACTCAGACAATGTCGACTAATCAAAGAAGTATATTATTGCGGGGATGATATTTCCCAGATAAAATTAGAGTAAAAAGACTAATAGAATTTAATAGCGTTTTAATGCGGTTGATGCTGGGGAAAAATCAAATAATGCTCCTCTTTTAGAGGCTTTTTATCACTAGGAAAAGAATATTTGGAAATAAAAAGTGAAAACAATCAATTTTCCAATTTAAGCTTGTTTCTATTTAAATCACACTTCAACAACTAAGGCCTGGTGCATAATACCTCTTAGCCCTAATCACACGCAGAAATTAATACCTTAAACCAATTTAAAAATTTTTTTAAGGGCGTACCTACCTATTTTCATACTATGAAAAAATTAATATTCGCTTTTGAGTTTAAGAATCCCAAAAAGCATGCAAATAGCTGTTGCTATTTTTTTCTTAAACTTCAATTTTCGATACCTCTAATTTTCGCCAAACATAAAATCCCGCTTGCTTCTTATATTTACAATAAAGCACAAGCCGGCATTTATTCCTGATTTTAAATATCTAATCTCTGTTTTAAAATCTCTAGTACCCTAATCTCCCTCCAAGATAGCTCTAACCCTACTTCAACCAAACAAATCCGAACTCCAAATCGATCTCCACGATCACAGGTGAATGCAGACAATAAGTCCTTAACTTTGAAGTTCTTTAGCAAGTTCCATGCAGGCAAATAATGCTCCTCCACTACTCATTCCTGCTCGATCGCTTCCTTCCTTTGGCCATTCGGACGGGTCATAATGGTTCTACGATCTGGGCTTAACATCAATTAACACGATCCACGGCGATCCGCTCGAAAATTACCGGCAAAACTCAGGAGACCATCCTACAATCCCAGGAAATACTTGACCCATCGGTAGGCTTGGTAACCCACGATTTGAATATTTGGATTCAATTTCTTTTAAATAACGAGATAACCCCATGATTGTAAACCTGTAGTCCCATCGCCGAGAACAAAATGATGACCATTTGCCCTTCGGTATCCATTCCAAATTTCAGGGTCCAGTCGTCTTATAGAATGTGAAAGGTATTATCGGGAGATTAGCAAACTGATTGAAGCATAAAAATCCCTCATTTAAAATTCATTTCCTCGGCTAGAGTTCGAGAAATACTCATAGTTTTGACGGCAGGTGCAGGATGACCTTAGCCCCATAAGCTTCCATAAAAGGACGCGTTCCTTCGTAGAATTGTCCTGGCATGATCAGGGTCAACTCCAATCCAAGAACTTTGGCCACCATGCCAAAGCTTTCCAGTATTGCCCGCTTGCAGCTTCAACCAAGCCTTGTCCCGGAATTTGATCTCTCCCCGATCCTAAGGCAGCTCGAAGCATATTATA
>Ga0163217_1107308_pt1 | contig 10265 bp, 10 predicted proteins | sample SynspAceP_FD_185933 | JGI IMG/M metagenome (GOLD analysis project Ga0163217, IMG submission 185933) | Saline lake microbial communities from Ace Lake in Antarctica - Synechococcus sp. Ace-P (PacBio error correction) | ecosystem: Environmental > Aquatic > Non-marine Saline and Alkaline > Saline ...
TCTCAGCATCTGATCGATAGCAATCGAATTGCCCAACCTAGAGCGGCAAATCTCATCGTCAGCACAATTTAGAACTCTGAGGCAGCTATACCTCCGCCACCCGGATCAAGTACGCTCTTTTACGAAGATCTTTTTTCATGCGCGGCACTATGCGAAGATATATGTACATTCTCAAAATAGCGCGGCTGACACCAAGCAGGCTTCAACAGTAACACCGGCGTCCACGCTATGTGCCCGAGATTATTAAAAGATCAATTTCGCCGTGCCGTCTCTCCGCAGGTATGAATTTATCTTGAGCGTTTTCAAATCAGCGACCCCGGCCAGATGGGCACAGTCAACGGTGCCTGTCAGGTTGCGGCTTAATGTGAAATCTGAATTCCGCCAATAGAACGGGTTCTGCCATTTGCAACGCCCCGCATACGTTATCGCGCTCATTTACGTGAGATGGAACGAGCTACGCAGGTCGCCGGGGGGATACCTTGGGCCTGGCTGAACGTTCTGGGATCGCCCTTCTGACGGTCATCTTTTAAGATCGGCTTTTCGGTCTCCTCCGATCGGCGTCAATTTTCCACTTTCTATGCGACGGTTTTTTTTTTTTTTTTTTTTTTTTTTTTGTTGCCTTTTTAATGTTGGTTGACCTCAGCAATAAGGTTTGCGGAGGCATTAAATTATTCGAAACAGTTACTTCGCGCTACCCGCGGGTGACCTTTATAGATGCTTTTGGGTAGGTTTATCCTGAATTTCCTAAGCAAGCTTCTTGTGGCCAATTATCGTTTGCTGTGGTTATATGCACTCGACACACGGGCCAGCATTGAATTTTCACAAATTTCGTGGTTTTGGGGTTGATCGCCGCCTTGTCGTTTGGCCTTGGCGTATTCCACTGCTTCATGATGTCTATGTTCCCAGACAGTTTGGCAAGCATCTACGGCGATCTTCACGCGAACCGCTTTTGCTGCTTTCTGGGCATTTTCGTCTATAGCACGGTGCCCTGACCCTATCGCGGGTGGGCCTATTGGTAAATCTCTTGTTCATATCGTGGGGCGCGTGGAGCCGGTTTCTACCCCAATTATGAGCCCTGCCTATGTCTCCGTATCATACGTTTTATGCCAATATCACACTTTTGGCGCTTGTTCGGACTAATGCTCCTCAGGCGCATCACCTGTGACATATTAGAACGCTAAAGACCGCAACGCGGAGCTCTCTAAAAGGTCTCGAAATCTCCTTTAATCAGAAAGGTCTGCTAACCCATTAAGGTCAAGGCGTCTTCCACTGCCGACAGTCTAAAGCGATATGCCATCGCTTTGGCTTGGTCATATGAATTGAAGCATGTCAGGGTAACACTGCCCCCCCACAAAGCTGGGTCAACGCGAGTGTATCAATTCCAGGCTGGAAGCTTAAAATTGTAATCTTGGGCCGACCCCGTAAAATAATGCGTCGCGCCAATCCCGCCCGACAGGACCATCATGCCCGCGCCCTCCCATCGAGTGTATCACACCAGCGTTGCCCTTCAGCAAAGAACACGCCATCCGCCTCCTACTGACCAGGTTCTACCCAATTGTCGCCGACAAGCGTAAGTTTCCTGACCCACCGTTACCGTATCATATTGAATCCCACGGCCAGACGGTCATTCCCGACTTGTCGCCTTTGCAGCACATCCCGCGCCGGCATTTCCAAATACTGGTCATTTTCCCACCACCGCCGAACAGGTGATCCGCGCCGCGCTCCCCTTCTAGTCGCTCTTGCGCCCCACCCACAGGCTGTCCGCGTTCCAAGCACCGATCATATGGTCGTCGCCGCGTCGCCATAAGAATCTTAATCTGCACCGTTGTTTCGGTTAGCGTGTCGTTCCGTCCCCACCACTATGCATCATATCCATCCCCCCGTCAAGCGCGTCATTGCCCGTCGCCGCCCTCGGATGGAATCCCACCCGAATGCCCCCCCAGATCATGATCCGCTCGGTACCCCGGCCGTGGATCAGCGCTGCCGGCGTTGCCATAAATCATAATCGGCTCCGCCTTCGCCCAAGAGTGTGGTCGTTTGCCGCCCCCCCGTCAACCGGTCCCCGACCCGCGCCGCTGATATATTGAACGTTTGCACCCTCCTCCACCAGACTTATCTGACTGGGGCGTCCCGACCAGCACCAGGGATTGGGCGGCTGCCGAGGTTGACGTGTCAGGCTCTTTCTGGCAGGATCCAATTGGGGCATGAAAACGCGACCTGCCCCGACCACATCCAGGATTGAATGTCGCTGGGGCTAAGGATGGACCGTTTCGACGTTTAATCACACAAATTGTTCGTCACCGAAGGAAGAACGGGCACGTCATGAGTAGAGACAACCACCAGCTGCGAAATGCATGCGCAGACAACGGCCATCCGGAAAGAAATCGAGCTGTCCTGCTTGATATCGAAATCAACAATTTGTATCTATTAGTACATCTGAGGACAGAACAAACCTATCGCGACCAGCACCGCCAGTCAACGCGTTGGCCCCCCACCGTCACGCAAAAATATGTCGCCCTCCAACGTCCCGATTATTGGTCCGCTCCCGCCCCGCGGACCAAATATTCAATCCCCCAACCGCCGCTAATCGTATCCCCTGCCGGTCCAACTTCTGCATCGCACGGTTCGAGATATCGGACGCAAAAACGCTTAATCCCAGCTTCTGCACCTGCGCGACCGCAGATGCAGCACATCACCCATGACTGAAAAGTTAATGCCGAAACAGCTCGAGCGTGCTGTCCTTCCGTGTTCTTCATCGAAAACAAGATGCAGCAACCGTCCGTCGTCCAACAGCTCGAAACCCGAGACGCATCGTCCCCACTCCGCAGCGCGAGGTAGGCCGCGGCATTGTTGGCGCCGCTGTTTTCAATCATAGCCCGTCAATTCGCGTCGCCGTGTATCGAGGACATGAATCGGTTAAAGGTTAAGAACCATCCACGGCGTAGTTTAGCGACGCTGAAGAGATGAGCTCCCCGCGCGGCAATACGCAAATCCCCTGCCCTCCAGCTTCGCCAAATGCTGTCGCCGTCGGCACACCGATCCCCACGCACTCTTTCGCCGCGATGTTGCGGGAAACCTCTTGGGGGACGCCCGGTTTCGATCAATTTTTGTAGGAAATCATGCGTTATCTTGGGCCGACGCCGCCAGACAGAATGGGTGTCCGTTCGCTGTCGACGCTCAATCCGGTTAGACCTGCCTCTGATCCGGTAAACACCAGCAGGACATCGGATCCAGCGCTTTCGCTTGAAAATCCCGAAAGGGTTCCGTCATCGTTCATACCGTCATGTCCCCGATAGCTGTCCACCCGCGCACCAAGACCGTACAAATAGTTTGGCCGTTTGGGCGTCAGCATTCGGTCCAAGCAGCTGCGCTTGGCACATCCCCACGGTCACGTTGGCACACCTCGCAAACGGCCAATCACCGGTCAAACTATCCGGTTAGCGCGCATTTCCGTCACCCGTTTAGCAGCAGTGCCCCCTCAACAACTTCAAGCTTGCTGTGACACCACCCGTGTCTCCGCAATGGGCCGACTGTCCAGACCGTAGCCCCCTGCGTCTCTATACGATAGGCCACGTATCACCGCCCCCAAAACGCCGAGTCCGTGTATAAACCGACCCGCCAGAGGACTGCACACGGCCATATCCGTCCACCCCCGACAGCGCCAGATCCGACCGGCCGGCAAAGTGGTTTAAGTGGTCAAGCTCAAAAAATCATTTCGTTCCCCCTCATAGGTGTTGTGAGGACAAAGATGCGCTGGAAGTCCTTACAGTGGCTTCAGGATTTAGGGCGGCATTAGGTTCTTCATACAATTTTCGGGGTTTATAACGCGCTTAAACTAATACCGCCCCGCTTTGAACGCTGCTCGCCGTATCCCCAGCAGCACAAAATTAACTGCACCCTTGGATCACGCTCTGGTCGCCACATCAAAGCGCTTTTTCCCGGCCGTCCCCGCCGAAGCTATGCCGTAAAATCCGCCTGCCGCCATCGTGCAAGATCGCAAAGGCGGTGGCGATATCTGGGGCGTATTGCGCAAGGTTAGAGCCCTGAATACGCCCTCAAGCACTGCACCCTGCGACAGCCCGCAAGTGATAGGCCGCGCCGCCGTCGAATCGGTAAGAACCCCCCCTTTCTAGCCGCCGCGCCACGAGGTCAATATGCCCGCCGCAGTGCCAAAGGTGACCTGATCGACCTGCAACACGCCGCCGGACAAGACGCCGGGAGAGTCCGGACTCGGGTGCCCGGAGTCCTCCAGCCTACCCCAAGCAACTTCAGCCATCCGTGACCAGCTCATCGCAGCCCCCGAGGAGGTCACAGTCACAGCGTCAGGGTCGCTGACATTCCCCAATAATCGACACCGCCGCGGCCAACACTGTCCTTATCCCCACGCAGCAGCGCCCAGATCATAGATGCCATCTGGCAGCTGCACCGTCACCAGATGCCCGCCACCGTCGGCAACGCGCTACTTCCGTCACGCACGGGCCAGCGTCGCAAGGCACCCTGTCCCAGCAGTCTGCCGTTCTGGTAACACCTCCCAGCAAGGATTCCACTAGTAGGTGCGCGGACAGGTTCAGCATCTCGCGCCAGCGCCGAAACAGGGCCGTCACCCGCCCCGTCGCCGCGTTCTATCCGCAAGGCTTCGGCCCAGCCGATACCATCCGCGCTCACCCTTGAACGTGAAATCATCGTTCCCGCTGTCGCCCAATTCCCGCACGCCCGCCGAATGATGTCTGGAACAACAGACTGGCGGTTTCACCCGCCGCGCTTTGTTAATCTTGCCTGATGTCCGCACCGGCATGGTTGAAAAAGGACGCATCCGACGCACAACGAGCCGGTTAGTCGCCATCGGGGGGACGCGCCCACTCCAATTGCGGCAACATCGCTTCAAGCCTCCGGCACGGCCCAAGCGCCGCCCGTCGTACACAACATGGCTTTAGGCTCGGACTAACAAGCGCCACACCAACGGGCAAAGTGCGATGACTGCCAGCACCATCCACAAAACCGCTATCTCAGTGTCATGCCCCGGCCCATAGTCTGCCTGACCTCTGCCGCCCAAGAAAACCGGTCCCCCTCGAGCTGTCGAAGGGGGAATGTGCTGGTATAGGACTGCACAGCCAGTTGAAATCAGCATCCAGCATCGCAACGCCTCGTTATGGGTCACATGCTTTGGCCTGTGACGGCCTGGATATAGGCAGGGCAAGGACGGGGGACTGTAATCGGTCATATAGCGGCTCCGGTTTAGGTTAACTCGATTCAAAGCCACACCTGCGGCATGGTCGGTTAACCACATCCCTGCACCACCGGCACGGCCCCCTGGTTGCCTATGAAACCGTTGAGTGATTGTGCCGGGGTCAGTCACGAGGCCATTTAACGGAACCGGCGGACACCTGTGGTGGTGCGCCACAAGCCTGGCGGTGGCCGCTTTTCAAGGGGCTTCATAGCGCCTTGTGCATCCAGCGGCTGACATTTCGCGCTCCGAACCCGCTAGACACTTTGCCTAACAGATCGGCCTAACTGGCCGCAAGGACAGAACAGCGGATATGAACACCACCACGGACACGACCAGAACAGGGCAGCCCATGACCACGATTGATCCCTGCCTGGGTCAACGGAAGGCTCTCTCCGGTCGAAAAGCTGGAAGTCCACGAGCGCGGCCTGCGTCACAAGGGCGATTTCGGTTTTGTATGCGCGGACACGAAACGCTGATCCAAGTCGGGCGCTTGAATATCACACCCCGCGCCTTGGGCGACGCCTTTGCTGCACGCACCATTCTGGACGAAACCGGCCCTCCCTGCGCCAAACGACGGCTGGACGAAGAGCTGGGGATCACAGGCTTCGACTAGAAAGCATCGCGATCAGGTTCGAATACGCGCTGAGTGGGCAATGGCTGACTGAACACGAAACTGGTAGAAATCTATGTCGCCGAAGCCTGTCGCGCTGACGCGATGTTACCCCCAACCGCAGAGGTGAAATGGACACCGCCTGGATCGATCCTGACCGAACTGCCCGCAGACCCGGAGACGCCAAAACACTTCACACCCTGGCTGCGCATCTATCTTGCGACCATATGGACAGCACTTTTTTAGCGATTAGTCCCCAGCGTCTTTCGATGGCTTTGGGTAAATACCATCCAGCAACGCGTCGCCCTCGCGCAGCAAATGCACTTCAGCCTCGCTTGGCTATAAACTTCGGGCGTGTAGGGCAGTCCTGCGCTTCGACAAGGCGACAGCAGTTTTTGCCGGTCGTCTGTTTCAGACCGCGAAGGGCAGCGCTTTGTAAGGATTTGTATCCCCGCCTTCACCCCCGAGGCGATTTTCGATGGAATCGCCAAGATATAGACCGGCCCTCCGACCGCCTGCACCTCCTGCGCCCAGGCTTTGTATCAACTTGCGCCAAAGCATTTTCGCCTGACCATAAGGACAGAACAGCTGGATAAACCAAACGCGAGATCAGCAGCAACGCATTACGCCCTAACTAACCATATAGAGCCCTCATCCATAGCTCAGCCGCTGGACGGCACGTACGGTGGTCAAGCGCAAAAAATACCCCAGAAAAAAGATGAAAACGCCCTGCGGCGGTACGATCACACCAAGTTTCAGCGCCCTGCGCCAAACCAATCCAGCGCCAGCCCGAAATGGCCAATCCAGCCACGAGATAAAAGCCGCCTCAGCGGCGCGCCGGTTTACGCAGCAATTCAGGCGCCAGAATATACAGAGGGAATAAAGCGATCAACGGCGATAACCCGATGCCTGTGCGTTCAGGAAAAAGCTCACGCTCTCCCCCAGTTTCGAAGTTCGCCGATCATCCCGCACCGTGCCCGGCCGTCGGCTCACGCCAATCAGCCACGGCCGCCAAACACTGCCATGGCACCTGCCAGTTCCAAGCGTAAATAACCGTTTAGGACCGCCGCGACAAACTGGCGGACAGAACAGCCAAGTATCCCGCAAAGATCGCGCAACTGACGGTCCGCGTGGCGCGCAATACCACACCGCCAGCATCAATAGCGGATAGGGTGGTAATAGGCATAAGCTGCAATCACGAACAGCGGCAACAACCTGCCGCACTGCGGTACTAGAGAGATAAGCCGCAAACCGCAACTAGGTCACAAACGGCAGTCCCGTATCAGCGTGTTGGAACGCAAAAGCGAGATCAGCATCTCGGACGGGCAAACCAACAGTGAGCAGGGCAGAAACGCCGTGAACCACCACCGCGACGCGGCCCGGCCCTATTGTGCTCACGCAAGCGCAGCACGAAGCCGCCATAGGCTCTGATACAGGGCAAATGTTAAACCACGCGGGCGTCAAACCTCGCGCGGTCCGATATAACTTCAGGCAATCGCCCTCGTGCAGCGTCTGTTCCAGAACACAGGCGCATCGCCGAAAAAGGCAGGATAGTCATCATGGCGGATCATCGGTCTACAGGGTTTTGTCGTAGCAGAAAAGCAAAGCCGCCAGCGTGATCCAGAACACTGGCGCAACTGCACCCGTTCGTGCATCAACCGCATCGCCGACCGCTCCCTCCCCGATGCCGCCGTCATACAGCGCGCGACACAAACTGCGCCCGAATCGAACATAGTCCCCATCAACGCAAGCACGTTCCGCGCCGCCTTTTGCGCCATTCATCCATCCAAACTCGCGCCCCGCTGCCAATCATAACCGAAGATGGCTTGAAGCAATGGGAAACAACAACGACACACACACGGCTTGGCCGAGACGCGGCGCGCGCTTTGTTGATGTAGTCGAAAAAAAACGTATCCTTATAGATTTATGGCTTCAACGATGTGCACTCCTTCTGGGATGCGGCAGGGCGAACACCATAAGGGTCATCAAGATGAAGTTCTGCACAGCAGGTATAGCGCCAACGGCCAGCGCGGCAGCCCAGGCAGGTACATCGGCTTCCTGCCGCGAAAGGGCGTCTACAAGCGCTGAGATCACAAAGCCGCAGCCAGTCATAATGAAAAACTTGTGATCTGGCTGCGATCGACCAATCGGCGTTCAAAAGTGACAGCGCGTGCCCGATATATTGCAGTACGATGCTAGAGAAAAAATCGCTGCCGCATTCGCCTCTACCTGCGGCAGCCCGCCCGCCAGAAAACGCCGGAATACATCACCACATAGGACACTGCAGTCACAGCCCAACGATGGCGAAACGGGTACAATTTAATAGTCTAAAATAGGCATTATGCGCGCAACCTTTTCACGTCAGGGACAATATCGCGGTTCGTCGCTCACTGAGTACAGCGCCGATCCTTGGCTTCGACGTAAAGGCGAACCGTGTAATTTCACACCAGAATTCAGCGTCAAAAGCTGCGCCCACCGAGAAGAAGCTGATTGCCAGCACACGATGCCCAACCGGCCGCGTCTGGGTAAACGATCACGAGTAAATGACAATAGACTGCCATCACGGTCGCCATCAAGCAGGCTGACGAAGGACAAGCGTGTCGCGAGCTTAAGCGGCTTTCTGAAAAGGCGGTCATACGCGTCGATGGCAAAAGCGCAATCATGCGCGACCGGGTATTTGGTCCTCACCCAAAGCCCGTGGTGCACGGATATATTTCAAATCCCAACCTGCTTGAACCCTGCCAAGCAAACATGCCGCGGATGAACACGGCCTTTTCAGGCATCGCCAGAACGCGTCGAGCGGACTCGGCGGTTCACGCAGACGGAAAATCGCCGGTATCCTGAGGATCGGCAGCATCAAAGACATGGCATTCAGGAAACGGTAGAACAGAGCGCCGTGGCCTTTTTTTTGAACATCGTCTCGCCTGACGCTACTCGCTGCGCCCGGCCATAAACCACGTCAAATCCGCGATCCATCATGAACATCATATCTACCAGCAACTCGGGCGGGGTTCTTGCAAGACGCATCCAGCATGAAAGATGCGTTCACCCTGCGCGGCCGTCAAGCCACTGCAGTCAGCGGATCTGGTGGCCACGATTAGGCGGAGCACTTGACCGCCCACAAGCTTGCACAGCTTGCTTGGGCGGCTCGATCGGCTTCCATGTGGCGTCTGTACGATCATCATCGACGAGGAATTGATCCTCTGCCGGGTTTTCCCAAGGCGCGATGGCCTGCGTCAGCGCAACACCAAGCCCGGGATCGAGGCTTCCTCGTTCATGCAAGAATATACAACAGAAAGATACAATTTCACACGCTGAGTAGTTGACTCTTTAGGGTAATCAGGCGATGTGGCCTGAAATAGGGCACTGATGGTTCAATTTACGGAGACATCGACGACCTCAGAACCATCCAGCCCCCACACGCAAAAGGCCGGACATTTCCCTGCCCGGCCTTTGCTAATCAATCGTGGCCAATCAGTTGCTGACACGCGGCTCCCACACACTTTAGGATCTGTGGCTAGAATTTGCGAAAGAAAGCGCGGCTCCATTTGGTACGGCTGTTTGCGCGATAAAGATGAATGTCATCGGGGCGCAGCTCGAACTTCGGAGCAGGGCAAAGTTGCCGCATTACGAGCATCAAGATGCAATGCCGTGATCGCCCCAGCTCGCGCGGATCAGACGATTGCGCGCAGGAACATAGACTTTGCGACACATCACCGGTCGACACGCACGCCGCTGCATCGTAACAATGCCATCGGCCAGACTTGCTTTTGCGTCAAACGCAGCACAAAGCCCGGACCTGCGTTCCCACCTCACCTGCCAGATAACATAGTCGCGGTCGTCAGCACCCAAGCCTCGCGACGCGCTGATAGTTGCTGCTGCCTCCCTCTAAGCTTGCACGACGTAGGGGACACTCAAACTGCAGCTTCTTGCAATGCGAGGCACGTGCCGGCTTTGACGCGCTTTGAACCAAGGTTGATCTGTTGGGCAAAATATACCTGCGCTCGGACCAGGTTCATATGCCGTATCAACGAAAAATCGCAATCGCCCCGGGCAGCAGGCGCGTCTTGGTCAGCTGGCGCTGGAATAGAGCTGCGACAGCGGGATCTGGTAGAGCGTGCCATCGCGGTACACCGACGGATCGACGGCTATAGTCCTGATCTTCGATCCGGATCCCGCCTGCAGCGGCCAAAGCCTCTCAGGAATACAAGCGTGGTCAACGTCAACCGGCACAACCGTGGCTGCGACACAGCAACGCCGATAGACACACGCCGCGAATTGAATTCGGAAATCTGAGGCTGAACGTCGGGTCAATCTGGTTCTTCGACAGACGCTTGGAACAAGGCAGCCTCGGCGTCCTCGATGGTCAAGACCGGGCGAAATGCGCACGCAGGCCCACGTGGGAAATGTTGAATCGAACCGTCCCCG
>Ga0163217_1034338_pt1 | contig 10264 bp, 10 predicted proteins | sample SynspAceP_FD_185933 | JGI IMG/M metagenome (GOLD analysis project Ga0163217, IMG submission 185933) | Saline lake microbial communities from Ace Lake in Antarctica - Synechococcus sp. Ace-P (PacBio error correction) | ecosystem: Environmental > Aquatic > Non-marine Saline and Alkaline > Saline ...
CCAACGCCTTGATCTTCGGCCCCGCTGCTGCCCCGAATCGTTCCGTAACTAAGCAACACTGGCGCGCCAGCAGCTCCGAGATGTGGATATACGATCGACAGCCCCGAAATCGAGGACCAAAGATAATGGCGGGAAACGCCACATATAGAACGAAAGGTTCGGTTAGTGCAGACTGAGCAATGCCCGCCAGCATCACGAACAGCCAGCCACATCCGTAAAACGAAAATGGTCTCACCCGCGGTGTGCGGGTCGTAAAGGGCTCCAATCAGGGTCAAATACCAGACTCAAGCGCACGCGAAATCAGAGCGCCAAGTCTCGATGCGCGGTACTAGCGGGTGCGACTGGTCTTCGGTGCCATCGAGAAGCCCTTTAAATTTTTGAAAGGGTGGAAAGAGAGGAAGCAAAGCTCTACGACCCCTCTAACACGCATGCCCCCCAGAGTTATAAAAACAAATGCGAAAGGCCCTCTCCCGTGGGCGCATCCTCGGCGTCTGTTATTTTATCGCTCCTTCACCCAACAAAAAACCGTGTTAAGAGTAACAATGCACGCTCACTGACAATAGAACCGACCCATGGAGCGACGATTTACTCGAGAAAAAAAAATAATCCACCCGCAGCACCCCGGCCCCCTCCCATCTGCAGGGCCAACCGGCGAATAGCATTCGTTTTCGGCATATCGGAATGTGATAAACGTGAGAAACATGCCTGAAATCCCCTCCCCCCAATTGGTGAACAGCCAAAAAAATTGCATAATCCTCTACGGGCAAACAGCTGAGCGGCACGGCTTTACCGCGCAAGTCCATCAAAACGAACGACGGTGGTCTCCCGCATTGTCCGCCACCGTCGGTCACATTCGCAAGTCCGCTAACGAAAGATCGACCTGCCGCAACTGCGTAAATCCGCGCCCATATCGTGGAACAGTTGACCAGAAGGCGCGTGCCTCGAGATACCAGTCGAGCAAGGAGGACTAATAAATGAAATGCGTTGCGCCGCCATAGTGACACCCCGTGAGACATTGCTTGAGGGCAGCAACACGAGACGACCTGGCAGGCGCCGATGTCGCACGAATAACACAGGTTTGGCTATGGGCGCAGCGTCAGTAATTCATCGTGTGCCGAATGATCCATCTCCACTCACTCCGTATTTTCTTTTCCGCCACCAGCGCAGATGCTGTCGCTCCGCAAACGGCCGGTTTGCCCTTTTCCAACTCGAAGCGTGGAACTATCCGTGCACGCAAAGATCGCCATTCCTTGCGCGCGCTTTCTTAACACAGCGTCGGACAGTCCTTACAGAGGTCCGTATCGCGAGGTTCGTCTGTGAAACAGGCCAGAAATTCGAGCTGCCCGGCCGGGGCCCTGATCGGGCACAACGCTGAGCATGGCCAATCCCCGACGGAGCGTTATCAAAGCACCGCCTGTCGCCACGGCGTTCGAAGACCGCGAAGTCCGTCGACCGTAACGTAAAATGGTGCGGCGCGATTACAATGAAACCCAAGATCGCACAATCGCCCGCTGGATGTGCGCATGAGCAACGTAACTTACGCGGCCGTATGAAATACATCTGCCACTTCTACTGCCAGTCACTCACCCGTGGGCGCGGTGCGGCGTGTCGACATTTCTCATTCCGCGCCTTCGCCACTCTCACACACGCACACGCCCCGTCCTGGAAGAAGGCACCGCGAACATCGATTTCAGTCTGTTCCGCGAAGCTGATGTTCTCGCCAGAACATATGACCAATGTCTGGCCTCACTTGGTATCACAAAACATATGTCCGACGATTGACTGGCCAAGTATTAGACACGGGGCAATATCTGATGCCTTGAGAGTCCCACAAAAGGTTTGCGATAGACCCAGCGGCATCAGCGCCACCAATATGATGTTCAGAATATGGCCTCCACGCCTGACCGCAACAGCATATAAGGAGAAGGAGAGCGTACCAAGTACTGCGATTCATAAGGCGAAAAGCTCCGATATACAACTAATTCGGTCATGTTCGAGACCCGTTTTCCCGCCAGCAAACTGAAGCAAATGCGCCAGCCATGAGGTCACCCTGCAGGATGATTATAATATCGATTTGCGGGTAAGAGACACACGAATTGACAGCGACGCGCGGTAAGAAATGAAATCACACTCGCTAGATCCAGACACACACTCCTATAAGCGAATACCGCGCTGCGCTGAAACTAAAGAGATTGGTGCAGAGTATGAACGGTGCCACGAGTTGACCTTGTTTGCTTGAAAGCGCAGAGCACCACGCGCGCCCGAATTACGCGCGCTGAATCGCTGGCAAAGCGTGCGACTGGGCTAAAGGACGGCACGGCGCTGACCCAGTCGAATCGCGATCCTCGAGTAAATTACGCAACAGTGCCGAAACCAGCGCCTGATCCCCAGCTGAAATGCCTGTTGCTGCGGCGCCGGTGATGGCGGTGGCGCATACGCGTCGCGCTTATATTCATCCTGTGAACACAATCGCGTCGATCAGGCAGCATTCAGATCCGTTTCGGTGCACAACCCACAGTTAGACGAGATTGATTGCCACTGATGAACGAAGGGTTCGCAGCGTCGAACACATGCTGCGGCCCGCGACAGCTTTGCTTGGTGACAACACCCAGAGATCGCCGATAATCTGCAAAGATAATACGCCCATCGTTGGGCGTTGACTGACGCTCATTCCTGAAACTTCGCGCGCAATTGAGAACAGACAATACTACGCTAGACATACTACCGGCCATGCCAGCGCATCTGACATCTCAGCCCGACACTCAGACTGACGCGAAGTAGCCACATGAACATTGAATGAAAAAGCTGGGTAACCAGCGCACAGCCCGAAACTACACACTATCACTCGAACACTGCCCTTGGCGTATTTCGTCGCGACGAAGACGCCCCGCTGCGGTCGCGATTGGCGACATGATCCTTGATATTGCGGCGTTGAAACCGCAGGCTGAAATCCGTCTGGGACACACACACACACACTAGACTGCCGTTCTGGAATGATGTGATGGAACTGGGCCCGACGTCTGGCCAAGCTCGCGCAAGGCTGCAGACATGTTGGCCGAAAGAGACACGCGCACGCATACGAGAACGGCTGACTGAACCCTACCACAATACTCCCGCGCGCGATGCGCAATTGCATATGCCGCTGATGGTATCCGAATATCCCGATTTCATATGCGGGCCGTCAGCACGCCACGAATATGTGGGCGCGATCCTGCGCGGTCGCGCAAATCTGCCGCGCAACTGATCACATTCCCGGTCGCTAACAACGGTCGCGCGAGAATACTGTGGTTGTTTCGGCACCGACAACATCCACCGCCCAACGGCAATCAAGGCACCTTGACGCCGAATGTGCCGTCTTTTGGCCCTCTCCCAAACGGTTGGATATCGGGCTTGAGAATGGGCCGGATCGCGGCACGTTCCTTGTGAATTTGGCACCCGATCAGTCGATTATCAGGCGGATGCGATGATCTTTGGCTTGTGCTGCTGAATGACTGTCCTGGCCCCGGCGACATTCAGAGGGGGAAATCAGCCGCTGGGCCCGTTTCAGGGCAAAGGCTTTCGGCAACGGGGTCGACTCTCCCGTGCAGATCGTCCCACTGGGCGGCGCGCACTTGACCCCTTCCGCACGGGCGACACCAGCGCGGTGAAAGGACTGCTGCGTATCTCGACAGCACCATCGACTGCTTGTTCGACCATCGAGCTTCGAGTTTTGATGCAGCCTCAGAGCGACACGTCTCCTGCGGAAACCAAACTATAGCCGATGTATTATTCCGCCGCCGAACAGCTGTGCCACATCCAAGCGGCGGCTGCGGAAAGAACTCTGGTATCTCTGGGCTCCGGTCCATCTCGGCCAATGAATCCGAAATACGGCCCTGATGGAGCTTAGCTGGCGGGGCGTGACCCTTCACGCTCGATACCGGCGAGACCCCAACATTCATCGAAGACAACGACACGTTGATCTGCGCGGTGCCGCAAAGGCGACGGGTATCAAGATCGGGTCGGCACCGTGCGAAGAGCACAACGCCCCGGCCGTTAAATTCCCCACATAAAGGACCAAGACAATGGCAAAGCATCGCATCCCAAGGGGATCCTGTCCGAAAAGAAAAATCAACGTTCGACGAGTCGGAGAAGGCGGGGCCGTTCACAGCCGAAGGCGAACCGAACTCCGTTCGTCTCATCGGCGACGACAGCGATCCATGATCGCGAAGGCAAGGCAACGCCGCGCTTGGCCAATGGTCATCGAAAGGTGCGCGAAGTCACCAGACAACCATCAGCCATGTGGTACTGCCCACTCTCACGCCGTTGCGCGTGGTTGGGCGGCTTCGGCCTATGGGGCGGATCATATCATCATGTCGGACCCGCCGCGCCATGGTCGAGAGCGCGTCACGGAAGAATGGGAACAGTGAATTCCGCGTTTCCCACGGTCTGTTTTGCAGCATCGAATCATCCCGGGCCGACCTACCCGACGACCACCTTTAAACGACAGTACGGACGTCTATCTGGGCAAACGGTCGCGTTGAGACAAACACATCGGCCGTGCGCATACGGCAGGTGATGCGTTAGCCACGTGCCCGAACCAGATAGTGATGTTCACCTCGGCGACAATCGTGGAAGACCATTTCTTGCGTGCTATTGTGGTGAGGGTACTTTGGGCGATTGTGGCCAGACGCTTGATAATATCAAAAACATATGATTCGACGCCATTCGCAACCGGGTCGCGGGGCGCATGATCGCCAAAGACGCTGTTGAATCGGGCAATTGAAAGCACGCGCGACCCTTTGTCCAAGCACGTACAAGCCCGCACAAAGGGTCGCCATGAAGGGCGGACATTGAAAGACCGGCATGGGATGCCGTGGCCGCACGAATGTGATCCGAAATTCCAGCGACTACCATCTATGAACACTGCCCTGCCGTTTCACGTCAGCCGCGCCTTCGACGAGGCCGCGTAATCTGGCACCGCCCGTATCTGGCCGACGAACCTCGATTGGAAATGTGGCGCAGTTGCAGGGCTTAAGGCCAAGTCTCGGGAGCATCAACTCTGGTCGACGTCGTTACGAAAAACATCGCGTTCAAACTGTACCCATATCGAAAAGGTCGCAGGGTCAAGATCTAGGCACCTCCGACGAACACCTCTGTGGTGATCGTCGGGTGGGGGCCTGTGGGATGCAACGGCCCTTGATCTTGGGCGCAAGGGCACGCCTGTTCGGTGCTTCGATTGACCACGAAGGCGTCCGACAGGAGGCATCGGCTCATCCTGCTTTGCCAAACGCACGCTTGAAATCTGTAAGACCGTCTGGGGGCAGCCAAGGGAATGGTCGCAAGGGCGTCGTGTGGAACGTCGGCAAGGTGTTCCACGGCGACAAACGCGTGTTATTTCGAATTCAAGCTCTGTCGGCCGCGAAGACGGGGCAAACAAGGCACCTGCTGTTATCAACCTGCAACAGCCGTATTTTCGAGAAATACCGTCGTAGAGGAAAATTGGCGTGGCGCAGTCGCAAGGCGCGCCTCGAAATTCGCGGGCGCAATGTGGTCACCGGTATGGCGCAGCAGGGCGACCATGTTTGCTGCCCTCGACGTCAATACGGCCCTGACGGCCTACCTAGCTTGAGGCGGATTGGGTAATTGCCTTGATGGGGGGCGTCCGCCCACGCGACAATGCCTGGGCTTCGCTTTGGCGGGCGCGACGTCTTTTGAGGATATTTTTCTCATTGCCGATGTCAAATGAAGGCCGACTTTCCGATACGACGCTGCTTCTGGTTGCCTCCCCCTTTCAAAGACAGCGTGCTTCTGCCTCTGCTTGCACATAACAGCCGAGACGAATCTGCGCATTGATTTCGCACTTGGGTGGGACATGTGACCGGCCCAACAAGAGCTTCTCGTTGAAAACATTCCGTGCGCGCGTGGAATGCGATGCTCGGGTCAATGGATGCCGAGTACGAGCTGGAATGGACCTCGATTTACGTCACATTCCAATGTCGACGCATGAAAAAGTTTCGTCCATGGGAACGTGGCTGTTGCGCCGATAGCCGCGCTATCAAGGTGTTCCCGCGTTTTGGCGCATTCGCGTGCGAATTCCGGCGTGGCAAGATGCGGACATTTTGGCGTGAAGCCTTGATCTGGTGGTTCAAAGTCCTGCCCCGAACATACGGCTGCTGACCGCTATTCAGAAGAAGGGTGCCGCTGCGGATGAACAACATTCTGAACTCCACCCGAGCGACCGATTTCCTGACCGCCCAAGACCGAGATGAAGCAAAATCTTCGTCGACGCGGTGCTCGAGCTTGGCCCATGACCATTCTGTCGCGCGGGTTATGGTAAAAATTCCGCCGGTCGTCGTCGCTGCCTTGCAGCTATGACGGTTCTGTCGTTGAATGGGGCCCTGATGCGACTGAAACGGCCCACGGTCCAGCCGGGTCGGTGCAAATTGGCAGCGACGAAGCCCCCCTGAATAGACGGTTTCTTGCTAGGATGCCCTCCTGGGGGGCATCTCTCATTCACACTGTTCTGCTGGTCGATCAAAACACAGAGGCGCCCCAGCTTTGCGGACGTTGACGGGGATGCGCAACTGAAGCCGTGACGTTTGAGTACCGCCGTGACGAGCAAGCGGTGCTAATCGCTGCGCGCTATTGGGTCCGCCTCCAGCTGGCATTTATCTGATCCGCCCGGACCAACATGTGCGGGGCCCGTTAGGGCAGCAGCCACGCTGCCGAACATCCAATGGTGTGACCGCATTGCGACCAGGAAGAGTGGCAAGTGACATGGAACTCAATCTGAAACCGAATATCAAAGATCCCGAACGGATTTTATGATGAACTGCTTGGTGCGCATACGGGCTGGAGCAAGGCGAAAAAGTGATGCGTTCAATGCGCGGGCTTATCCTTATTCTGGCCAACCACCTGGGCGACAGGGCGATCTGCGCGCGGCGTTTGAACCCGCAAAGTAAACACCGTTCGCAAACATTCGTACCCGAAACATTCGCCGGCAAGGAGGCGGTTAAAAACCCCTCAAGGGGGAAATACTATGACGAAAATTCACATCCATCGCGCTGAAATACGGCGCATTGCTTATCGGCACAGCTGTTTTGTGCGCCTTCCGATACCGAACTGGTGTTGGTCCAAGCTGGCCGCCACCGCGCCACCCGATTCGTGTCAACGCCGATCAAACCTTGGGCCCAAAAGAGGTCGACCACGCGAGCTTAGGAGTGTCACCACGTGCGGGTTCCGCAGCAGTCGCCACACCTGCTTAGGCAGCCCTCACGGCCGAATTTTGAACATGGCCAAAAGACGGCATTGCCGGGACATGTACCTACGGCTGCACAGCTTTAGTCCAGGCCAGCATCACATTCCGACGCGTCCGCAAGTTTGGGAGTTCTCTCTTTATCGGTGACGACGCCGGACGGCATCCGTAAGCCGTTCCTGACCGTCTACATCCGAAGATCTGGCCGCGCGTTGACGATCACGATAGGCCACCACATTTGCCTCCAGCGCTGTTATCGTCCATGTGCCCCGGAATTACTGCACACAATGGGGCGCCGCATTGAAAACGCCCGAAGATTTTAGCGGCCCTAAAGAATGCGCGTCCCGGCGCTTATATTGCCGGATTCGTGGAAGACCTTGGTGGCGACGCCCCCGTTGTTCATCGTCCTCTTACCGCAGGTCTACGAGAAACTGTCGCGCGCGTGATTCGATCGGCGCGGCCTTTACCTACGGGCCCTCGCGCAGCTCATCAACCTGACGCACGACCGTCAAGTTATTACCGACTAGACCGTCCCGGGCGGGATCTACTCACACCCTCCGCGCTTCCATCGGTGATCACCGAAAAGAAATGGGACGGCATATAGCGCCGAAGACCAGGCCGCGATTGATGCCATCTCGGTGTTGTTTGCAGAGCGGGTTGGCGCAGCAGTGGGACCGGCGGCCCCGAGCCGCTAGGTCGCGTCGAAGAGGCGGCATCGAGGTCCTATGCCGCGCCAAGCTGCGGTTCTATCAGACGCGTTCGCGCGCATCGGCCAACAACACTAAGAGACCACATGGGCCGAAAGCTTGCAGCTGAATTTTTGACGGGCGCTCGCGCTGCCACGTCTGCGCGAAAACTCTGGTGTTGCTCAATGATCATGCGGCCTGTCTCGGGACCGGGGGCTTGAGGTGTCAAAAGTCGCACTTTGCTTGGCCCTGATGAACCGTCACGGGCCTTGAATTGTGAATCGGCGATACTTCTTGAACGCGCCCCTTAGAAGGGGCGGTTCGAACTGGAACCGACAAATTCTCTTGCTGCCCTCGGTGTCCACCGCTGCACTTCGGTAAACACAGTACACCGTGCGGGGAACATGTGGATGTCGACATCGCCACCGAGCTTCCTGCCCGGCGCCTGCAACCGTGCTTTCGCTGGCCATCCGCGATCTGTTCGCGGGACTACTGTTCTTTGCGTGGGCGGTTTGCGCGTTGCGTCAGCCAAGCGCAGGCAAATGATGTGCACGGTCAGTGGCCTGGGGCGTTCCCCTATGCGCCGCTTGCGGCTGTCCTCGGTGCCCGTCATGTTCCTGGTGCGGCTGGCTATGGGATCATAAAAGGGACTGCCAAGAATGATTGAATCGACACGTCGGGGATCCTGGTTCTTCTAGGTCTGCATCTTTTTTGCGGATGCCGATTGCCTTTGCGATGTTCGCTGGTGGGCGCTCGTTTTTGGCCTCCATGCGTGACTGGGAATTCCCTGCGCGATGGTGGGCAATGCCGGTGTTCGAAACCGGGCTCGCTATTCGTTTCCCGTCGTGCCCCTGTTCATTTCTTATGGGCAATATAAGTTGGCGCAATTCGGCATCGCACACGCGGGTTGTTTGCTCGGTGCCTGACCGGTTGTTCGGACGTATAAAGGGCGGGCTTGCGCTAGCCACGATCTCTAGCTTGCGGCGGATTTTTCTGCCTGTCTCTTGGGCTCATCGCTTGCGACCCGCTGCACAATGAGCCCGTTCGGCCTATGCCGCCGGATGCGGAAATTCGCTATTCCGATAGCCTCGCCTCCGGGTGTGCAATCGCGTGCGGGCGGACGCTCGGTCCTCATTCACCCTCCGTGATCCTGAATTAAATCTACGGCCTTTTTGACGAAAGTGACATCGGCAAGCTGTTATTTGCCGGGGCTTGCTGCCCAGGGCTGCCTCCTGGATCATTCCTGTACATGGTGCCGTAGTGTCGCCGTCAGGTTAAAGCCCGATCTTGGCCCGCCTGTGGCAGTACGAGAACCGATGGCGAAACGTGCATCGTATCGGCCGTATTTGGCACATTGGGACTGTTTGTTTTCATTTCTATGGGCGCATCTATGGCGGGTTCTTTAACCCCTATCCGAAAGCCGCGGGCTGGGGGCCATTTTTCGCTCGTTCCCTTGCCGGTTGCTTTCCGGGAACTGACGGAGCGGGTTTTCGTCGATGTCTTGCCTGCCGGCAGACCGTGTCGTCGTCCCGGGCATGATCTTCGCGATCATCTATCGGGTGCCGGAAATTATTCTCGGGCGTTTTTGTCACACTCGATGGTTTGGTCGATCTGTCTACACTTATGTATCTGTCGCGCATGGGCGTGATCTTATCATGGTTTTGCGATTCTATTCGATTAATGGGGCTTGCGGTCCTTTGAAGCCTGTCGATGATCTGCTGACTGTTCCTGTTCTATCTCGGTCGTGAGCAGCTGGATTTCGGCGGCAGCGTAGTTGGGCGACGCCGGAACTTGTTCTGATTCTGGTTTGCCGTGATTGTCGTCGTCGTGACCGAGAATCAGCTGATCACACCGCCTGTCCGGTATGAATGTCTTTGTCCTGCGCTCTGTCCTCAAGGACGTTCGCTTGAGCCGATACTTATCAGCGCGTATTGCCGTTCTGATCGCCGACATCGTACGTCTGGCGCTGCCTACTTGGCGATCCCGTCGATCTCGCTTGTTCTTGCTGACCTAGCCGCGCCTCAAGCGGCAAGAACGGACCTGCCAAATTGGCCCTAAAGCTGGGCGAACCGGCGCTTTATTCAGCGGCTTCGTCATAATTCCTTGGCGGGTACTATCGTACACGACCCCGCCGCCGACGTTCAGCTTTGCCTGACCGTACGCGGTGCAGGCTAAGGTCCGGATGGCGGACATTGAATTCCCAACTCGTCCATCGGGCACGCATCATCCGACCCCCTGCGCCACAATAGGCGTCGCGGGCCGTCGTTTCGAGGTCCGAAAGGATCTCCATCGCGCGAATTTTTGGCGCACCTGTAATTTGATCAACGCCAGGGAAAAACAGCGT
>Ga0163217_1041243_pt1 | contig 10264 bp, 11 predicted proteins | sample SynspAceP_FD_185933 | JGI IMG/M metagenome (GOLD analysis project Ga0163217, IMG submission 185933) | Saline lake microbial communities from Ace Lake in Antarctica - Synechococcus sp. Ace-P (PacBio error correction) | ecosystem: Environmental > Aquatic > Non-marine Saline and Alkaline > Saline ...
GAAGAGAGGATTTTTTTTTTTTTTTCAAAAAAAAAAAAAAGGGCCTCGGGTTTTGGGAAGAAAAACCTGCCCCAAAAAATTTAAATGCCCAAATCCCAGGCCGTCCAAAGGGTCGGAAACCTCCGGTCATCTTGTCCCCCCAGAAGGGGCTCATTAAAATTGTAAAAAGGCATCCCCAAATCGCGCCATCCGCCTGTTTCCGAAGAGCGTCCAATGTTCCTCATCGTACTGGGCCCTGCCCTCCCGAACCCAAAATGGAGCACGATGCCGCCTAATGGTTTGAGCCGAAGGGCCGGGTTTCCTCCGCAAAAGTTTGGCATGTCTTATAAAAGCTGGTCTCGGCAGGAACATTTGTCGAATGTATCCAATCGAAAACTCTTTCGTCTCAAAAAGCGGCCTCAGATCCGCAACACGGTCATCTCTGGACAAAGGTAACGTTTTTCGATGCCCATCGTTTTTGGGCGCGCGCCAAAGCCCCATACGCAAGCATCGGTTGCAACCAACGCCGACCGCAATAACTTCTGCCATCCGGGAACGCGGGAGCGCAATCGGGAGGACGTTGTGGGCCCAAGTCCGAGCCGAATAATTCGAAGAATGGCGTCCGGCTTTGAAATCCGGCCCCGAGGTGCGCTTGACCCATTCAGCCCACCGGCGACGTCCGCCCGCTGTCATTGAAGACCGCTCCGAGCATGCCTGCCTGTCATCGCAATAGATGTCCCAGCGTCGTAATTTTGCAGTCCCTTATGTCGCCCCCCAACATACTCGCATGATAGCTCCGAGGCATGTCAGTGATGTCCAATCGGCCTCTACCCGCGCGGAAGCTTCATGCCCCGCTTAAGAACAAGGTCGCTTGTCGCTTTTCGTAAGCGCCGCAGCTTTCGCGTTCAGCGCGTCTGCCTGCGTTAAGAAGTAACCCATCGACCGGCCTGTTTGTGCGGTTCCATCCGTCGCACGTCGCAAGCGCCGACCACCTTGCCACATAGGAATCCCCCCGTGAGGCTTTTGCGCACATCGTGACGCGTTCTTCAGCGCCATGTCCCGTCGCTCGCGCAGGCGGGCTCTGAGCGCGCGCAGCGTAGGCTTCGCCGAACCCCTGGCAAATATCCGCGTGGACAGATGTCGTTTCATCGGCAAGAAAGTGAAGCGGGCCTGCGCTCATCAGGCTTTGTTTGCGGAAGACCCGTGGGCGGGCTACACACCCTAATAATCCCGGAGGTCAGTCATACTGGACCGCCTAGGCGCGCATTTGATACAGTGTCAGCCATCCAATGGTTCTCCTTACATTCCAATTAGATGGATATAATCCCCAACGCGTTTCACGTAAGGCTATCAATTCCAACAAATGATATACCATTTATCGAAATCATCATAGGGGAGCACATATATGGCTACGAATTGTCGCACTCTTCACCTGAAACCGGGTACAGCGTCGCGGACTAGCGAAACTATGGGCCAAGAATGACGGAACCTGCCAACGGTCAAACCGGCTGAAAATCCCGTTCGACACATTTGGCGTGTTCAAAATCCGTCGTCTGTCGCAGCGAAGGACAAGCCGCGCCTACGCCTACATGAAATCTCGGAAAGTCTTGCTTGACATGGAAATCTTTTTTGGTGGCGAAGTCGGAAGCGAAACATGCCAAAAGGTCGGCAGCAGAAATTCCAGCTTGATGGCAAGACGATCTGGTATTCATCCTGACCGATGGCAATGTTGGGTAAAGGACGCCCGGGCATGTCAGAAATCGATTCAAGGATAAAAAACAGCCGTTATCACAGGCTCGGCCGGCGCGGCGAAGGCTTGGGGAAGCCATCGCCAAACGGCTCGCCGAAGACGGGTGGCCCAAACATCGTCATTTCAGATATTGAAACCAGCGTGATGCGCCACCCAGGCGCCGACCACCGATCGCTCCACCGATGAAATGGAGCCATTGCTTGGCCGATATTCGCAAGCACGGGAGCCATACGGCCTCGACCTGCGTTGTGCGGATGTCGAGGCGGCTGGTGCGATGTCAGGCTCTGGGCGAACATGCGTCGACTTCGCATGGTAGTCTTCGGACTCTGGATCAACAATGCGGGCACGGCTATAGTGATATTGAAGCCAATGCGTCGAGTGTCAGCGGAAGGGTGATGGCGTCGCGGTTATCGACGTGTCAAATCCTGAAGCGCGGATCGTTCTTGGGGTAAAGGCTGCTGCGAGACAATGGAGTGAACAGCGGGCGCGGCGGGACGGAATCATCAATATCCGCGTCGCAAAGCGGCAAAAGTCGATTTCCCACCATGGCCCCCAGGCCTATACAAGTCCAAAGCACGGCATGGTTGCGACTGGCCCGGTCTGCTGCGAATCGGAGCTTGGGCCGCACGCGATTACGGTTTTGTCAAACAATGTCTGCCCCAACATGTCGAACGACAGGTCTGGGTGCTGTCGGAGAACGAGTATTTTGCCGAAAGTTGTCGGACGCAGCAAAGCGTCGAAGCACGGAAGAAAGTATTCGAAGCCATGGCGGGCCCGACACCGATTGGGACGCTACCCGACCGCCTGCCCCGACATCCGGCGAATTGCGGTCGCCTGGCCTTTTGGGTCTGATGAATGGCCGCGCGAGATTACCTGCCGAGACGCATGACGTGTCCGAGTGGAGAGGAGCTCCACACTAATGGCGCCCGCCCCCGACTCCCGCTCGCAAAAGATCTTCCGCTGGCCCCGGTGGCCACAAAACTTGCGCATCAGATGTTGTCCAACGTCGAAAGGGGGCCGAGCAGCAGAACTCGACGCAAGGCGACCAAGGCCCGAACCGGTTTGACTGAGCTCGCCGCTGTGCTGGAAAAACCGATCCGGATTCACGCAAGACGAAATCAACTATCAATACGGCAAATCAATCGCGGAGCTGTTTCGGGTGATCCGCCTGCTGGAGACGAAGCGAAAAGTGCCTGCGACATGGACAGTATGCGGTCCAAGCGCTTTGGAAAAAGGCCTTCCCTGGTTAGGGAAGAGCATTGCCGAGCGCGCGGGGGTACGTAACCCTGTACACTCAGGTCACAAATGGGCGTTTACAGCCTTCATCTCGTCTGAAGAACAACGCGCGGTGTCATAACACGCGTAGCAGGCCAGCATCTCTGCCACGACCGCTGGCGACGCCGACAGGCTGCTGTCGCGTTATCTGCTCACCCGACATTACGCGGCGGCATATTTTTGATCGGAGCAAGGGCTAACAGGCTATCACATTGGACGACTATTCTGACGATCTTTACTATTTGGGTACACTGACTCGAAATGGACGAGGGTCTACTGCGAAGCCGGGATTTCATCGTATGCCTTAAGCATCGATTAACCAATGACATGAAGTTCTGGCTGGCGCGGCCTTCACTGGGCCCGCGACATGTTGAGCTTGGAGGATACGCCAAGCGCGTACATCCACTGGTTGGCGCGCAGAGAGCGCAGGCGAGACGGTGCGACAATGAAATGAGTCTCTGGGACTTACTCACCTGAAGAATTAATCAGGGGGGCGTCCGGGCTAAAATTGACAGCGTTCCGGCAATTCCGTGGGCACGTAACGCGCACACATAGAGCGATGTTTGGTGGTTCGCATCCGTTCGCAGAGGACATTGCCATGCACAGCACGCGTAACGTGACCTGCGCCCGTGTTAGACACGAATTTTTTCCAAAATACTTAGCTCCTGGCCAGAACGTGGCTCGGCTTTGGCGCGGAGCCACCAAAATATATGTATAGTTCACTTTCAACGCGCAATCATGCCTAGCCTCTTGCTCTCGGAGCGCAATGCGCGCGTCGGTTTAAGACGAACCTCTCTAGGCAGTCCAGCTCAACCAACCGCCGTCGATTGAAGACCCCCCTCCAATACGAACCCTCTCTGACTTTGCGACGATACGACATTGGTTCGTGGAAGGATAATTTTTTTGGTGTTGGGGGGGGGGACAAGAGCCTGGCCTTTCTTTATCCGCGAATGCCCTCGGCATGAACTGAAGCGCTTAACTGAACCGCATGCTCACGGTTCACAGGAAACTGACCGAACGGAGCAACGGCATGACGCCGGCGAGAACATCGAGCTCGCGTCCTCTGTACAGGTTAAAGAACGGAATAATGAATTTTCATCGGGCGGAATGTTAGGACTCACCTGGCAGTTTCTGGACCTAGACTGAAAATGTTATCGAGTGGCGGCCCCAAGACCCCGCAGACTTCAGCGCCGGGGGAAATTCGTATGTTATTCCGCAATCTGGACCAGACATATTCAGCGGGCTGCGGCGGGTGCCCGAGGGCGTGACCGCGGCTGCGGGCGACGCCGCATGAGCGGCGCTAATCCTTCGCACCGCGGGCGATATCCGTGGAGTCCATGTTACTACATGCGGTGTTTGATCCCGAATGGCCACAGATCGAGTTAGAACAACCAGATAATCGCGACCCACGATGTGCCAGAAATGACCAGAAATGGCCGCATCGAACTGGCCCCGTCTCCCCTCAGGTTGCGCGAACATGATAACGAAACGCAGAACAGCTAATGGCCCTATATGAGTTCCCGACGATGCGCTTGTCATGGCGCCAATTGCCGGCATTGCTCCAGCGAGCCAATGAGGGTGAATCATCATGGCAGTTAACGGGAATCGGGCTCTATATCTGAAGACAATTGTCTAAAACGACTTGTCGCCCGCACAAGCACGGACCCCACAAACATAAACGTGTGTGGTTCTACTGTTCAGGCCGCACGCCGCCCATGGCGCGCAGCTGGCATGGAGTTGCGGGGCAGACGAAATCGGAAGCACGTTTTGGTCATTCAGAGACTAGTACCTCTTTCTCTCTGCGAGCTGAGCGCGGCTGCGATCGGCGCTGGGCATTGAAGGCCGTCGGGCCGCGAAAAACAGACTTGGAGAGATGCTACGACACGGACCGCTCTGAAACGAAGCCACTTTGAACGACGACGAGATCCTGGAGAGAGCGTGCAGTCATCTCGATGTTCGGTTTTCTCATCGCTTGAACCTGAATGCTTGGCACCTGCGCTGGAACCAGTTCCAATGGGAACACCTCCGGCCTGAAGAGGCCAAAATCCGGCATTCACAGACTCCCAATCTCCATAGAAGCGCTTTCTTTCAGGTGACACCTCGTGGCCAGTTCCACAATTAATGCTTGTCCGGAACAAATGAAAAAATTCAAAGCCCCCATCTACTCGTCGCTGCTCTTCGTTCCAGCCCATAACGCGCCGAACCCGTTTTGAGAGCCGTCGCAGCTGGCGCGGGATCTGTCATCATTGAATTCTGAAGGACGCTGTCCAGCAGCCGACAGAGGAAAAGCACGCGGCCGACAGGGCAACCTGCTGCTGACTGTCGGAAAGAGCGCCAGGGAAACTGCCCCGCCCGCCGTACGTATCAATTCACCCTGCGACCGTCAACGGGTTGCGGCAAGACAATTGCCCGCTTTGTGCGCAAACGGTGCCCTGGACGGCCAGATTTTTGTCATGAATCTTAAGGTTGAGAACCGGAGGTGTCGACGTCGAAATTGTCCGCGAAGCGGCTCGCGCGCGACGAACGTTGTCGCCGTGTTGAAAGCGTCGCGGGCTTGAGCGGAGAGTTTGCGTATGGCCTGTCGCGTCAGTCGAATGGTTGGCGTCTGTTCGAGATAGGAGGCGGGCAGCTGCTCCGCACTCTGTGGTGCCGATATTCGAAACTGGGATTGCAATGATCCACGCAGCGCGGTCAACAAGTTGCCAGTGCCTTGCGGCCGCCGGGGCGATGAGGGTGCCCTGCCGATGAATAGTTCGCCTGACATCAAAGGAAGCGGGCCTGCGCGATACCGACTGAGCAAAACGCGGAGCGCGTTCGGAGGCATTTTCACCGGGCGCGCGCCTGCATTCATCCGAGCCAGGTCCGATGGTGCAAACCGCGGCCCGTTCACTACCGAGCAGCGAAGCCGAAGTTTCCGAAGCGCGGCGCAAGTCATGCACGCAGCCGCTCGCAAGTCCTCTGGAGGCGGCGCTGTGCGCAGCACAGGGCAAGCTATCGACAATACCCATCATTTTGGCGCCGAACGAAGTCCTCAGCTCGCGCCGGACCACGGAGACGAAAACATGGGTTCTTATGTAATGTAAAGGTCGGTCCAGAACCGGAGATATCGCGAAACATTTGGTGGGACTGGCCGGTATTTCGAAGATTCAAGACGATATCTACGTATGTCTACCGCCCCGGCTAATGAACCGCGAACCTGATTATCTTGACAATGCATTCGTTCACCCTGCTGAGTTGAATACGAACATTTCTGCGACCGAGTCGACCAAGGCAGACAGCGAGTTCAAGAAGAACCTTGTCGTCTCGCCAATAACACACTGAGCCCTACCTGGATCGCGGATGAGCGGTAACGACTGATAGCCAGAAGGCATGTGGGCAACCTCGGCCATACGAATCAAGTTCATCAGCCCCGTCTTTGCCGGCGCGACACGCTGTACCGGCGAAAGCCGAGAAGTACTCTATCGCGAACGAAGAGAGCAATGTCCCGCCCCGGTCAAGAGCAGTCGTCCAACGATCGTACCCGTGCTTACCAATCAGGAATGGCGTGATGGTGTGCACGTTACAAACGCGAACATGCCGCGATGCACCATCGCGCGCCGGTCTACGCGTCGAACACGATAAAGTCTCGCAAAACTACTAAGTTGAACATAAGCAGAGATGCGCCGAACCGCCAAAGTTTGGATGCAAGGAAGACGAACAGCTGATCTGGACGCAATCGAAAAGGTGCTCGAAAGAAGGTCAGGCCCGAGTTGTCATGCAAACTGGAGCATGACAATGAGTACCACAGCCGCACCTTGTTCGAGGAATAATGAAGGAACTCGGTCTCTTGGGGCGCTTATACGATACCGAATATGCTGGCCTCGGCTCGACAAGCGACACTCTATGCGAAGATCTGTTGACACGACAAGATTGTCAGAAAGAATGGATGAGCCTTAACCAGGCATTCTCCCGAACTCGCCACCCGTCATGAGGCTCAGATTGTGCGCTAGCGTTCCGGCACGGGAAACGCAATTCCAGAAGACCTATTGGCTTCCAAAGTTCGCGTCGGGCGAGATTAACGAGGCGGTCTATGCTAACCTGACAGAGGCCCAATGCCGGCAGGGCCTACGACCCTCCAAGCCATACGTACCCGCTGCGAGCTCGCCCAGAGTAGCAAATATGTCGATCACAGGCGCCCAAGACGGTGGATTCGAACAGCGATTAGAGGGCTCCTGCCGAGCGTGCTCCATGCTTTGTGAAGACGATCCCAAGATATCGCCCCCGTTGACAACGGCATCATCCTCCTGATCACGCCAACCAAGACGAACCCGGAAACAGGATGTGTTTGCGCGAACTGGCCGCGAGACTCGAGAAACTTCAGGCCTAACAAGGGCATTGATTTCCGGCCGAACTCAATTTATGACGAATATGAGTGTGACGCCGAACCACTGATCCTTGTGGGCGGAAAAGGAAGGCGAAGGATTCTTCATGGCAAACGGGCGGCCTCTGAAATCGGGCCGAATCAATATCGCGGCCCCGGTCCGTCGGTATCGCACGCCGGGCATTGACGCGAACAGTTGCTACAGCCAGACCGCAAGACGATGGGAAAACCGATTTTGTGAAGCACCAGGCGATGCCAGCTGAAGCTCGTCAAATGGTCGACCCAAAAACAGGAGTTCACCCGAATTGCTAGTGGAAGATGCCGCGGGCGCGCATGATTGAACAACACCGGGGTCTCTTCGGATCGACATGGAAGCGGTGGTATGGCGAATATAATTTCCGCTTCACGCAAAACCGCTCGCAATAGTTGCGACGGAAGCGATGCGAAATATTCATGGCGGTTACGGTTATTCCAGGGGAGGAAAGTACCGATCGAACGACTTTAGGCCGTGATGGCTACCTCTATGTTATCATGAGAAAGGAGCAGCACGAGAAATGCAGCGCTAGATCATTACCGGTCCAAGCAACTCGTGAAAAGCGGAAAGTACAGGTGTGACAACCCCTCCCACTACTCCAGGCATTCGCATTCTGTTCGTCGAGCAAGATATGGGGCCCGGGCCATACGGCAATCAGATGCTTCTGGCAAGACAGCACGACGCTTAAATCAAGATTGAAGACCGTCCCCGAGGCGGTCGATAGTCTCGCGCTCTGTCGGCCTACATGCTGGGACGAAGGCGACAGTGAGTTCTTACCAGACTTTTTCGAGGGCCAGAAATCTGTATCGCTGGATCTCAATTCGCAAGAGAGCCGGGCGCTTTCGAGAAAAGCTCGCGCGTTTCGGCCAAGATGCTGTCGCCAACAACCTGCGCGGCGACCGACGGCAAAGCTTGGCCTGACATACCCGATCTCTCCGGCATCAATGACCCATATCGTATGCGCACATTGGGTCGCTTATGGCCGAGATAATTCGCCACAGCCTGGCCCCGGATACGACTAACCTCAATGCAAGCTGAAAAGCCGGCCTTCAATGAGCATGACCGGAAGAACCGGGGAGGCCCACCTGTGCGCTTGGCCTGTCCATGGTGGAACACTTTCACACTGGCAGTCCACCTGGCGACGACGCGATTCTGCTGGCATCTGGGTGGCGGCAACGCAATGCGCAAAGGGCCTGTGGAATGGTGGGACGTCAAAGCAGCTGTTTGAGCACGCCCTTGTTACATTTTACATGAGACAGCTTATGGCACCAGCTTTCCTTCCGCGACTTGAGTACCCTTCAATCAGCCCAGTTACCGGGGCGCTGCCCCGTGGCGCGCACCCGTCCATCGCAGACGTCCCAGCTTTGTCAAGGATCGAAAGAGATAGGCTGGGGGAAACTGCTGATCGTGCCAGACCCCCGAAATTCTGGAACCTGTTCTGCCAGCATTGACGAAGGCAGGCAGCTTTGCGAACAGAATCCACGTTTCAAAGCAATAGCCTTCACCGGCGCGGCCAACCTTCGGCGCGCTCATCCGGAGCCGGTCGATGAGTACTGTCCCGCGCAGACCGACGTCCGAAATGATGGAACGCGCTTAGGGGGCAACGTGCCGTTTGCGGGCCGGGTGCTGGGAATTGAAGGCCACTTGAACCGCTATGTCCTCGGAAATCGAAATGATCGAGACAGTGGCGCCATCCAGCCCGTGATGCCGTCTCAGGACACTCGCTCGCCGTTACGCGTCAATGGCAAGGCGCCTCCGTATCGAGCGGTCGCCCGCTGATGGCGAGCAGAGAACGAGGAACTTCTGACGTGAAAACTGGAAGGGGTCAAAGTCCTGGAGCCTTTCGGCATTCCTGCGCAGGGCCGCAACTAATGAAACCATGAATGAATGGAGATATCATGGCGCTGATGGTGCATAATGGTTGAGCCAGCCAATGGTACCTGGAGAGACCGGTTCGGCGAAAGTCGGGGGAAAGACGGGCTTGAACGGCGTCTCCAGTGATTGGCTCGAAATGTTGCGCGCGGAAAGCGCAGCTGAAACTTAAACCTGCCAAAGACCTGATGGCGGTCCGAGCGCTTTTCACGCCCTGCCGAAAGAGGCAGGATGTCGTTGTCGAGGCATTTCGCCCGGGCCGTGGTCCCAAGCGGCTTGGGCGCTCGACTATGACGCGATTTCAACACATCAATCCGCGTATCGTCTACTGGTTCCCAACTTTAACGGCATTCGTCAGGACGTTCTCTGTCTCAAAAGCCTGCACACGATGTAACCGTCCAGGAATGGCTGGCCTGGTTGATCCTGAATACCCCGGGGGCCAGGACGACCGAAAGCCGGCAATGCCGAACATTCTCGTTTGCAGATGCGGCAGCATCGCTGTGGCGCTTCAGCGATTCTTATGGCGCTTTTCGGCGTGAGAAGAACAGGGCGTGTGCGACTATAGTCGACTGGCAGATGTACGATGCCCTGCCTTGGCCTGGAGCGCCAAACGTTCTGGGTCCGACCTTCAATCAGCAAACATCGCGCACGCCTGGTTCCCAGGCGATATGCGCAGCTTGGATGGGGCAGTGCGATGTACAATGCTCTACGAAACATCTGATGGCAAATCATCATTCATGGGCGGCAGTGAAGTTACAGTTTGACCAAACAACACCTGCTGACCGCTTTGGGCCCGGCGCTGATCTTCCTTTCCTCACGCCAAGCCTCGAGCCCGGACCAAAAACAAGCGCCGGCTCAAACAGTCTTTGAGAGACCGAACCTATGCGCCGGCCCAATGCAGGAGTGGAAGCGAATTCCGTGGAAAGGGTTGCTTTGCTGCTGGACAAGTGTTCGCAGAGGCCTGAAGGCGGCCTTGAAACGACGCCGGTTCAAG
>Ga0163217_1042091_pt1 | contig 10264 bp, 3 predicted proteins | sample SynspAceP_FD_185933 | JGI IMG/M metagenome (GOLD analysis project Ga0163217, IMG submission 185933) | Saline lake microbial communities from Ace Lake in Antarctica - Synechococcus sp. Ace-P (PacBio error correction) | ecosystem: Environmental > Aquatic > Non-marine Saline and Alkaline > Saline ...
GTCAGGTGATCACGGCTCATATCGTCAAGCAGGTGACTTAGAAACCTCTTTCCTAGTACAATTAAAGCGTCAAGAGAAACCCTGACGTCCGTTAGAGGTGAAAGTTGCCTGCTCGAAGTTTGCTGAAGGCTTGAATTTATTTTTGCATGGTTCTTTGTGTCTACTGGATCCCAGGGTTCGTGACGGACGCTATTGCGCATTTAAAATTACTGGTTCCGCCACTTATGAAGCTGTTCGCTAGCCGGTTGTCTTAAGTTCATTAAGTTCAATGATGGCCGTGTAATCAATGCGTGTGGGTCAAGGTTATCATCCCGACAAGAAGGGGAATCATTGAAAGGTGAATACGCAAATTAAGATAATGATTTAATAGATAAAAAATAATTTTTCGCGTGGTTGAAATTACAATTACTAACCGTAAATAAAAGCCGATGAGAAGATTCTTGTTACCATGAGATTTTAAAATCCTCCAGGGGAATCCGTGTTGTTTAATTGGAGAAAATGATTGATGAAATATTCGCCCTTTGCACCGATCGTGTTGTTGTTTCGCCGTAAAGAAGAAAGAGACAACAACTCGCATCTGTAATCGTTCTTCCTTGTTCTGCAAAAACAGAAAAACCTACGCAAGTGAAGTTTTTGCTGTGGTACGGGTCCGTATTCAATCTAAATGGTGACGTTCAAGCGTTAGCTGTTAGTGTTGGTGACACGTGTTGTTTGTCAGTATTCAGGTCAGAACAGTGAATCAATATGTGAAGAACTACTTATTATGGAAGAAGACGAAACTAATTAACGTGTTGTTGAAGCCTAAATTGTCCTTTGTTGGTTCATATCGATTGCAATAATTAAAAAACAGTTTAAAAGTATTTAATAATTCAGCTTAAAGAAGTTAAATCGAGACAGTGCAGCGTCAGCAAATGCGAGAGTGTGAACGTTGTCTTGCAGATGCAGTGAAAGTTACCTGGCCTAAAGTCGTAAACGAATTTATTGAAGAAATCTTCGGTGCGCCACTGTACTAAAGACGGTTGTGACCGGTTTGCGAAAGAAATTGAACTTGAGAATCGTCGAAACATGGCCGCTACAATGTAAAGATAGTTCGCTTCTCAATGCCATGATAGTTGCTGTGACGGTTACACAACAGCGACAGTTCTTGCTTCAAGCAATTGTTACTGAGTCTTAAAGCGGTTTGCACTGGACGTAACCCAATGGACCTAAGCGCGCATAGACAAAGCGCTGCAGCCGTAGTAAAAAAGAGAAAATTGCGCGGCTTTCCTATCGCCTTGTAAAGAATACTCGCGCCGAGGCAAGTGGTACTAATCTCTGCTAAACTCTGATTCTTCTGTGTAACATCATTGGCGAAAGCAATGGAGCGCGTTGGAAAAGAAGGCGTTATCAGGTAGAAAAGAAGGCTCGCTTGAAGATGAGCTTGCTGTGGTAAAAAAAGAAGATGCAGTTGTCGCGCTACCTATCTCCTTACTTCATCAACAACCAAGAAAACGATGAGTGCGACTAAAAAACCATTCATTCTTCTGTTGATAAAAAATTTCAAATATCCGTCGGACTTCTAACCTAATTTTGGAAGTTCGCCTAAAGCGTCTCGTCTTATTGATCATTGCAGCAGACGTGAAAGGCGAAGCGTTAGCAAACTGTGTTAACATGCATCGCCGGTATTGTTTTAAAGTCGCTGCTGCTAAAGCCCTGGTTTTGGTGCAATCTTCCCGTAAAGCAATGCGTCAAGATATTGCCGTTATTCTGGTGCTACCGTTATTTCTGAAGAATTGGTTTGAGCCTTGATACAGCAAACTCTAGAAACTCTTGGTACTGCCTAAAACGCGTTACGCTAACGAAAAAAGCACGACGATCGTGATGTGCCCGTGGTGTGCTGCAAATATCACTGCCGTGTTGATCCAAATTCGTGCCGAAATTGCTAACTTTCTCTGATTACGATAAAGAGAAGCTCAAAGCGTGTCGCTAAATTAGCTGCGTGTTGCCCGTTATCAAATTTGGCGCAGCAACTGAATTGGCAATGAAAGAGATAAAAACACTGTAGACGACGCTCTTTTCACCGCAACTCGCGCAGCGGTTGAAGGAAGGTGTGGTTTGCTGGTGGTGGTGTTTTGAAAAAAATTTGCCTCTCATAATAGATAAGAAAAACAAACAACAAACTATTACGCGGGACAAGATGGAGGTAAGGAAGGAAAAGAATAAAGGAGAGGAGATCAAACCACCACCACCGAGCAACCAACACACTTGCTCTCTTCAACCGCTGCGCGAGTTGCGTGAAAGGAGCGTCCCTCTACAACAGTGTCCCCTTTTTCTCTTCAATTGCCGTAATTCAGTGCCTGCGCTCCAAATTTTGATAACGGCATACACGTCCCGCCACATCTCATTTATCGATTGACGATCATCGCTCATGAAAGCTTCTCTTTTAAAATCGAAATCAGGAAGAAGGCATAGCAGATTTTCGGCGACGAATTTGATCAACTACGGCCAGTTGATGATTTGCTATGCAACACCGGCTACACCGTAATCAACGAGATCGTCGGCTCTTTCGTTAACGTAAAACGCGTTTAGCATAGTAACCAAGTAGTTCTAGATTGCTGTATCAAGCGCTCAAACCAACTCTCAGAAAAAGTATCGGTAGCACCAAGATAATAACGGCAAATAATCGTTTTGGAAAGACATTGCCATTTTATGCTATGACCTCAGATTTTACAAGCAAGGCGCGATGGCTGAAAGACGGATGATGCCAACACCAGTCCGCTACGGGGGGAACAGACCAGGCGCTTTTAGAGTTCAATGGGTCAGCGAACTTTATAGCGATTGGGCATCTAATACCGGCTGGCGCCGTATCTCGGCTTGTTAGAGCTGTTACCATCGACCCCGCTGCGTTCTTAATTGTTTTACTTACCGCGCGGGTCAGGTTCCAATGCCCAGATTAAGTCCTGAGAACCTTGCTGGTGCTGCAGTTGAGCTTCGTCCGGCTCCTCCAAAGTCCCTCGGTCCGAATGCGATCTCATACTTCATGCATAACAACGTGGAAAGTGAGGAAAACGAGCTCGACTGTGTCTGCGTTATGCTTACAGATCTCTCCCTAGGCGGCCGGACAACCGTTCCAAATATAGATGATAAAGGAAATCAGCGATGCAACGTTTGAGGAATTCCTTCCTGGTCTCCCCGGATTCCCAACATCCGGCGAAAGAAAGGATTCGATAGATCCACGACTTTTGTTCTGGTGTTACCTTTTCCACCATCATTGGCTAGTAACCGCACTCACAATCGTTTAATATTGGATTAATGTTGACATCCGCTTACTGTTTACGATTACTGTCCGCCTCCTCTTCGAAGTTCTTTACTGTATGGGTTGGAGAAATCAGGGTTATGCCCCAAGAGCGCACTAACAGAATTCTTATAAAGCCTTTCATCCGCGTTCACGAAGGAGAGGGACAGTCATGGCAACTGGGGACTTAAAGCCCGAGTCTCAGCCCTGGCTTATACTAGTCTGGTCTCTTTCCCGCCCTCAGTCACTGTCGCCCCATTCTCCCTACCTCTGCATCAGCTCTCTTCAAGGCCTTCGCTAACAGAAGCGAATGTCCTACCTCATACTAACAAGACATTTCGCGTATTCCTAAACAACTTTGCTAAGACAGCATCGTAATTATTCACTCATCACTTCATATAGATACTGATCGCTTGTATAATCTATCGGCTATCAAGAATAGACGCGACCTATTCTTATCCTTAGTCTGAAATGCGGGTGCAGCGTATCTTCTTATCTTACTTCCAAATTTCGTCTAAGTATTGATCACTAATGTTTCGTGGCAAATCTGAGTGGCTCGCAGAATCCAGTTACTATCCATCTCACAAATTCTGTTTTTCTCAACGCTGAGACTGCGCATACAGAGATGCGAGAATCTTTCGGGAGAACAATAGCTAGATAAATTAATAATCTTTATTCTCTTCCATTCGAAAGGCATAGAGAGAAAACTCCTAACTTAACCTATAAATCGAATTTACATGGAATACCAAAATATTTACAACTTAGTCCTGTATAGAATATCCTGCTACAACGGTAAAACCTGAAAGGCATCAGATTGTTCCAGGAACCAACTAATAAAATCACACACGTTGCACCCATAGTAAATGACAGTGGTAATTAATTCGCTATGCTGATGAATAGCTAATAAAAGCACTCAATATCCAAACATACTATCTATCCAGCCATATGGTGATGAACCGAGCCCTAAATCATCGCGAAACAATTGACAGATTTCCTGCAATACATACTAACCAACAACTAGACTCAACTACCAAAAGTCACATCTGAGTCATGGAATGCAAAAATCAACTATCTTATTTATAAACGTACGTAAAACGCCTTACTCTACAGATTTTATAACATGCAACGCGAATTGAACGCGAATCAGAATATGAATAACCGCCTCCTTCTATCCCGATCGAGTACAGATCAGGCCGTTTTCATAATACAACTGTACTATTGTCCCATGCACACATTTTGACGAAGTCTCCCTTCCCGCAATGCATCATTTTTTTACCCTCTTCGAAAAATTTCAACCTTAAGCGATCGAGATACGAAATCTGATGATTATCAAAAAGAAAAGTTGTATAGTCACTAGATGTAACTACTTATAAGACTATGTAAACCAGATGAACGTTGATATCCCGTTTTTTTATTTTTCTGAATGAGCCAAACATATCGTCTATATTATCTAGTCACGGAACTCTCGAGCACCAATTCTGAGCTGCTAGTCGTGAGCGAGGTCTGAAACAATCAGTGACACACCATATCGAGTCCTCTCCATCGTCTGCCCTCAACTATATGTCATTCCATATTCCACATTTCACTACTCAAAGAGCAGACGGCGGTAAAACTCGTTGTTAGAGCTGACAGGTGAGACAGAGAGGAGAGATCAGTAGCAACTAGTCAATCGCCGAGTAACAACATCTGACGTCTTGCTTTGCTTCCCTTTTCACTACACATATCAGAGTATTAATGTCAACTACGAAGCAACCACGGTCACTTTATGGACATACCTCATGATCGACTGTTACAGACCGTAAACTCAAGAGCAAGCTTGAATCTGCAAGTCCCAGTATGCATATCTGTCACTATATATATCACCTCGCGTGGAAGAACTCTATTGTGCCAATTAGCAACGCTGGTAATTGCTAGTCGCCCATTCGTAAAAGCGCCTGGCTTCTAGCCACAAATCAGAGAGCGAGCTGTCCATTAATAAAACGCCCCTTGTTGCTAATGATGCAAGAGCGATTTCGCTTATCGTGCCAAAAATATTAGCGTCAAACATTTCGCCACCTGATATATACCCGTAGATAGAAACCACGTCGTACTTCCGCCACTCTACGGATTGCAAAATCAAAATCCTTTCATCCATATAACTCGAATGGCGAACCAATTACCTATCGTGTTGCGCTCATAATGTAAAGTAGCCAACATAATTTCGCACGATTATTTATATTAAGACAATCGCTCCGCGAGTCACCACATTTCAAAGCGAGCGGGCTTAGAAATTGAAGTTTATCTAAGATCGATAATTCAACGTCCTATACGATACGTACCTAATGCACTGAGATCTAAACTGTAGAGTGACTTGTTTGTGATCACCAAAGATCGTTTGCCTCATTATGCGAACTACCAATAAAACACTCACGAGGTGATTTAGACAAAATGCAGGCTAGCAGAAGGATCAGAGGATTTGTCTCGATTTCAAGAGTTACGTTCCGACGAATAGAGTTTCGTAACAGCAGAATGCCGCGACAGCCATTATATCACTGAGCTTTTTAGAACTCTATCTGATTAAGGATACGCCGCGACCACATTTTTTACTGTGAATTTCGCGTGCCCAGTCTTAGTTTAATTATTAGACACCGATAAATTAAGCTCATCTGCATATGAGAGATATCGGGATTCGTAAGAGCTAACTAACCTATGCAGCGTATGTCTAAAATGTGTATAACTACCAAGACCCATATTCCCCACCGGAATGTTGTTCATTACTTGTCTCAATGAGACGCAGGGTGTCGCCACAAAAATCGATTTAACTAATTTCGTGGTACTTTGCTTAGCGAGTCACACCTGGTAACCCTCAACTGATAATAACTTTGAACATAACTAGTACTGCTGGGCTGAAGGTGCGCTCATCATGTTATTGGCGCTAGAAAAAGGAACGTCATCTTTTTGTTGAAAGAAAGGTATGCAGCATTGGCACTCGATAGGTTACAAAAATAATACCAGCCGGCTAGTTTTCGCCGATCAGTAATTATCCGAAGCAATGCGCGAGTTATTACTCGGAGCTTGGAACGCAAATAACTATTCTATTATGTCTGAAAATACAAAGAACGTAAAAGTTGAAAAAGCACTCAAGTCACTGTCACAGTGATTGAGACATCGCTAGCAGATAGTTTTTACGACTTTGCGCCCAACCAAAAGAGAAAACACGTGTTCTACGACACAATCACTGTGTTCGCAAGTATGGTTGTCGTGTGCTAAAATGCAAGAGATCATTTTATTTGACTCTTTTAAGCGATATTACTCGCGCAAAAAATACGAGTTGCATTTCCACATACGAATCATATAAAGCCGAATTCTTTAGTAATCAAGCCTCCATGAACTCGTTGTCGCTGTGTCCATAGGACTTCTTCGTAGTCATGTAGAGTGCACTTGCTAAATCATGGCACCTTTTTATTCTGAATATCATGTTTTAATGCTTGTCTTGTAAATATCCAGTGTTGTCAGCCCTATTGCTTAGATATAGGATTTATACTCAGCTCTAAAAGGAGCTCGGCCCTCATTTGTTGTTAACTCTATTGCTCATGCTGTTGTGATCAATGCATCATTTTTTTAACCAAAGGCTTGATAATGAACCTAAAATACAGAGCCAAGAGAGTTTGAATCCGAGCTGAGTCCGGAAGTGATGCATAATTAATGTGCACCCCGATAAAATTTCCATTGATGTCGCCATCGAATAAGTGAGTTGATTTTCTCATTATAATGCAAAATGATTTCAGCTATTTCAACTTATGATCCATTAGCACAAGACGGCTTTATCTGTAAGTATTAAATTGTGATAAGGACCTGATGTCTGCGTATTTTTCACCGTTCAACTAAGGGTCTTGTAATAGCTTGCCCAACAAAACAGCAGTTTGCCCTCTCGAGTTTTCTCCACGTGCACAAGCACGTAAGAGCGAGTAGCACGACCTTTTTGCCTTTATATATTACTATAAGTATAAGTGTCAGGTTCGGTTAGATATTTTACGAAAACCTCAATACGAAATGATTTTTGTAACTTTAAATGACCCAGTTGGAAAAATATCAATTATGATTTTTGTCGAATCAATTGATTTTTCAATGACGATTTCCGGCTACAAGTTTCGAAAACTATGCAGATTATAGAAGCTTAATGCAACGTTTATATGACGCAGTTAGACTAATCCCAGCAGTGAAGTCTACAGCCCTCTTGGCGCCTCAAAATTTAAACAGCTTTTTTTGGTAAAGGGAGTCCCAAGCCTGTTAGTTATCTCAAGAGTAATTGTACTTTGGCGCAAGTGTTAGGCGCCGTGAAAACTTAACACGAAGTTGTTTGATACTTTTTACTGCAAAATGCATCATAGCTCACGGCCACTGTATTGACAATGACAAACATGCCGTATGTTTTAGACACCATTCCATCAAAGGTCTCGAAATTTCGCATGTCTATACTAGAGCGAATTTGCACGCCATCACGAATTTACAAAAAAGCGTGTTATTATGGACCGTTTCAAAAATTCAGTACCCATTAAAAATTATTGCCAAAAATAAAAATATTCAATTCGTCACTCTGGCTCCGTAGGCAAAAGAGATAATATGTTTTGCAGAAGTTGTTGTTGTAGGTAGAGTCAGATATATTTCAGCTGATGTCCTCAGCATAGCTCTAAGTTCAAGAAGACAGCACAAGAGGGGAGTTCATTCTGTACTCTACAGGGTTACCGAATTTACTCTACAGAAATCGGGACTTCCAATAACACGAATATTAATAAATTTGTCACATCTTAGGCGATCGCACTTAACAGTCGCAATCTTTATAACCATTCTAATACACTCCCCCGAAGACCCTTTACAAAACACGATGAATTATTTAGCAAAGTGAACATAGTCTAACGTAGCCCTCTAGAGATTTTTTAACCTATGTATTGAATCTAAAATCAAATCCCATACAATACTGCGTAATCATTGAAGAATGCTGACAGGTTGCGAGGAGAGAGATATATTAATATCAGACAGTTCAACGCTCGAACAAAGCCGAAATATTCATACAATCATTAGATTGATGACGCAACGTACTAAATTACACACTCACCTCACTCACAAACTTAGCTGCGCTGAAAATGAGGGCGGCTTTCGATTATGAAAATAATGAAAGAGCTGTATATCTAGAACACAGTGGTCGATGGACTATTCAACCATGCAATATATCTGACGGCGTTCGGAGAGTTCAACTAGTTTACCGCTTGATTGGTATAATATAAACCTGATTCTGGATGACGGTGGCTCCTACGAAGTATCCTTCATCCTGGAATCTATATTTGAAAATATAAAGTCGCCCGTTTAATCAGAACTTGTCGTTCTAACTAGTATCTAGCTAGAAACATTGTTGAACACCGAGTTGATTTTTCAGCAAATCGCTTGCTAACAGTCGCCACTCCTCGCCTGCACAATACCAAAACAAACATAATGAGCCATACAGATATCATAAACACCTATCTTCACCGGAACACAGTACAAATCTACCCCTGGGTGGCATGTAAATACCAGATGCGCCAATAAACAGACGAACAATGGGCTTAGGCGTTAAATTGCATTGTTGATGAATTTATCGAACGTAAAAGTGAAATTGAATTAATGTTCCGCCCAAGTAAACCGTTAAAACAAAACTAAAATATTAGAACGAGGACGCTTTTAACTTTTGAAATTTTACCAACGTTGTCTTAATGAATCGACGACCAAGAAATCAATCACTGAAATACTTAGCACTTATCGAAGTGTCAGACATATATATCGCCGAGTAACCTCACTTGGTGATCTTTATAACCACGAAACTAAAAACCCATTAAACTCTATATAAGACAAAATAATACGAATAATTAATAGACTTATCAACCAAAGCTACTCTTGGTCCTTACAGAAAATAAGTAGAAAGAGCTAAATTCATCCACAAAGAGCATTATCTAACGCTTTTGACAGAAGCCACGAAAAAGCAAGTAAACACACATGTAAGCATTATTGACAACAAAAAAGCCACCAGCACTATAACAGTGGTTCGATGCGAATGATTACAAATCGCCATAAAAAAAGAATTAACAATCGGGTAGAAAGTTCTGAATATACGAAAATCTTCCTGTAAACCGCTGGTGCAAAATACTACAGGTTTTAATTCACCGCCTACGACCGTAAAAGAAATCTACGTTGTTGCTAAAAATTGTGGTCCTTCCCTGACTTTTATCCTGATGCTAAATTTGCCCCAAGCATCGTCGGACTTACGAAAAAGCGAAAAAAAGACCGAATGCCAAGCACTATAGTTATATCAACAAAGCGATTGAGCAAGCCGCCGGCTGGTGCGTGAAGTGCAGACAAACAATTCATCTGATGGCCAATACAAGTTCGCGCAACTAACGAAAAGAGACTTCGGAGGGCCGATACCACCTCTGGCAGTGTTGCCAAAATTCATTTATACATCTGCAATTTAATAGAATCAACTTGAATGCCTTTTGATAAATTGCCAAACAGAAACCACATCATACTGTGTGCTGCTAAATTGTTATTTTTCAACCTACAAGCACTGTAAAGTTGTAAATTGGAGCGCAAGATTCCTCAGCATTATTTTGACCTCATTTTTGCAATATTTTCGTCTTACAAGGACCCTGGCAGATTTTAAGATCTTCATAGTAGATATTACTGCTTTGACCATTAATTCGGAAGGGAGTTGACCGTAAAGAATGTTGAAAAGTATTTGAGGATGGTGTTGACACATAGAGTAAATTGCTCTCTCCCACTAAAACAATACCAGCCTATTCGGTAAGGAGATGAAAGAGAGATTACAGATAGCAGTCTCACAGCCAATCCTCAACTTCTAAAACACTATCGTATACGTAACGTCCGCTCGCCCAAAATAATTTGCTCAAGTCACAACTTCATCGTCAATTTCTGTGGGCAACTTCAAACGCAAAATTCCGCAAAATGGTCAAAACCATAAAT
>Ga0163217_1047761_pt1 | contig 10264 bp, 11 predicted proteins | sample SynspAceP_FD_185933 | JGI IMG/M metagenome (GOLD analysis project Ga0163217, IMG submission 185933) | Saline lake microbial communities from Ace Lake in Antarctica - Synechococcus sp. Ace-P (PacBio error correction) | ecosystem: Environmental > Aquatic > Non-marine Saline and Alkaline > Saline ...
TCTTGTATCGCAAACTTTCCTGGTGCGTCCATTAAAAAACGCTACAGAAATAGAAATGACCAATGTGCCGGGGGATCATCCAAAACCTGGCACTCCCAAAGGTCCTTGCCCTTTCAGCAGTCCTGGGTTCAATTCCCTTGGTGTCAAAGAATACGCCAAAGGCAGGCCTTGGCTTTGTCAACAACAGGTTGAGGAATAACAACTTCAATTTTTTTGGGCAGTGTGGAATTCCCCGGCCTTCCGCCCCGTTGTTCCAATTGCTGAGAACAATTCTTGGAGCCACCTGAGTTGGGCCGGATGAGCGTAATCCGCTGGATAACCAAGCATCACGCCGATTGCCCGAAGCAAATCCATATCCGTGTAAGAAATCTGGATGGCCAGTTTCTTCCGCTGAAATCGAAATTCTCTGGGCGCCAATCCCCTCGCGGATCATTTCGAATTCGACGGCCCTCCTCAGTCTTGCGTTTCTCCGTAAGGCCGGAACAATGTTTCTAATGCCCGCACGACTTCTTTCGAAGACTCCAAGGGGTCACCATCATCTCCGTCCGTCAGCTTGGACGTTTTGCTGCCAGTCGGGGCGAGAGAGACGGAAAAGATAATCGCGAAGTCTCAACATCCTTTCCGGAATGGATCCTCAAGTCGCGGGGAACAATTTCTAATGCCGTAACATTGGACTGCCTGTGTCACAACTGAACTTCCGCAATATGTGTGATGCCCGCCAGCACCTGTCTCTAGGACAACCTGGCGGTCAAGTTTTCTCTGCTTCCGATGTTTTCAGGAGCCTGCGAAAGCCTTGCATATTGGCCGTCAGACTTGCCCGCACACCGGACCGTAATCCGCTATAAACGCAATTTGGTGGTCACGGCCGAAAAAGGAAATCGCATCAGCGAATGGATTTCCTTGTCCATACCACAAGTCCATCTGGCGGATGAAGACGCCCTTTCCACCTCACGGGTTCGTTTCTTAAGCATCAAGCTTGCGAAGAGTCTCGTTTGCCGCCCAGAGGGTCGTTCGATCAGGGTGATCGAAATGGCGGACGCTTTAGTTGATTCCAATCCTGAAGTCAGGTAGTCGTTGAGTTCTGGGCCAACGGCGTACCAATGGCAATTCAGATTGCCGTCACCTCCTCCTCGTCGCCGACCTATTAATCATGACGTGAGCCCGATTCGATCCTCGAAAGCGTAGCTTGTACTCAATGGTGACCTGACTCGACAAGCTGGTTGAGTGACTCCAGCCATGCTCCTGTGTCTCGGGTAGGGACTCAAATACGACCCACCGGAATCTCTGACCAAACTGACAACCATTTCATCACCTACAAAAGCAAAAAAAACAGATCACGTCGCTCAACCATTTTTCAGAAGCAAGGGCTGAATGGCACCACAATAATAAATGAGGTTTCACATCCGAAATCTGTGGGTGAAAAAATGCTGCCAAAAAGAGTGTTTTCGCACAAGAAAAAATTGCCAGCGGTGGTGGCGAGGGCGAATTGGTCATTCACCGTTTTTTTCACCTCGCGATCTGATCGGCCCTCAACATGCTAGCGCACGCAGAGCACTCACGCTCACTCAGTGTTCATCGCATGAGCGAAACGTCGCTCTCTCTCGAAAAAAAATGGTAAAGCAGCGTGGCCGGTTGGGCTGTGATATTTCTCGCTTCACTGTTATTGATGACTACGATATATGCGACGGCCGACAGTTCTGCACGCAGAGAAAGCCAGAGTCACTCTCGGATGTATATGGAGGTACACCTAAGACATATCCTGAACACTTCGTTGCCAAAGCAAAAAGGCGCACTTCAGTACTTAGCTCATCAGAGCAAGCTGGGAACAGACGAAGGAAAGGCATCTTGCGTCGTCACGACTATAGCTCAGCACTAATGCCAGAAGCAGCCCCGCTGCTCGCGCTCACAGGTGTGGAAAAGACGTCCGGGCTCACGATCAGTTGAGAAATAACGGGTCATTTCAGAGTAGACATCCCAGTCCTTTTTCTCTACCGGCAATGAACGGGTGGAGATGCACGCAGAGCATGTGGAGGTAAGTCTAGTCGGAAGACCGAAGTACTTGGACAGACGGCAAGCTCAATCCACAGTATCTGAGAGCTATCCGAAGTCTTTTCGCCGTGCGGGTGGGCGAGAGAGACTTGAGCTGAAGGCGAGACTGTCGGCAGATGGCAGTCGGAAAAGCCTGGGATACGTGTCTAGGAGTACCGTAGCGGTGGCTACTGGGTATAAACGCTGGGGCCTGACGTTTAACGAGCACGACGTGGCCATTTGAAGGCGTCGTCGTCGATGAAATTCCAGTACCGCCGAGGTCAACAATACTTGACACTTGGTTGTATCAGGTGGATGCGAAATTGCCGACGTTGCCACTATTAACGTGGCGAAGGATCGCACGGAGACAGCTTTCGTGGGCTTTTTCAAGATTCTCCCAAGCGACATTGGCTGGCCTGAAGTAAACGTGCAAGCGTACAAGGTGGGCGAACTAAACGAGCGAGCAGGCCGGGGCATCGATTCAGAACCTGGATCGCTTGTTTCATCATCATGAAAAAGTTTCAAACGAGAAGATAACGAGGTCCGCGCACAAGAAGCGAAGCAGTTGGCCGCTGATTGGTACGAGCAGTTTTTGAAGACTCCACGCTGGTTGCCTGTTGAAGCGTCGCGAGAATCTGACGGATAAACAAAACGGTCAGCTGAAAGAGTTGCTTCAATATAACCTTCGCAGCGTACGCTCGTACTTAATGCGAGAAGCTTCCAACGTTTCTGGGAGTACAGGCAGTACCCTCACGCTGGAAAAGTTTTTGGATCAGTGGTGGCGGATGAAGTCAAAGATGAGCCTATGAAGGCGATGGCGAAAACACTTTCGTAAGCAACCGAGACTTACTGCTGAACTGGTTTCGAGGCCGATGGCAAGCTATCCAGTTGGCAGTGTGAGGCATGAATAACAAAGCTAAGTTGGCAATGAAAAAGAGGCATTTCGGTTTTCAAAATCGTTACAAGCAATCGAAATCGCCCTGTTAATCACCAGCTCGGAAAGCTTCCTGAGCCAAATCATCCACTAGATTCTTGGCGGATGAGGCATAAATGAAAGCTTCGGAAGTCAAGTGAAACGTTTCCGGGGTGGTCTTTCAAGGTAATGTCAGTTGCGCCTCAAGTCTTTTTCCTGAAATCAACTAAAAGCGTTATTGAGTTGCCTAAATTAAGCAAAGTTTAGCGCACAAAAGTTTAGGGCCACCCACCTTTTTTTGCGAAAGGTTGGGGCACCACCGCGAAAGTTGGAAGGTTGGGGCCCCACCCACTATATGGCGCAGCGGCGGCGATGTGCTTACTTTGAACGAAAAGTTCGCGTAGTAGTCAGTATTCATCCCCGAATGAACAGAGGAGGCTAATCATGTATATATCAGCGCACGAAAGGCCAAAGATGCGAAGTTTTACCGGAGCCGATCTGGTGCAGGTTTTTCCATTAGCGCACTGTCAGCGACTGCGTGCGTCCTGAGGAACGGAGTGGTTTGAGGCAGGCACACTCTGCACTCGGACAGTCTTATGAAGCATCGCCGAGTACGTGTATTATCTGGCCCTCGATCCTTCGCCATACCGGTGCTGCGCTGACCTACAACCTGATTTGGGTGACACTAGAGACAAACCTTACACATTTGGGCTGAGAACACGTAGTGAGGAGAGATGTGTTTGAGAGCGAGCACACTTGGAGCCGATCGACACTGGAAGCTAGCCGTTTGACACACTATGATATGATAGACTAGTCGTTTGTACGGCCTGAGCAACAAATGTGATCACTCGGTACGGGACGCAGCGCCTGAATACCGAAAGAATGGAGCGGACACGGCAGACACTGGAGGGAGAGGGCACGAGCTGGACGGCGGGTGGGAGGATGATCGGAACGAGCGCCTGAGCGCTCTAGATACGGGTGCAGCGAAGCACGTAGTGAGTGACACGTTCGACGTGGCATGGAGGCACATGCAGAGGCGGCCGAGACAAACCAGCTGGCGAGAGGGCAAAGAGAGTCCAGCAACCTCTGCGAGAACAGAGAGAATTCAGCCATATGCTCGTGGCGAGAGCGATGACAGTGTTGTCGTTTCTCTGTGAAAACACTTTCAGAATGTGCTTCTAGCGACGTGACAGCCAGAGTCTGCTGCGAGACACATACAGCGGCACCGTTAGAGACCGCGCTCATAGCCATTGCTAGCGGCCGAGGCGCAAGAGCACTCCCGCCCGAGCACCAGACGAGACGTTATCACCAGTGGCACGAAGGATCGCGAGCGACCGAACCTGTGGGGAGAGCGAGAGGATCGGAAACGCGCGCACGCCAGGCACGGAGCACCTCGGAGAAGCGAGAGAAGAGTCGCGCATGTCCATCGAGACGAGTCCGCAATGCAGCGATGGAAGCCTGTATCGTAATTACTAGAGCCACACGCGACAATAGGTGCACGCGCAAGGTGCCGCCCGTCATTATGGGAGAAAGAGACTGCCGGGTACGCGCGCAAGTTGCACAGAGGAACTTCTCTCCCGGTCGAGATTTCACGGTATGACGGCATGAGGCTGGAGAAGACGATGCAGATCTACCCGTTCAATGCCTGGAGAGTGTTCATGGAATTGGACGGGCCGCCACACATTGGGGCCGAGACTATGAGAACATCTGACGTGGCGCGCAAGGAGATAATGTCCGTGCAGCCATGGCACTTTGCACCTGATACCTGGGGAGCGCCCAGAGAGGCGCTGTAGTCTCTGCACCGATGGACTGGGCTGTAGATCGGTCGCCGTCAACTCATGGCGGCGTGTGGTCAAAAGCCGAGTCGAGAGCCGCAGGCACGCCCCGACAGTCACTCAAGCTCCACCGAAGATGCCGAGACTCGGTCGTGCGGAGACCAGGGAGTACGAGGAGTCTGTCTCTGTTCGCCGCCGAGAGAATCCGCCTCAGGCGCCCTTATGCTTGCGGACTAAACGCCGAACACTAGCGCTCGCTTTTCGTACTTGACGCACACTCTGCCAGAAACAGGGGCGAGGTCACCGCGCTGCGATCGGCCTGTGTTGCGACGAGTAGCCGGGTCCGACGGGAGACGTAGGTCGGGGAATAAACGAAGCCAAGCGCATGAGGCAGAGAGTGCGCCAAAGATGAGAGACGAAGCACTCTGGTGTCCGACGCGATTCAGTCGCGCACGCTGCCTTCTCTCGCCGCGGTAAGACGCACACTCGTGTGTACGAGCATCCGGGTGGCCCCAACTCACGCCACACTGTACTCTTGCCACTCATCCTGTCGCAAAGATATGTGCAGTCAGTCTCTTGTATAGCGTCGAGGATGCAACACGTGTATGGCATATTCTCGCGTTTTATCACGACTGTGCTGCCACATGGCTCGCGCTTGGCAACAGGCTGAGCGCAAGAGCAGCTGGAGCATGTCGATAGGCAAATACCATCTACATATGAGTTGTGGGTTGAGACGCAGCACGCTGATTCTATTCTATGTCTCTAGGGGACGGCGAGAGCGCGGTTGCTGAGCTAAGATGGCGCAGTTTGGCAGCGTCGCTGGGGCATCCGTAATCTCCGGTTCCCGATGTAAGCTACGACAGAGATACACGCTCTTTGTCGAGTTGGAGATCGCGTAGCTGGCGCGACGGCGACTGATGGGTTTGCATCCACTAGGTTTATGCTCGTATTCGTCGCGCGTCTTAGTCTCTATTGGTGGGCCGGTTGTGATTGATTGGCGTATCTCCTGTTCTCGTCACTCGTGTCACAGATAAGGCTGGGTCGAACGCGCTCGTTGCTTGCAACACTCGCCCCACGTCGATTTGCCACGCTGATTGCCCACGGTCTCTTTGATCTGCGCGTGTCCAGTCTGTATGCGGGGCTGGCAGGGCTCACGGGCGAGTCCGCCAACGGTGGCGTCGGCACATTCCGCACAGCACGCCGCATCCTGATCCATCCGTCCAGTTGCCTCAGTCTCGATCTGGAAATGCGGGGGCGAGTCCGGGTGTCGCCATCGGGTTCCTCGATCTGCGTGGGGGAACACATTGACGCCGCGCAGGTGATCATCTCGGTGCTTGCGGCGGTGACCTTTTTCCATCCGGCGCATGCCTTGCGCGCGTGGCCGGCCAGCAGGCGGGTCAGGTCGCGGGTTGCGGTAGCGGATGAAATCGGAAACGCCTCTTGGTGAAAGCGATTGTAAACACCAGTTCGCTTTTTCGCCGTCGGCTAACGGGCTGGCCTGTTTCGGAGGTTGATACACTTGGATAGAAATGATCCTCCCAGATGTGGCACCCGTCCTTGGTCTCGACGCATTCGCAGAGACGCCCGGGCCATGATCCTCGGACAGGCCATAGATATCAACGGCGTGCATATCGAACGCCTGTTCAACTCGATCCGCATGGGTTTGGTCCGGGTTCGCCTCGAAGATACCCCACCTTTAGCGAAGATGGCCGCGGGTCGTGCCTTGACGCGCGTATTCGTCGAGGAATCGACAGCGCGTATGGAAAGGCGTCACCGTTGATGCCGTCCGGGCTTGAACAATCTTCGATCAGGCCAACCTGCGCGGGTCATGCCCGCCCGAGATCGCACCGTGCTAAGCCCGAGGTTATCAGCCCCACAGATTAACCCCTTAAACCCGCCCGTAAACAGCCCATACACTAAGCATTGTGCAGGCATGTCCGCCGGGTGAGCCCCGGCAGCAACGCAGGACCGGCCCATGGAGTCGCGAGGGGTGTGACAGGGTTGTCTATGTGGTCTGTGTTTCGTCTAACCCACGACCGTTGGCCTGGCCCGTGTGCCCGATGACGCAATGGAATGCGCGCCAGCTGGTCGCGGGGCCACGGCGAACATTCGTCAAAAGGGTAATATCGCGTAAGATCGGTTTTAACGGTGAAGGGGAACTTTGGCAAGATCCGACAGCTGTGTAGGGTCGTCGGGGTGTACGCCCGCTGTGTCCAAAGCTTTTGGCGGTAAAAGGGGTACGTTCCGCCATAGGCGTGGTGCAGTGGGATTTCTTCAAGCAGCTCCAGCTTGTAGGGCGCTGATTTATCCGCGGCTGGCACGAGCTCGATCGGGTCGAGGAATGATCGGGCGGGCGTGAAGGCTCTTTCAATGGGGTCATTTCCGCCTCCCGAATGAGGCCTTATGACTGGTGCCGTGAGGGACAGGCCACGGAACAGAGGCGATGGGTGCGCCCGTCCTCCCGTACTGTCACGTGCATAAACGGGCCGGAGCGTCCGTTTTTGATTGTTCCGCGCTGTTGCCAGCTAAGTCGTTCGGTTCGCGGTTTTTGCCGGGGGCGAGGTAGGAAATCTGGTTCTGTTTGGGCCACGGCAAGCTGGTTGTAGTGCTTGTTTGCAGGCCAAATGCAAATGCGGCTGTCCGCGAAGGGTAAAGATATATCCGCCGTGTTGCGATGCCGTGGCCGTTAAGCATGACCGGGGTGATCACATCGACAGGTCTGGCCTCTCCGGGGCCGATATGTCGACCCGCATGCCGCAACGAACTGCTTTGCTGTAATCGGTTGACCACATGCGGCAGCGATTTTTTCAGCACGGAGTTTGCGGTCATGACGGGCCTTATGTTCACGATTTTGAATGCTTGCACAGATAATTAACGCGTTCAAGAGATTTGATCTGCGGGCTCTCTGATTTGAAGCGTCGAAGGGCGCACTGTCAAAGTATGACAAGTGCAATATCCATCCCTCAACACCCGCCAGAACGAACGCGCGCCGAGCAGGTTTTCCTTTCACCGACGAACTTTGGCCGCGATCCTGTCGCTTTTACGGCCGAATGTCGCGGCGGGTGAATGGCGCGACTATGGGCATCTCTTTGCTTGCGAGAGGTTGCTGCTGGTTTTCGATTTTCTTTCGCAGGACGCCGAGAGTTACCACTGTATCCCGGCAGTCGAGAAGCGCTCCCAAGTTGCGGTATGAAACATGGGGAGTGTTACGCAGTCATTGTGTGCCAACGGGCAAGTTGCTTGCGGACGCGGGTCAGGACCCTTGCCCTCCCGTGCTGCGGGTGCTTCAGATGCGCAAGATGATCGTTCGGATAGACAACCTAACCGATTCGCGTGGCGCGGTAAACCGGGGGATGGATGTAAGCCCATTTGGAAGGGCTTAGGGCGTTTTGTGTCCGGTCACGGGCCGTCGATTTTGGCGATTAACGTGTCGAACGCGTCCTGACGGGTTCGCGTGTGACGCGGCCATGTGGATGCGCGGTTTTGGCGTGAATCATCGCTGGTGGGGTCAAGCCACGTAGCGGGAGTGCGACATGAACCTTTTCCAGACAGCCAGATTCAGTTGCGCCGAGATATCGCGGGGGATTGGCTTGAATCGCAGGGCACGGGGTCGGCAAAAGGCTGGACTGCTGTTTGGTCACTGGTCGCCGAGGGACAAAGGATGCCGCAGGCAAGGAAATGCGGCCCTGCACGAGGCCCGAGCAATCGATCCCCCTGCGGCTGTTCCCGACCGCCCACAGATGGGCGTGCCCAAAACATTCGGCCAAACGGCGGCGGTGAAATCGCTAAAGTGGTGGCGGCAGCGGGCCAAAGATGTTGGGGTCGGGATATAGCGAGCGCGTTTGCGAAACCGGGCTTCTTGTCCTGTCAGCGGCAACACGGCTGCCAAAGCCTGAGCGCAAACTGACATCGGGTGATTTCAGGTCGCGTGGGCATAGGCGTGGGTGCCGTGCGCGTCACGAACGCATGGGTTTGGGTGGTCACAGGGCCGATGGCAGTTTCCGTTGACATAGCCGCAGTAGCTATCCTTTGGTCAGTGTGCCACTAGGGCGGCTGCCGTTTGACGGAATCCAGCAGGTCAGCATCTCACCGTAGAGCGGCCTGCCGGTCGCGGGGGCGGTCGGGCTTGCGGTCAAGATCGGGACCGCACGATGATTTGCGCCGCGAGTTTTCTTTTGGGTGATCAGCTCGGGGTTGGGAGACAGACGGCGGTCGGTCATTTGGACTAGGAGTCCACCCAAGACTGCATGTAGCGCAACGGGTTGCCTGTCCGACGCCCCGCCTTTGGCGCGGGCGGGCGCTTGCGGCGGGTTTGCCTGAGCCGTAGAATGTCGAAATGCGCGTAAGGGCTGTCGGTGGACAAAAGCGACCGCAAGAAAAGGGCCGCCTTGATGCAGCCCGCGACCCGCCCGGAGGGGGCCGTTTATCCAGATCAGGCGATACCGGGTTCGATCAACGGTTCGTCAGGGCGCGTGGAAAAAACGGCAATTCGCCGACGGGTCCCGCCTGCCCGTGACCGCGGCGGTTTTCAAGTGCGGCGATGAAATCGGGGTCATCGCTGAAATAGGGCGCAAGATCAGACCCCACAGCGACCCCCGCGCGGCCACCGGTCAACGTCGGCCATAGAGAGATGATCTGGTCGGTGTTTGTCCCTCAATCAGCCAGTTGCGAGTGCAATCGGCAGCACCAACCGCCCTTCGCATCAAGTAAATTGTTATGGATTTCGACGTGAAGGGCCCTTGCGTGATGTCCCAGGATGATCCTGCGGGCGAAGGCAATTGCCGGAGACCGAATTTTTCAACAGCGGGAATCAGCACGCGTAGCTGCATGTAGGCCCATTCCGTGGCCCAATGTATCTTATGCGCCAGCCCCAGCACACTCGCTGCCGCAACCGCCCATGGTCCTTTTTCATCAGACGCCTCGACGCGCCCGGTTTTCAGGTTCAGCCCGCCGGTATCAAAGCCAGACGCCTTTGCCCGACAAGTGGTCAGTGTCTTGCCCGCTGTTGCCCAGGTTGCAAATATCAATCAGGCGGGGTGGGCGCGTCGGCGGCGCGGCCTCACGGTGTGGATCAGGGGAAGGTTTCTGGGTCAGAGATCGCTCGCCGGTGTCACAGTGATGCGGGCCCCGTGGTCCGGTCCGGCAGCTTGCGCGCGGCGGTCTTCCAGAATCGGGCGCCCATATCAGAGGCAGACCGTGTTGATAGACATCGCGGGTCAGCATTTCCCCTTCGGCGAGGGCGCGGATGTGATCGGGCGGGTCAACTCCCGTCTGGCGCGACCAAAGGCGTGCGGCCATCGGCGATTGCGTGGCGTAACGGTCGAACCGGTATGAGGCGAGCAACCAACCCAGCGTTTTCAAACGGCAGTTCAGCCGGGGATAGGGTCGGCGTGTAAGCGCATAGTCCCGCTTGGGCAGCTTGGCCGCGGCCCCTGCAAGATTGAAAAGCGGCCCGCCGTGTGCGGCTGTTGGGCCTGTGCAATACCCGCCAGCGCCATGGCGAAGCGACCCGTATCGCCCGGCAAGCCGTCCAGGGCCTGTCCAAGCA
>Ga0163217_1086654_pt1 | contig 10264 bp, 9 predicted proteins | sample SynspAceP_FD_185933 | JGI IMG/M metagenome (GOLD analysis project Ga0163217, IMG submission 185933) | Saline lake microbial communities from Ace Lake in Antarctica - Synechococcus sp. Ace-P (PacBio error correction) | ecosystem: Environmental > Aquatic > Non-marine Saline and Alkaline > Saline ...
AGAAGAGAGATATGTAACTGACTTTCGGAAAGATTATTTGGATGATGAAAATCGCGGTTGAACCCATTTTTTAGAGGACGAAGCTAGTTTAATGGCTGTTTTGCACTATCAGTTGGTCAAAACTGGTTTGTTTAGTTTCAATTTTACAGTTTGGTTTTTCGATGAGTTTAGAAAAGAGAAACTTTTTTTTTGACGTAAGCTCTTTTTTGTTTTTAATTATGTGGAAAAAAGAATTGGGGAGAGTAAATTCAAATTAGGAATAATGTTTGACATATTGTTTTTCGTTTGGAGGCATTTAACGGAGTTTGGTTAAAAGTACTAATTTGCCAAACATATTTTTGTTCCCCGTGAAGTTGAAATATGGATACTTATCGGCAAGTGAACTTTTTAAAAATGGGAAAGAAATAAAATGAAATGATGCTCAACAGAAAAATAAAAAAGTCAAAAATATTCGCTTTTACTCAAAAATAGATTAATTACTGGTTTATCAAAATACCATTTCAAAAAGGCGCATTTTATTTGCTAGAGGGGGACATTATTGTTGTTAAATGAAAAGGCTTGAGGTCCGAAAAGATTTCAATGCGATATTTTTTATTCAGATAAATCCTAATGGGCTCTAGGTCTCATATTAGGAGATTATATAGAGCAAGTTTAAATCAAGGACTTGATTGAGAGATAATAAAAAACTATGATTTTTGGAATTTTAGCAAAACAACTCAAGACGCGAATTGGTTATGGCAAAGGGAGTTATTCGGCAGCCATTAAAAATTCCATTTATATATTGAGAAAGTAATGATGCTATGAATTTATCTACATCACTTAAGTAAAATTACAATCAAAATAAATGGATCATTCATTCTTTATATATAACCGATAGGCAACACTATCCTCTAGAGAGGTTTTCATAATGTGTAACTTGGGAACTTGTAGCATAATAGTTCAGTTGGTTGCGTTTTTGGTTTTGAAAATGAATAAGGAAATCAATTGTAGAAGAATATAATGATATTCAGTTGTATGCCCTTGGGTGTCACAGAAATGTGAGACAACAGGATTGTACGAAAAACTTAGTAAATGCTGAAACAGCAGATTTATTTTTACAATGATTCAATAAAATAAACACCAATACTTAAAAAGAAACACAAATAAACTTGGCCGTAATTCACTCTTTTTAGTGGGAGAAATGAAGCTTTGTGTTATACCTGCAATATTAAATATAAATGAATGATAAAACGGTTTCCGTTTCCCTTAAATCCTTAAAATTAATATAGAGTATCACAAGATGAAAAACCAAACATTTACTTTAGATTTTGGATAAAACCGCGAATCACGCTTTTATCTCATGAGAAAAAAGGTAATATAGTAAATCAACGATTATTTATGATATAAAAAAATAAACGAACGTAGGAATATTCCATCAGATAAAATTGATTTATTTCAAGCCGATAAAGGTTTTTTTTGTAAAATTGTTATTGCTTCTCTTTAATATACTTCCAAACAAATTAACTGACATTGTTTTTTTTGAATAATGGCTCATTAAAAAATGTAAGGACATTAGAGTAATGACTCATTTAACAAATATCTTAGGCCGATAGCGAGTAAAAAAGATGAACTCCCAATTGTAGTCTTTAAAACAAGAAGAAGTGGATCAATTTTTGGACAAAAAGAAAGGCGGCCTTGAATCTTTCTCATTCTTTTCTATTTATACAATGGAAAGAATTGGACAAAGGACAATTTGCTTTAGCTATACTAATCAACATTGGTTGTGGTGTGGCTGTATTCTTCCCCTGCAATATAGAAAAACATTTGTCGCCTGAAGTTTTCACTTTTTACAAGTTTGGGTCGTTTTTAATTCTGAGATTTTTTATTGCAATTGGGAATTGCTGTGCTACTCTCATAATAATTTCACTTTCCCTTGATTATTTCAAATTGGAAAAGGGTTGGTTGTGGTAATTTTAACTAAAATTGGAATACAAAAAAATGAGATGTATTTTTTGTAAGAATTGATAGCACCAACCTCTAAATCTGTAGAGCATATTATACCTGAAAGGTTTGGGAAAACAAATCACCATATTGGAGCAAGGAATCCGTATGCGATGGTTGCAACAATTACTTCGGCAGTAAAGTTTGAGAAAATGGTTTTAGAAAAAACCATACTTTAAAAATGTTCGCCACAGAAATTTCATTTAACACAAAACAGGGAAGATTAGTTCCTGACAAAACCCTTTTTTCCGGCATAAAGAGGGTGGCTGGGCTATGTTTGGCTTGACGAAAGCGGAATTATATTTGACTCAAAAAGACAATCAACATAATCAATCTAAACTAAAGGAAGGTAAAATCAACAACTGATAATCGCCTATTATTTCAGTTCATCCCGATGAAAATGATTACTGATGTTTTCTCGATTCCATTGCGAGGCTGCACTTGAATTTTCTCACTTTCAGAATTAAAAGAAGAAGAGTGATTGGATTGACGAAATAATATCAAAAACCTGAAACTTAGACCAAATTAGGAGACTGGGCAACGATTAGGCAACAGGCAAATTTTTTGGAAGTATCATCAAGGCGGATTACAGTGAGAAACAAGACTTCACTGACCAATTTATCATCGCGGAACCATATGAACATCTCTTCACGAAATGGATTCCTATATACAGAAGAACAAAGTAATGTATTTCATACTGTACATTATGGGAAATTGAGTTTTTGCAATTAAATTTGGCTCATTCAGAAACGATTACTACTTGAGTGGCTTAATATAAACAATAACGAATCACCTGTTAGAAGATATTCTGAAAGGATGATAATGAAAAAACAAATTTTGAACATATGAAAGCCACTCTTAGACACAAATATTATCATTCCAGAGAAGCATCAAGAGTTTAAATCAAGATGTAGGTATTTTTTATCGTTGGCCTTGAAAAGAGCATAATATACAAAAATGTGTTCATTCTTTAACTGTTCGGAGATTGAAAAGTATAAAAAAAACCAACAAACGGTTTGAATCGTTTCCAAATCAAATTAGAAGTTATGAGAAGAATAAGATATTCCATCCCACTTCAACCGCAGATTAACAATCGGTATCCAGAAAAAAGTTGATGTAAACGAAAATGACATAGTTGACACTCATGCTTTTTAAAATGAAGTGTTTGTTGGTAGAGTGGATATTTTAATACCGAGATAAAAACTCAGACAGAACAAAGCTGATACGTTGGGAATATCCTGATAAGGTTTTACAAATAGAATTCTTTTTTGGAATAAAAACTTTGCAGAACACCCAGATTTTAGTGAAATACAAGGTTCTAAATGTTTCAAAAGCCTAAAATTTTGGCAGACTAAATCTTGAATGTGATTTTTTCACGAAGTCTTAAAGAAGATAATCTCAGTTCTGATAAATGGTTTATTATAAAAAAGTAATGATGAAGAAGCCCATACATAAGCGGTAAACTCCAACAATGGTTTATTGCTGGTCGTTTTTTATATTTAAAACTTGAAGACACAAGACGAAAAGTACTTAGACATTAGCCCATCATTTAAACGTTCCAAAAAGAGGGTTAAAAGTTCGGGCACATTTAAAAGTTATCATAATGGATTTGACTTGGTGAGCGATTTATGAAAATCAATTTTTTGATAACGCTCTAAAAAATAAGGTTGATGAAATATATGTAAACAATATTGAACAAAAGAGATGAACAAAAAGAAGGTTAGATTGATTTTACTTGAAGCAACTGGGGTTATGCCTTTTGTGGGTAATAAATGAGGAACTTGTCTATGTCAGAGATTTTACAGAAAAAATCGATTGATAATTTGAAATTATCCTATCACCTTTATTTGCAGTGATAAGGATATGGTTTTATTGTGCAATTTTACCCCGATTATCACACAGAGTTATTTAGCCCGATTCTATTTTTGAATACTAACGAGTCTCCAGAAGAATTTATTGAAGATTTCCCTCATAGAAACGGAAATTAATAAAGTGTAACGTTTCCCCGTGCTTTGTTCTCATCCAAAGACTGTGACCATTCTAGTTTTTTTTATAGAAAACTGGTGGATATTATAAAAGTGTAGTTACACAATCCGGTGTTGCCACAAAGAAGCTAAAATAATGATTTTATAGATGAAGATGATTTTGTGCTTATTTGTCGAAAAAGTAGTGTTTTTTCCCCGAAGACCAACTTAAAGCAATGTGGAAGTTACCTTCGAAACTAGACCCATTTGTAAGTGAAATTTCTATAAATGTGTATTCCTTTCCGCATAGAATTAACTATGAAAGAATTGATTGACCTACGAGTTTTAAACGGTGTTAATGATGGCCCAAGAGGGTTTAAACAAATTCAAAAAGAACATTTTAGCAACATTTTTAAAAGGCAACAAAAAAGTGATGAAAGTTTTATTAATCGATTAAACCAGAGTTTTGCTTTCAAAACATATTTGAGGGCGAAAAGAAATTTGAGTTTTCGAAAAAGTTATATTTAAAAATTTAGACGTTAGGAACTGCATTGTTTTAATGCGGTCCTCTCCAGTTCACCAAGTGATAGTGAATTTGAAATAGGAGATTATAATTTAAGCTCTTCACCAAACGAAAATTTGGGAATTAACAAAAGAAACAAATTCAGGAAATAACAGAAATTGTTTTTCCACGAAATATTTTGAAAATCGGCACCGTAGCACATGCTATCAAAGAAGATAAAGAAAATACTAAAAAAATAAGAAACCTTTTCTCTAAAAAGAAGACTTCAAAATGGCTTCCTCCCAGTCGTATCATGTATTTTAAAAAGAAGAACTTTAACATATATGAATAACGAAAGTCTTTTATAATATCAGCAAAATCATTGAAAGGGACAGTAAGGCTACAACTTACAATATGCCTCTTTTGGCGTGCGTTATTGATATTTAATTCAAGATAATTCCCCCTTTATTTCGTTAGGTTGGGAAACGTGTTTCAAATACGCGACTGGACTGCTTACTCAGAAAAGTGGTTAAGTGTATTATTATCGCAATTTTTAGAAATCTCCTCACGACTATACCTCAATAAACGGTAAAACCAACCTTGCGTTTGGTAACGCAGTTGACAAAATTGATATCTGATTACAAAGCCCGTTGGAGGATTTTCCGCGTTTTACATAATGAACTTAAATAACAAAGGAAATCCGAAAGATTTCAAAATGAAATTTTTTTGAGCTGCCAAAAAGCTTAGAAAATACGATTACGGAGAATCCGATGAAGTATATCGGTAGTGTTCAATTGCTAATGACATTACTCTATTTTCAAATTTTCAGAATCAAACTATCAGAAGAAAATCAACCATAGACATTGAGCTTTAATCAATGATTTTGGGTACGTTTTCAATTCCAATGAAATACTACGAAGCATTCAAAAAATTTTTTAAGGCAGTTTTTATAAGCGGGCAAGATTTCCATCTTATTTAATGGGCAGAATTTTCCTGTAAATGCATCTGGGAATAATTTATCGATTGATCAGGTTCTTAAATGAAGTTTTAAGGAGTCCGATCACGTTAAGAGAATTAAGGATCGAAAAATTGTTATAAACGAGATACTTCAAAAAGAAAGGACAAATTTACTGCGTTTTGACGGGTAAAACATAACTTCATTAAGTGAAACTAATATCGATCACGAAATCCCATTTTCTGTTTGGAAAAATAATGACCCTTTGAATTTATTACCCTCCACACCTCCTGTAAATAGAAGCCCCAAACGTGAATAAAATCCGCCAACACCGGAGATTATCGAAAAGGCAAAAAGAATCTTAATCAATTAATTATGGGGGATAAATCCTTGAAAGTCAATCGAAACGATTTCAAAAAGAAATCCAGATTTGCACTCTTAGGAAACCATTCATTTGATCTGGAAAAAACATGGGGATTTCGCAGTTACAGAATAGTTTGCAATTATTTAATTGAAAGCAGAGGTTTTTGAAGGATGGCAAAATTTAAGGTCAAACCCCAATAGCCACTTAACCGCCAAAGAAAGAGGACAGTCATTTCTTCCGCAGCCAGAATCTTTTGAAGAGAATTTACTGGTAGGTGATGTTTTGGACTTTGGGTTGTGGATTTGGGACTGAATGTTAATTGCTCAAGGGAAAAGGGATTACGATTGAAGGCTACGATAAGCATAATGCCCTGAATTTTCCCATAAAAAGTTTTGACTCTATAATTTGCTTTTACGTCTTGGAAATGTTCTTCTACCAGAAGAGCAAGCTCTGTTTTGATGGAGCTTTCATCCTTTGATAAAACCAACAGGAAAAGTCTATATCGCGGTAACGGGAGGGAATTTGCAGTAACGAAGGTTTTTAGAATGCACAATAATTTCATCAAAAACAGACGTATCAATGCAAGTATTCTAAAACTCAAAATCCTTTTTTTAAGAATGAGAATTGCGAAATCTACCAGTAATCAGCCCCTATAACCAACTAAAAAGGGAATCAAAAATCTGGATTGCCCTTTCTGTAAATCCTGATTCAAGGTAGAGAGCTCATTTTGGAGTCAGCAACCGTTATGCCTTCTATGATAAGTTTCAGTAAATGAGGACATGCACTGATTATTCCAAAACGGCATTGTGCTGATATAATTTCGCCTTTGACTTCAAAGAAGCAAATCAGCTTGTGTATTTATGTTTGAATAAATTTGAAAAGAAGTTGTTTCTCAGAGTCAACCCCAGATTGGGTTTAACTATACGGAATCACAATGGGAGAAAGTGCTGGACACAAAACCGTAAATCACGTTCACATTCATTTGATCTAGAAATATAAAGGTGAATGTCGAAGATTCCGAGTAGGTGGAGTGAGAGGCGTAATTCCAACAAGGCAGAAAATACTGATCATGAGGATGTTTTTTGGAAATAGCAGCGTTCAAATGACTCAAACGAATGGTGGTTCAATGGTCCGGATCAATCGTTGAACAAGAATGATTTAGGCTTCCAACTTGGGATTTCTTTTTTAGAACCTCTGAAATTTCCGAACAAAGCAACAATTCATTAAGTAAAGGCGATGTAAGTAAAAATATGCTTTGGAAAATCCATTTTTAGAGCAGACAATCGACCTGAAGATTACAATGTTTTAAGTCAATAAAAATCGACTCTAGGGAAGTAGTTTTATAAGATCCGTTTTATATATTCCAATATTTGATTCATACATTCTCTTGTGAGATTTTACCTTGCCATCATTTCAAGGGTTCCATAAGAACTTCCTTAAGTTTCCATAATTTCCTCTTTGCAATAAAACAGATTCCTTAAATTTCATAAAAAGTTTCCTCAAGGACAATTTGAAAAATATAAATATAACTTTTAATGACCTTTTGGATTTGAATTCCGTATTTCCCATCCTCAGGGATATTCCTTTAAAATCAGTTTCTTCCATTTTCTAACACAAATCGATATATACTTTCCAAGCCTCTGGAAATCTTCAGATTACTGCCTGAAATCTAAATAATTTAACCAATAAAGCAAGTTAAATAATTTTAGATGCTTGTCATTTTTCTTCTGCCGGAAAAAATTACTTTTTTCTTAATCCCAATATTTTCTATTGAAATCCCTTCTGAATTTTTTGAAAATAATATCGAAAATATCGAACCAGCTGGATTTAATGACCCTCACCACTCCCTCCCAACTGGATCAACTTTTCATTTATACAGCCTTAGGCAAGAAGCACTACGGATTCACTGAGAAGGGAAATGAATTTTAAATTATAATTACGTCATTCAAGTAATAGAATAGGCGAGGAGCTGGAAGGGAGAGGAGGATTAAGATTTTTGGCTAATTAATCAAAAACAAGATATGACTGGCAGTGTAGGTATTCTAAACAAACAAGCCGTCGCCCTGGCAGCTGATAGTGCTGTAACCATCGGTGGCACCAACGGACGCAAAATTTTTTAAGCAAAGCCAAATAAGGGTTTTTTACGCCCTATCCAGAGCAGCATCCCGTAGGGAAATCATGATTTAAATAATTCTGCTTCTTTATGGCAACTCCATGGGAGACCATCATCAAGGTGTACGCAAGCAACTTGGAAGAAAGGAGTTTTCCTACCCTGAAAGATTAAATGAGACAAGAATTTCATTGGTTTTCCTACGCTCGAAGAATTTCTCTATACAATGCGAGATGCAAAATTGCTTATTTTGGAAAATTTTGCAATGGGATCATAATTAACCCGGTATCACTGAGGTGGTCGAAAAAAATAGAGGATTGTTGGATAATCCATCAGACGAAAAAGTTCAATCGGAATTTTGGAGCTAATGGAAGAGAAGTTTGATATTATGATTGCTTTTTTGGGAATCAAATCAAGAAATGTTGCGGCGAATTTCGGAAGATTTAAAATACCCTTCGAATGTTTTAACGACTTATTCCAAAGACTATTTGATCGCATTAACCAAGATCGCTTCGAGGAAAATGAATTACGCTTTTCGGAAGCACTAATTGGAAAAATGAAACTGTCTATCTATCATAATTCCTAAGGCAACGGAAGAACCACTATCAAGCTACCACCGTTTACATCTTCAAGTGGATTTGGTTGAGCAAGAGTATACCCACAACTCATTCTGTCAATATATCGATGGTTGTGGGATAATCGTTTTTGAGGTTTACATGAAAAACGAAGAATAGGGGCGGCATCCCATTTCAAAACGAGAACAACGTGGCCCATCAGTCCCTTTGCGCAACTGACGTGATAGAAACGATTCTCCCGATAGATCCTTCGCTGAACCAATATCTAATTAAACAATTTTGAGGCTATTTTCAAGAAAACAACGAGGAGATTTTAAGAAGCATAGGAGTTCCAATGACCTTCTAAAGGAGCCAATTGGAAAACCTTAATCGTGCTGAACTACGTTGAAACATTTAATAGCAATGAATCAAGCAGAATTAAAAGAGAGAATTAATATTTCACCTTTGATGAGTTGCGGTGGTAACTCTATCAAAAGATGACTTGGCGGGAAATGGCCGAGAGTTTTGATTTAGCTTGACTTATCTCAAGAGGAGGATTACATTTGCAGAAGAAAGTGTCGGCAAGGACCAGTAGAATGTTGGCCGATTTATTTCCAAAAGGCGATGGCTTTGTATGGAATCAAGCGAAAACACTACTTTAAAGACCCGAATTAAATCAGCAAATTTCTTTGATAACTATTTCAAACCCTAAACCATTGAGCAAACTAACGTTTAACCCAGATTTTTTTCAGTTGTACAGGCCTCTCACACAGATTGTATATCTGTTTTCAAACTTCATGCCTGGTAAAATCTTGACTATTCGGCATGGGATGTCTGTAAAAGAGATCTCTGAAGTTGTTTCAGAAAATGTAATTGCCAGTAGTAAAGGAGCAATTTGGAAAGCGACAAAGCAACAAATTTCAGGCAAAGCAAGAAAGGGGAAATTAGCCCTTTTTCTCATTATCTTATTAAAAGGTTCGGTTTAAGCCGGCCTTTTAACTTTTTAGAAGATATGATTCATCAATTCGGCTAATTCCAAGGAACTTTTGAAGGCTGCCCAAAAACGGCTTTTATGCAGCCGAAAGGTCCCTGCATCGGCAGTATTGAATGCTACGATTGGCTATTGCACAGCGAGAGGGCAGGCAATTTGTGTGATTACGCTTTCCATAGCCAATTAGAAAAGGGAATGTATTTCATTATTTACTCAAAGTAGTCAGCCCCATTATCATTGCATTGGCGAGGGGTTTGAAAGAAAAGATAGAACCCGAAATTTCAAAGAACCCCCTAGATCAGGGCAAGGCTGCTTTTAATTAGCCCAATTTGAAAAAAAGTGGTCAAGCCGCATATCCGAAAAAACAGGCCGCCGTGCGAAACAGAATGATGAATTGATTTGGCTGATGAAATCACAATTGGCTTTGCTAGCCCTGGTGGAACCAGAGGAATTATTGGTAGGCGCAGAAAAGCGGGTATTTTAAAAACGTAATGAAGTTATACCTCTATTGTCAGACTTGTTTTTTTATTTGAATATCAGAATCTCTGTACTCCTAGATAGATTGAGAATAAATTTCCTTAGGCAGGAATTCCTGATTGATATTACAGGGCTCATTTTCTTTTTCAAAACTTCTCACTTCAAACTTTTCCTGCTTCCCTACCACTCCGCTACCCATGGGATCACTTTTCCCAGTTTTGATCATAGTAAGGTGTTTGTGCATAAAACCATTGATAGATCGCTCGGGAGACCTTGGCAAAAGTTAGTGTCCCGCTGTTTTTTTGGATCAAATCTAGCTTTTCAGTCTGCAAATCTTTCGGCAAGCATCTTTTTGCGAATCAGGGGC
>Ga0163217_1107171_pt1 | contig 10264 bp, 9 predicted proteins | sample SynspAceP_FD_185933 | JGI IMG/M metagenome (GOLD analysis project Ga0163217, IMG submission 185933) | Saline lake microbial communities from Ace Lake in Antarctica - Synechococcus sp. Ace-P (PacBio error correction) | ecosystem: Environmental > Aquatic > Non-marine Saline and Alkaline > Saline ...
TGGTTTGGCCTCGCTATCGCCCAGCCACCGTTGCTGACTATGAGCGCAGCTTGCGATTTTGGATGAGGCGCTTTGGAACAAGAAGAGCACTGGCTTCCTCCGCTTCAAACTAGTGAAGGACCCCAGCTAAGGGTGTATCGAGTCCATTTGATCATCTCGCTCCAATGCGAGACGCAAACGGCTTGGATGGTGAATCTGAATCCCGAATTTCGCTATGTCCCGGGGCATCTATCGGAAGCAGATCGGAGAATTGTCTTTACTGAGGCTAACTGATGAGCAGATGCAATAATAGCCCAATAACCACGTCGGTTTTGTTGGGCTTTTGTTTGGCAATGAACAATTACCACGTAAACTCATTGATCTAAACGCTGTTTCTGGCGATGAGAGAGGGATTCGAGGACCCTTTCGTATAAACGCTTATAACGTTATACATACCTTTTCCAAGTCGGTGCTCCTTTCAGCCACTCGGATACACCTCTCTCGGATTCCTGGCCGGCCGGGCTTGGTCCATATGGCGCGCAATGTAATCCGAAGACCAGGTTTCAGCGGCTTGGCAAACGCTTTTTCCGCGTGCAGGCCGGGCTGATGCGCGGTGGGCCGCTGGAAACTGGCCGGTATGTTTAAGTCTTGGTATCTACTTGCAAAGACTGATACGGTCATTCCCCGGCTGTTATTAGTCTATAGGATGCTTCGATGAGCGTGAGCTGGTTTTCCGCTACCAGTTTTCCGACGGTGTTCGGCGACGGCTGAGCCTTGAAGCAACGGTAAGGTCAATAGCGATTTCCCTCTGCGGTGGATCGGAACGCGTCTCAACGAGCCTTTGGACCAGGCGGAGAAAAGACCGGCCGTGGGGTGATCAGTGGCCAGGCTCGGCATTCTCATTCTGGCGGTTATGATCTGAATGGTGATGACCTCGGGTGCGGATGCAGCCAAGGCGCTGGTCGCCAGGCTCGCCCTGGGCGCGGCGGATGCTTGTCGCACCCCTTCCCCTGGTGTCGTTGGCCTGCACCGGGCAATGCTGTGGCAAGGGCGCTTTTATCTGCTTCGGCGGATTAACCGCATTGGCGTTGAAGGTCATTCCAAAAATTGGCCTGAATGAAGTGGCCATCGCATGACCATGCAGCCACGTAGGATTGAACTGGCCCGCGCGCGTCTGACTAACAGTGCTTTTCCAACCGCTCGTGATCAACGCCGAGATGTTTTGATCCGGCCGATGCCGTGCAGGCCTGGCTTCCCTGGACAAGGTGGTGCCGGCCGAAAGAAGCTGGAAATGCCAAGGCCGATGGAAATGGCTCTGCACTGACCAAGCTGAACATGACCCGCGCACCGGCAATACCAACTGAAAACCGCCGTAAGGCGCCCTGCCCTGGGAGCTGGCTGGATCAAGTCCTATCGAGATTGATTAAACAGCACGCGCTCTGAGTCTTGTAATTCAAGCAAGAAAGACAGTCGGTAAGAATATCGAATCGATTTAACCCATGCAGCATCCGGAAAGCCAGCTTATGCTGGCTTTCTTTTTTGGTGGAGAACCTCTACGATGGATTCGATTACCCCAGGCGTGCTGGGCGCCTCAATCGCCGGCGCTGCTGGGCAGCTGGCAAATGGGCGCAAGGCGTGGTGGCCGGTGCGGTATTGGGCACGCTGCTGCCTGAGATGTGGTGAATCAACTACGGCGACGCCGTGGCAAACATGACTACCACCGGGGCTTCAGCCATTCGCTGTTTGTTACTGACGGCATTGGCCTGTTTGCTTGGCCGGGGTTGGCGACGATGGCGGCCCGCATCCTGAGTACTCCGGGTACGCCTTGCCTGTGCATCCTGCTGGATTCTGGTCACCCATGTGTTGCTTGATGCTTTTTTTTACCAGTTACGGCACACAACTGTTTCTGGCCCATGACCACCCCGCCGGTGTCGATTCCAGCATCCTTTATTTGATCCGGCTCCTATACAGTGCCGCTGCTGCTGGCGGTGATCATTGGTTTGGTGATCGGCTGAAGGGCAAGGGGCTGCGCCTGCAATACGCTGCGCTGACGCTCAGCACAGCTCGTACCTGGCCAGCACGGCTGGTGGGCAAGCAGATGGCTGCAATAATCTGGACCTGGCGCTGGCACGTGACGGGGTCGAGCCGGTAGGTGGTATTTATCACCCCTACCCCGTTCAAATACCCTGCTCTTGGCGCGTGGTGGCTGTGGATGGCGACGAATTCGAGGCTGGTCATTTTGGGCTGGATGGATCAAACCCACCTTTCACTGGAACGACCTGCCCAGCGCCGCCAATCGGAAGCAAGCCCCGCCCTGGTGGGCTCGAGCAGCAGAACGGCTGCGCTGGTTTACGTGGTGATGTGCCTGCGTTTACGACCTGATCGACAATCAATTGGGTAGTTACCGCGCTGTCGCCTGGCATAGACCGGCTTTTCCATCCGTTCCGCTTCGCGCTGGCCGAGGTAGACCCTGCGCAAAACAGCACGCGCTGATCGAGCATGTCGAGATGTGGCCGTTCGGGCCCCGTGGCTGGATCTGCTGACGGACTGCGCAAGCGACGCGCTGGAAAGCGGTTACCGGCTCTCACTGGCGGAGTTGACCAAAGGACGCTGGGCCGCTCCCCGATGGTGATGGGCAGCGCACACCCTAAGCGCTGCTGATAAGCGATCAACTGCGCACACTGCCCTGCTTCTCTTGCAAATAATGGACACTAGTAAAGCAGGGGCACGGGCATCAAACATGGTCAATGAAAGCGTCGAGCGTTTCAACCAGCAAAGGAAAGATCGCCGCGGCCTGGCCAATGGTCGCCGCTCCTGCTGGCCATCTTACCACCCAATCTTTGCCAGCAACCTGCCCACGCCGCTGTACTCCTTCTGGCAGCGCGCTGGGGCTTTTCTCTCCACCCGCACTCAAAAGCGGTATTTTCCATCTATGTCTGGGGTGTGGGTGGCCCACAACTGCTGACCCTCGGCTCGCTCTCCGTGACAAGCTTGGCCGCCGGCAGATGATGTGCCTGGCTTTGCTGTTTATTCTCGAAGGTGCAGTCCACTTTCATGCTTGCCGAGGGGATTATGGCCTGGGCATTGCCGCGGATTTCTGACCGGTATCGAACGGGTATCGTTACCGGGGCGGCCTCGCAAGCGCTGGCCGAGCTTGGAGTCCCAACGAGAACTGGGACCCGGGCCGCGACCCTTGTCGGCGCTTGTTTTTTTTTAAACCTCGTGCCTTCGCCGGCCTTACGGTCAACTCTCTGGCAATTGTTTTTCTTTCGGTTCGGGTGCGGATATCTGGCCATTTATGCTGGTGGTGGCACCTGGCTAACGGGGAACCATCATTCTGTCTGCTGACCCGCACCTCTGGGCCGGCGCATATCGCCCAGCGGCAAAGCAACTTCCGCCTGCCGCGCCTGGCGCGCGACCACGATCAAGCTACCCGCGTGAACTGCTCGGCGGCCTTTCGTGTTTGCCGCCGCGACCATTTGCCTTGCCTGGTCTACCGGCCAGCCTGTACGCCTCAACTGGGCCCCGTCAACTGGCCGATGAAACCTTGAACGGCATCAGGATCGCGCGGGTGCGGGCTTGTTTGCTGCGGCATGGCAGCTGAATGGCCGGTTTCAGTCAGTTTGCCTGCCAGCGGCAGCCGTTGAATCGCCTGCTGATCGCCGGGCCAAGCCATCCTGATTCGTGGGTTTTGATGATCATGGCCGCCTCGGTGCTGTCAGTTTTCGCCGGGGGCTGTTTTGCCGCTGGCAAACACTGGCACGCGACCGGTGGCCGCGCTTACGGGTGTAAAGTGGCGGAATTGCCTCCATTAGTTCAAGGTAGCCCCGCCCGCTGAGCAGCGGGCGGGATCATTTCGGCGTTCTATCTGATGGCGTATCTGACGATTGGCCTCGGTGGTGCTGGGGTTGGGTTCACCAGTAAATCTGATCGGCTTCGGTACCCACGGTACTGGGTTTTACCACACGCTGTCTCGCTGTGCCGCGCTGGGCGCTGATGATCAGCGCGGTGCGCAGCGGCCGGGCGACCTTCTGGTAAATCAAGCCGAACAGCCAGCGCCAGACAAAGAAAAACGTCAGGCCGCCAATGATTGGTGGCGCAGCAGTTACGCCATTTGGGCCCGCAATCACGATGGCGACAATACCGCCGACCCAGATGGCGTTAATCGAGCGCCCAGATCCCCAGATCGCGCAATCGGGCCATCAGCAATGGCCGGGGCCACATCGCCGTCAGTACGCCACGGCAACATAATTCAATCGCCTGGTTACCCAGCGGGTGAAGCGCACCCTGTGACCCACCTCGAACAGCGTGTAGCGAATGGCGAAAGGTGAATCGCGGCCATGCCGGCGATCAAGGCTATTTCCATAAGGATTCAATCGGTTAACCCCTGGTCGCGCTCGCGAGATAGAGGCTTGGGCTGCAGGCGCTCGCGCAACTACGCCGGCGATTAACGTCTCGGCAAAGGCAGCGAGCATCAAAACCCAGCTTGTAAGGGAGGCCGTTGGCGGCCACCGCCACCACCGCCGTCCACACCAGGGCAGCGGCCACAAGGGGCGCGTGCGCAACCAGCGGCACGACGATGCCGATAAAGGGTGGCGACCATGGCAAAATCCAGCCCCCAACCAGCCATCCCGGGTTAACGCATTACCAGCAATACAACCGATCAGGGTGGCAGGCAACCAGTTGCTGTACATGGCCCGCAGGAGCCGAGAAATACCATTGGGCTTGCGGCCAGAGGCACACGCTGGTGTCCTGAATAAATAGCGTGCACAACCGCATAGCTTTCGTCGGCAGCCAGAACGCCAGCGGCACGCGCGCAGCGCTGGCGGCAGATGGCGCACATAGGGCAGCAATTGCTGGCGCTGTAGAGCATATGCCGCAGATGACCGATCAGCGTCGTCGAGCAGATAATCACCACCGTTGCAGGCCGTGCTAGCATTGTATAGGCTGATGGCGATATGAATTGCGGGCGTGAGCCGGCAATACACCTAGCGCGGACATGGCCCAGGGTGCGCGGTCTCCCGCAGACAAGAACACCGGTGAGGACCTAATTCTCTCGCTGGGTTCCAAGAGGGACGAACTACACGAAGAGGCCAGGGGCGCCGATCAAAAGCGATACGATGTACCAATCCGGAGCTCGCTGATTGGGGCGAGGTAGCCCCTCGCCTCCCCGCGTACGCTATCCCCTCGCACCCCCCATAGAGGAGTCGCGCGCTCTGCGATTATTGTCGCAGGACGAGGACATGCCAGGCTAACCCCTATCAATTGAAGCGAGGTCACGCTAAACAGGCTCCCGCCGCAAGCTCACAAGATACAGTTGGGGCGCCAACAGTGCTCCACTGCAGCTCTACATAGCGGCTGATCAGCGCGCGCAATGCCGCAGGCTTGACCGCTTGGGCAGAAAATCCAGCCCGGCCAGGCCGGATTTGTGTAACCAGTTCGCTGCGCCGTCGCACTGATGATTACCCTCTGGGCAGCGTGCCGCCTTGCTGCTCACGCAGCCAGTGCATCAACTCCCACCCCGGTAACCCCCGCATCCAGGTGATAGTCCCAACGCAGCACCAACTGCGGCACAAAACCCTGGCCAAATACCTGCCTGTACCCTCTTCCGATCCACGGGCGACCGCGACGTTGCACTGCCAGCGCTGAGCAAGCTCTGCATGCCGGTCCCAAGAATGTTCGGCTCAGTTTTGTCGATGCACAGCAAACCTGAGCGCCCGTCAACGTGGGCTGATCTGCCCCACCGTCTTGGTGCGGGTCTGGGTTTTCTGCGGGCAAGCGGCCACGGTCCACGCCTGAAACACGGCCTTGTCCGATGCCCGGCCAGGAACGCACCCGCCAATTCCGTGCCCCAAGCACCCGCACAGACATCGCGATCGCCAGGCCAACCCAGGCCCTTCTCCGCTGAGTACGGTGGCTGTCGAGCCGCTGGAACTCCTCGAAGAATCACCTGCAGTTTGTTCTCGGGATGCCCGGGCTGATCCCATACTTCAAATGCGCACCCGGTCACCGACACGCCGTACGCCAACACCACCTTGGGACCGCCCGGCATAACGGAAGCATTGGTCAGAAGTTCTGCGAGCACCCGGCGCAAGCAACCCGCATGTCACTGCGCAACGCGCAGACTGCTGATATGCACGCGCAAGATCGACGCCGCTGCTCCACCGCCATCGCGCCCAGTTCGATACGCAAGGGGTCGAGCAGATCGCGCAGGGCAAAATCGTCCCATTCGGGCGAATGCGGCCCGGCTTCAGCCCGCGAGATATCAGCAGGTCGGAAATTCAAGATCCTCGGCGGAGCGCAAGCGAGGTATCCAGTGGCGCACCAGCTCTTCCGCCTCGGGCGGCAAATGGGAACTGGTGCGAGAGCGAGCCGGAACAGGCGCCGCGGCATTCATCGGCTGCATCAGGTCATGGCTGACCGGCTGTCAGAAAGCGGCTTTGCGATTGGCGTGGCGCGCTCGGTCTGGCCTTGGCCTGAAACAGCGCCTGGTTCAGCTCGGACCAGCTCAACTGGTGGCGCTCGGCGACCCGTTGTTTCAGACCTTTCGTTGGACTCCTTGGCGCATATTTCCAGCGCGCGGCCAGTCGGGATGGTTCGGTGGAAACTCCATGACAAAGCCGCCGCCGGGCCATCCGGGTTACCAATGATCTCGATCACCTGGCCCACTGGAGGAACAGGCGTTTCGGAGCGGTGCGCGGTGCCTGGCGCATCCAGTTGATGCGTTTCTCCACGTGATGCTGGGGTCACCGGGGCCGCACAAAGCGCGCCGGCATATGTGCAGAATGATTGTCGGCAATCGGCCGGCCGATAAAAGAACAGCCCTTCCGGAATATTTCGAACATATTCCAGATAGCGGGCGTTCCAGGCCACCAGGCGCAGCTCCTTGTCGACCACGCCTTGATTGCTTGGGTGATATTTTCAATCGCACCCTGCAACAGGCCAGGTTGAACTGCAGTACTTCGGAGGCTTCAATCGACAATGGCGTCACCACATCGTCAAGTGCAAAAATGTCGCGGCCTTCAATCGCGGCCTTGACTACGCACCCCGGGCAGAGGACGCACACAACACCCCGGCCACCACCGTTTCGCTGTGGGTGATCCAGGCGCTGCTGGCGAATCTGATTCAGGGCCCAGCCGGCTTGCCGCTGCAACTCGGCAAACCGGCGGAAGCTCTGTGCGCCGCTCTTCGCCAACAAAACGACCGCCAGGGCCAGCAGATCCTCCAAAAGAATTCACCCGCAGCAATGCGCGGCTGGGGCCATCATGCCACTGCTTGGGAATCCTGGCTGACAAGCGTGTAGCCTGCCAGTGCTCCAGCACGCGGTGCGGCTGAAGCCAGGTCAGCACAAACACGCGCCACGTTTACCGCCAGCGCGATCAGGCTGCCAGCGTCAGGCTATCAATCGCAGCCCAGCGAGCTGGCCGTACAGCGATCGAGACGGCCAACCCTGCAGCTCGCCACCCAGCAGCGGCAGAATCAGCATGTAGAACCACAATGTGATGCCAACCAGCGCCGGCAATAACACGTGCGATTGGCCTCTTCCGAAACACGCGCCGAACATCGCTGGGGCCAGTTGGCGATAGCGCCCCCCCCCCCCCAAAAAAAGGGCCCGCATCCTGGGGCCCCCCCCCCGTCTGGACAAGCTTGCCGGCCGAGCCGATCACCGATTACACCACAATAGGCGAGCGCAATTCACGCAGAATGCTAGGTGCGCGACGCACATTCAACAGGCAGGCCGCGAAACTCTTCAATAGGTCCGTTCCAGGCCGGTTTCTGTTGCGTAGCAAACAGTGGCAGCAACCAACATCGTTGGAGACGCATGGTACTCAGTGCAATTGCCGCTACGATAACCATGCGGTTCGCCGCGGAAAGCGCCGCCGAAGAAAGCCAGACAGCGCCAGCCAAGGGGGCGCCCCTTCCATAAGCGGAATGCTGATCACGTAGGAGTCCGCCGGACCGCGGCCCAGGGTCATCTGCCCGGCCAGGCTGATGGAATCCACGAACAACCCGGCCAGCAACCAGGTAAGCCGGAAACACCCAGCGCGCCCATGCGCAGATAAGCCGGGCTGAATGTTCTCCACCACTGCACCTGAAATGCCCGCGGCAGGCACAGAAAACGCCGAATCGCGATAACGACTGGAAACAAGCAGGTTGGTAAAAATATAGTTTCGCGCTGCAGTAGTCGTGCAGCTTCCACGCTGCCTGCTGCACGATCGATCAGATCGCCAAAACGCCGCCAAACAGGCTGAAAGTGACAAAGGCCACCTACGCCAGAAACGGCCAGCAGCTTGACCAACGACTCGAAGGCAATCCGCCAGCATCATGCGCGGTGGTGTTCGGTGATCCAGGCCTGCAGTGCCGAAGAAGATGGTGAACAGCGCCATACCAGCCGTGACGATCAGCGCCGTGTTCATCGGCGCTGGTCGGCTTCGCCGAGTTCAACGCTCGCTGCAGCATTGCCGCTGAAGCAGGTTTGAAACCCCAGCCACTATGCCTTTGAGTTGCAGGGCGATATAGGGCAGTACGCTGACCAGGCAGAGCAGGCTGACAGCGACCGCCAGCGTCTTGCGAATTTGCCATAGCGCGAGGCTACGTCGGCTGGGGTGTGTTTTTGCTTGCTGATGGCACATGCGCCGCATAAAGGCGCCCGCGACGGTGACCGGGCCGATTATAGATGGGCAGGAAAATTCCACAGCTTGCTCGGAGGCCCATGCCGAACCGAGCAAAGAAGGTCCCAACTGGTGCATCCAGACCGCCGAGCGAACAAGGCTGTAAACCCAGACGCGGGCGCGATTGAACTCGCTGGTCTGCCGGTCGCCCAGAAGGCAATCGCGACAAGCAACGGCCTGTCAGCAGAAAAATGGAGGCGACCAGCGCGGCCGGAAAGGATCATGAAGCGATCAACGTACTTCTATTATTACCCAGGCAAGATCAACCAGCACGATTTGCCCGGCGATCCAGCTACCTGAGCCGACTTGCCCGCAGTGAAGCGCCGGGAATGCATTCGAGTGTGGCACCGCGTGCCTACATGCCCGTCCCGCCCGCGCTAGACATAAGCGGGTGCAGTTTACTGGTGCTGCAAGAACACCAGGGTCCAGACACGGCGATCATGATCAACCCGAGCATGCTGCGCCCGCTGCCCTTCTTTCGAGGCCTTGGGACAGCGGATGAAGCTCAAGGGAAATACGATCGATCGCCGCTTCAATGGCGGAGTTCAGCAGCTCGAATGATCAGTGACAGCAACACGCTACCCGACCATCAGCGGCTTGGCGATGTAGCTGACGGGCCAATATCAATGCCAGGGGAATCAGCACGATGGCCCAGCCAGACCAACTGGCGGAATGGCCGCTTCACCACGGTAAGGCGGCCCTGAGGCCGTCGAGCGAATAGCCAAAGGCAAACATATCCGTTTGATCCCGGTGACACCTTGTACGGAATTGGTTGCCATTACCTGGAATTCAGTGCCCGACTCGGTCAGTTCCCATATGTTGCAGTACCAGGGCGGCCTGCGTTCTTGTACGCACGCCCAGTTTAGCGGAAAATGCCGTGACGTGTGCCTTGACGTCGCTCCGAAACGCTGAGGTCATTAGGCAATCTGCTTGTTCAACCAAACCATCGGCAACCCAATTTTTTGGTCAGCCGCGTTGTTGCGGTGTAAGGCTGGCCAATTGTCTGATGGTTTTTTCCTGCTCGGACATCAACCCGCGCTTTGCGCCGCGTCGGCCGCTTACGCCTCGCCCTGCCGTACGCGCCTGAAATGCCTTCTAGTGAAGACACTTGGGGATGAGCCCTTGGCACCGAAATCCCGCGAGCGCTGCAACAACAGGCAGCTCTTCCTGGGCAGAAATCACCACTTACGGTATCTGCGGATACCTGAACCGCGCAGCAAGCACCAAAGCGGAAAACGTAAGCGCCGGGCATATTCAGATCCAGCAATACAGATCCCAGTCGGTGCGCTGGTCGAGGCAGGCTTGCAGTTCGGCGATGCCGCTCGGTCAAGGCCAACCCTGTGCTCTGACCACTTGATGAGTGCCTGACGCAGGGCACTGCGAAATAGCGATGATCGTCTGCGGATCAGAAATGTCGTAGGAAGACCCATGCTGGCGTTCCAAATTCAGATGTTATTGTTTGTGTGTGCCGAGCCAGGTTGCTGAAGAACTGCAATCTGGCTATTACAGTCGAGTATAAAGCAACTCCGGCAAAGAACAGGCGCAACTGTATCTGTTTTCTGTCTCGGGGTGTAAGGCATACTGCGGCCGCTTGCACGCTATTAGCGCCCCCT
>Ga0163217_1012685_pt1 | contig 10263 bp, 6 predicted proteins | sample SynspAceP_FD_185933 | JGI IMG/M metagenome (GOLD analysis project Ga0163217, IMG submission 185933) | Saline lake microbial communities from Ace Lake in Antarctica - Synechococcus sp. Ace-P (PacBio error correction) | ecosystem: Environmental > Aquatic > Non-marine Saline and Alkaline > Saline ...
AATGGATGTAAAAAAACGCCCGCCCAACGATCAGAAGGCCAGCAATCGCCGAATATTAAAACAATGCTAGGCGCTGCATCGGTATTGATGAAGAATTTTTTGAAAAGCGCTGCCGGACGTTTCTTACGCTCGAATGTGGCAACATAGGTACTGGCTGATCTGCATTTTTTTTTTTTTTTTCTTCTTTCTTTATCGTGATCAAGCGCCGCGCGTAGACGGCTTTGAATCGGTTGAACTCATAAGAATTACTCCCAGACAGAAAAAAAAGGCCGTTAGCCACTTCTGACTAACGGCAAATACGCACCTTCGCCCAATCTATCAATCCAGCATATTATTAAGCGCCCAGCACATCGCCAAGCCAGTTTTTAGACGTCACAGATTGAATGCTTTCACTGGCTTCATCCGTAATAACTGAAACGCTGTATCGAAGAAATCTAGAACCATTTTGGATGCAGAAGGACGTGAGCCAGATTTTGCGAACTCAGCGTGGCCGTTACAACTCTGACGCCATTTAAGAGGAATTGCATTGAGGTAGCGCCGATCACGCATCTTTGATATTACGAACACCTGGGCAACCGCCATCAACGGAAACAATCAACCACGTCTTTCTAGACCAAATGATTTTAGTGCTTCATACGCACCTGCTGCGGCAGGTTCGTTATGGATAACCAAGTTTCAGTTCAGGTCTTTCTGAGTAGGTTTTCCAATCGCACGGCGACCCGCCTTCTTCAGAACCTGAGTTACTTCGTTACCCACAATACGAGGGTCGGTTTGCGTCCCCATAGCTTAGGGTCTTTGATATCGATAACCAAAGCCTTTCAAGAAAACCTGGTCACGTGCAACGTCCACCAGTGATTTGGCCTTGTGCTTACGGTTCAAGTAAGGAATTTTTGCGGTTTTGGCTTATCGCCCATTTTTTGCTTTTGCCCACATGCAATCCATTTCGCCAGCTTTAAAGTTATCCTGGCGACCGTCATGTCTGTGCACTAGCAGGGCTAGCGGTGTGTCTAACGCGATACCAGCACAAAACCAGCATCAACGTGGCTAAAGAACAACGACGGTAGTTGCTTGGCGTAATCAAGAATAACATTTTGCCAGCCGGCCGGTGTTAAGTTTTCTTATGCTTTTTTGTACATTGTGATTCGTTTGGGAGATCCATAGCGGCCGCCGCAAACGTAAACGCAACTTCAAACACCGGGCAACCTTCTGCTTTTTGCTGGGCGCCTTCCTTCTTTCACGAAGAGATGGATTGGGTATTAGTTTTTGGTTGATAAGACCAATAATGGGGTCTTTCTTGCCGAATACGCCACGTAGACAGTGGTGCCCGCCGCTACTAGACAAGCGAAATGTTAAAAGGAATAGATGCATGAATTTCATTGTTTTTTGTAACGCCAGTTTTTTTGTTTTTATTATCGGCGTAACGCCATGACAAAACAGAGCAACCTCCGACTCTGTTTCTTTAACAAACCATTAATGAAGATCAAAAACCTAAGAATTAATGTCCATCCTTACTTTTTTTTGTAATATTTGTAATATTTCCAAGCGTTGTAATCCTGAAATATTCGACTTAACGCCTTGATAGTAAAAGGTTTTGATATAAATAAATCTTTTCTTTTACTGATATTTTTTGCCTTCAACTCACTTAGGGTAAACCAGACATCAGGACGGTAAAGCCTGAAGCGGGACTCTAATACTGCTGATCCAGCAAGCCTCTTGACCCCGCTCATGGTGCTGCTAAGTTCCACACGCACACGATGGCGTCAGCGCAATAAGAGCCGCTGTTTTAGTGCATCGATCACGGCTTTCTGCCGCGATGCTAAAATGTTGTAACCATAAAAAGGCCATTTTTGCCACACACACGCCGAACAACACCTCATTTCGTACGTCTTCTAACAAACCAAACCACACCTGCGTATCCAAGGCAGTAAAGATGTCTCCTTGCTGTAATTTTCATCATGATATATGACGCATATATATATTATCTATATCAGATACGCATATAGTATAGACACTATACATCTGAGCGCACAAACCAACAACCCGCGCTCATCTTTTCCTTTCCTGAGGTGGACTTTTATTTCACCGCAGTTTGTTTTTTTTACAAAACCGTTAAATCATACTCCACCCCAAGCGCTGCCTTTCCACTGGCTTTGGTGGTGAATAAAAGGCTCAAAAATTCGCCCAATAACGCCTTCTGAAAGCTTCGCCTGATAGTCTCTACTTGTATGCGAATCGCAGGACCTCGCTGTCGGGCAAGTGCAGAGCGGTGGGTCGAAAAGGATAGTCTGCACCGTCAGGGACATTGCACTTCGCGCTGTTCAGAGATAAATTAACAAGGCATTTCAAGCTGCGAAGGGTCAACAAACTCATAATATTAGGACACTGCAAATCGCTTTTCAACATGGATGTGAAGTGCCCACGCCTGTACTCAACAAGTCCAAATACCTTCAATTAAATCAATCAACCCCAATGGTACAGGGAAAGTTGCTGCCGGCGGCGACTTAAACGCCAGTAAACGTTGTAACATTACTGCTTCTTCTCTCCGAATACGACGAGCGACGCTCCTATGGTATCGGCTTGATCACTGGTCTGTGGTGCGTGAGTCTGACCAACATTTGTAAGTTCCCCATAATCGCCGCCAATAGATTGTTAAAATCATGAGCGGACACCACCGGTAAGCGCCAAGCATCTTCCATTTTTTTGTGCCTGACGCAGTTGGCTTTCCTACACTCCTTACCGGTTCTGTAAGTCCGTGTAGAGCGTCACAAATCCGCCTTCAGGCATCGGCTTGGAACGGAATTTCACAATTTTTCCAGAATCAAAGTGACGTTCAACCAGCTTTGAAAACGCAGATGACGCGTGACAATTCACCTCGTCCATATGAACTTAGCTGATTTTCGAGATTTGGAGGTTTTACTGTTGACCACACGTTAATCAGACTGTTTGAAGCGTCCATCATCGACATACCAACGTCAAATCGTCCATCTGATAAATCCAAACAACTTTTGAATAACCCGACTTCCAAGCGACCATGTTACCTTTTGCGAAACAACTTAGCCATCGTTCATTAGTTATCGAAAATGGTTTTCCAGTAAGCCGTTTTTTTGTCTGACAACTCAGCGGTCCACTTCCAAACGCCTATGGGCGTTCGCGGCCGAAAGACTTCGAATGTGTCTGCCCCTAAAAGTCCCGATTTCATCATGTCGGCGATGGCGGTGCGTTTTTGAATCCACGCGCCTTAAAGCAACCTGTTCCATGTCATTGGTGACCACCCCAGGTCCTTTGTCCATACGCTGACTGTACAAATCCAACGAGTCAGAACCAACAAACGAAAAACAGCAATGCAATAATCCAGTTGCCCTCGGGTCCACCACGCAGAGACCTCTGGCGTGACGATTACTTTTTTTCTGCAACCGCACCACGAAATACTAACGCTGTTGACTCAACTGCTAGATTTTTAGCTACGGATAGCATTGAGTAAGTAATTTTTTGCGCTCTTGGATTTGAGTTTAAACGACGGTTGCGCCATTAATAGTCATCGGTTAATGCTCGAAACTTGCCCACTTTGCGGCCGACAAATTTAAGCTTTTCACCATGTTTCTCCGGCACCAAACTAGGCGACTCTATAACTGCAACAACCAAAATTAAACTTGTTGGCTATTCACACTGGCAACGGATCAATCAGGGAGAACAATTTCCGTATACGAAACTGCTCGAGCCAAGCTGTCCTCACCAGATCAACTTATCTCTTACAACTGACCCCCCAATCTTTCTAAGGGGTGGTTGCAAATTCATCCAAGGCGATCATCAAAATATCACGGCTGAAAAAAACAGAATCGGTCAAACTATCAGCAACGCAGCAATTCAAGAATACGACGGTGAATGCGTTCAGATTCTGTTTGTAAACTGAAACGGCGGCCAATCTCCAGCTGTGTATGGCGGCATGGCGGCTAATTGGAGCAAACGCCCTTCGGCTAGGGTTAATGAGGTAACTGATTTCAGTAAAGATTTTTCCGATTCACATAATTCGGACAAAGACGCTTCACACTGACACGCATGGATTGCAGCGATACAACCATAAAAAAACCGCAACCAACCAACTAATCGCTAAAATAGACAAAGACGCTTTTTTTGACGGATACTGGTAAGCGCATTAAGTTTTTCGTACTGGGCCTTGGAAGACAGTACCCAAGTCCACGTTGCGTCTTAAATAAATTCGGGGGGTTTTTTTAGGGTTTGCCCTCTATTTTTTTCGGCGAGTCGTAAATCCAATACATCCGACGGTACGATTCCAAACACCTCAGTGTCCAGACCTCGACTTTTCTCTATCTAGTTTGTTCAGCGGGCAAAATACGATCTGGATGCTGCGCAACACCTCTCCAATAAAGAAAACTCGCTAGCGTTAAAGTCACATCTTACCGTATGGTCATGCAAGAGTCGACGGTTAAATCCAATACCCAACCGCCAAGTTTCAAGCAGTTCATGAAATCTGATTGATGGTATTTAGTCAAGGAAGGAGCCGCCTGAGAAGAGCGAACGTAACAAGCCGTGAATCCGAGGCGGTTAACTTCTCGTAAATAACGGCTTCATCATGTACATCTGGCGGCCCATACTCAAGTCCTAAAATACGATCGGTTTCACACCTTTGCCAGTCAACATCATGATTGGCATGGTGAATTGCGTCGAACTTCGCGAGCAAGGTTAAAAAACGTCCTCTTCTCGTAGATACAAATTCATCAACACCAAATTCATCGGATTTCCGCCTCTAAAATGAAGCCACATTTGGTGACGGCATTTTTTTCGGCTTCTTCTTACTTGAACCTTTTTGTGATACAGGCAATCAGAAACATAAGAGTAGGCGAATGTTCTTGATCATCATCGACAACCAAATAAAGTTTTTTAATTTTGCTCTGTCATTGTCTAAATTGACATCCATTGTTTGTTTTTATTTGAAGTGCAATCAGCCTAGGCAACTAATGATCAGCCTGATTAGTATCATGCCTAAAGTTAATGAAAGATTAACAAGAAGGAAAAAAAACCTTGTGCAAAAGAAACGCATCAGCCTCTCTTTTTTTAGACCCTGATCATGGTTTCCTAATGATCGCAAAGGGAGACCGTTTTGGGAATACCTTGGTAAAAATGGCATTTCCCATTAGCAGGCTTGCATCAACGTGTTCCTGCGGCGTTTTGTTTGACTCCTTTTGCTATGCCGGTGAAATAGATTACGCGGACAAGAGGCAACCTCGTGGCTCAATGGAAAAAGAAAAGAAAAGCGGTTACTTCTGCCTTTGCATCTCACACTGCAAAACAGACTTTGTAATTCGGTAAAACCGAAAAGTGACGCTGCGCTAAGCACGGAAAAAGCGCTATGCATAACGCAGCCTATTAAAAATGGGAAGGCAAAAAAAGAAGAAAAAAGCCCCCTTTATGTCTAACGAACTGCCTATGCTACTCAACTGATTCCTGACTTAAAGGTCAACTCAATACATCTCACGAAGCCATTTTGGAAGCCGCTCCCGGTGCAGGTAAAACGCACGTGGGTGCACTCGAGTTATGGAAGAAACTTGGCTAAAAGGTGTAAGAATATTATGCTCGACACCCACGAAGTTTGGCCGCCAAAACGCAGCGAAACGCCTCGCCGATTCATTACAAGAACCACTTGGCGAACGCATTGGTTATCGAATTCGCCTCATGAAGGGAAAGAAAGCAAAAAACTCAAGTGCTCGTCGTAACCAGAAGGCGTATTAACCGCATGCTCCATGAACGATCCAAGGTTTAGATGACATCGCCCTAGTTATCTTCGATGAACTTCACGAAGCGTAACTTCATTCTGATTTTGGCGTTTGCTTCTGGTGTTTACAAGCAAGAGAGCTTTACCGCGATGCAAATCCGCTAAAGCTGCATTGTCATGTCAGCCACGTTAGATACAGAATGTTGGAGGCCAGCCTCAACTGTCCAAAACTCCCGCAGCCAAGGCCCGCATGCTTTCCCAATCATCACACACTATGGCATAAAACACTCAAGGACCTTTCAAATCACGACGAAGTCGTGCGCCTTATGGCCAAGCCTTCAATGAAGAACGCGGCATTGTTATTGGTGTTCTACCGGGGCAAAAAAGGAATTCGACAAGCGGCAAGCAAACTGCAACAATCCAACTCGGCCATCATGCTCACTTAAGCATTCTGCGTTATATGGCGAGCCCTCAGCTAAAAGAACAAGAAACAGGTCCATTCAGCCGGTGGTTGCCCCAGCGCGTAAATTGTTCTTGCAACGGGATAGCACAACCAGCTTACAATTGAAGGGATTTCGAGTGGTAGAGAGATAGTGGCCTGAGTCGCGAAGCACGTTTCGATGCCAAATACGCTTATAAAACACGATTACAACACTCGTCGAGCAACTCAAGCGGAAACCACGCAGCGAATGGGCCGGCAGGTAGAAACGGACGAGGGCATTGCCTATGCGTTGGTGGAGCGAAGCACTAGCAATACAGCTGGCGCCGCAAGCCCAACCTCAAAAATTGAATCAGTGACTTAAACTCCTGTGATGGATCTCGCCAAATGGGGCGTTCAGCGCGTTTGGAACTGGTAGGTCGCCTCCAACAGAAAGCCACTGGGGGCAGCCAAAATCGGTGGATTACTCACAAAGCTGTGGCCGCTTGCCCCTGATATGAAAGCGTTTTAACAGCTACTCCGCTTGCAAACACATAGTGAACCAAAATCGGCATTGAGCCGAGACTGGCAGGCTTCTGATTTGAAAGGGCATAAAAAAGAGCAACGGTCAGGCTGCGGTTTCCGTGTGCGCCAATTCTGTCGAAAGGTGATCCCGTTTACCTCAGCACAAACAGCTTGCTCTAAGCGATCGCTTGCATGGCATTAACGTACGCCTGTCTAATAAACAGCAAGCGACCCAAACCAGTTTCATCAAAAAGACACGACAGCAATGGCTTTCAACGAGTCAAAAACATCTTTATTCAACAAAATAATTCCGCGTAAAAGACTCGAACGATATAGCGCCTCTGCTCTTCACGCGTTTGCAAGATCGATTGCTCTAAACGAGTCAATCAGATAACGAAGAAGTTACGCACAAGCTGACTAACGGCCGTTAAATGGCAGTTTTGGATGTTCCAAGATCCATCGGCTTCAAGAGCGTGGCTGATTGCGTTAGAACATTGGCGGCCATCATGGCCAAGAAGAAGACGCATTTTTCTCGCCCTCATCTGCCGATCCAATTAGACACAATCGAAACCGATTTCCCTATCTAATAGAAACAAAGCAGCACCTAACATGGGGGTCAAACCAAAGACGCGCGGGTTTATTAAGTGAATTGCAACGATGGATTTGGGCAGTTATGCATCGACAAACAAAAGAGCAACAACATCGAAGAAGCAGATATTTGGCCAGCGATCTTTCCGTCTAATTCGTCCAAAATAGTTTTTTGTTCGTTTTTACCTTGGATGATGCGGGCGGAACAAGCTGCGGGCCTCGCATCCAGTTTTGCCTTTACCCATGATAAAACACACCAATGGCCAGAATTTTACTGATGACGCACTAAACTCGATGGACTAAGAACTGGGTTGGCGCCCTCCACCGCCGTCGGGAGCCCAGACATCCTCACGTCAATAGCAAGTTCTGGATTGAAACATATGCACTTCTCGCATTTGGGCATATTCTAGTCTGTATAACTCAGCTGATTGAGGCACGTGTGGATCGAGACGAAGTGAGCAAACGCTTAATAAATAACGTCCCGCTGTTCACGACACTTGGCATCAGGAGCACACGAAAATGATCTACAGAAGAGCAGCCGCCAAGCTGACTGGTAGTAGAAGCTGCAAGAATGTTTGCGCGCACCTGACTCATACCGCGTTATTTTTAATCCAACCATTCGAATTGAACTGCTATTCTCCGGGACAAAGACTCTTTGATGTGTGTCAAGAGCTTGGACTCGCGAAAGGAACTGCACCGAGTATGTTGTGTATATGAAATTTGCGGTGTATAAGGCATCCGGCGGGCCCGAAGGACCCGTCATTAGTAGTGCACTCATGTGCGACTGCGACAGATCACGAGCATAAGGGTCCGTCATGAAGAACGCACGCGCTTCTCAGCTTTGTTGAAGGCGCTATGCTCGGTTAGGTCGTGGCTGAAAGGGCGTATCTCTTTGACAGAGGTTTGGGCTCCAGCCATAATGAAGGCGATGAAGTCCTGCCCAAGCAATCACAAACAATGTCTTTGCCACTCTCGATCACCTCTTGGGGAGCAAAAGCCTGAGATTCGCCTGAGCCGTTAACTGCTCGCCATAGCCGGCCAAAATAATGATCCAGTAATAGGCAGGTTTTCGGACAACGCTTTTTCCAGTCAGAGCGCTGCTAATGAGATAAAGCCAAATCCTGTACGCCAGTACCACCTTCCAACGTATTGAAAATCTAACCGCTGCGGACTTTTTCTTCTTGTGTAGAAAAACAAAAAGTTCGCTAAACCTTACTGCATCGCCATGAAACAGTGTTTTTATTAAACGAGCTTCTCATCTAGGCACTGAGACAAGCGCTGCAGATGACTTCAACTCACGCTTCTTCCATCCCCATCCATTCTTCGTTGGCGTGTATCTAAATGCCAATAGTACCGTACTTTTCCCAAAGCCCTTTAGGCCAACCCAAAACAGAATTTTGATGAACTGAAAACCAGCGTGAAAAGCCGCAATCCAGTTTATACAAGACAATAGATGCCTATCGTTATCAGTGTCGTATCGAGCGTCAACACCCAACGCGTCTAAGTCTTCTAATACCGACTCAAATCGCTGACCCGCTTGCTTATCAAAATGAAACACATGACAATGCGCTACTCGAGCCGAATCAAGGCAGCCGGGCCAGCCCAATCTTGGTACCAACATTGCTCACTTCATAAGACGTATTTTTTCGGTTTGCGCGTGATCAGACTGCCACCACAGAGGGTGACTTTATACGAAATGGGAAAAGGTGCAATGTTTGGCCAATAATATAAGTGAAGGCTGAGACCTTGATAACTATGAGGATAAGCGGACGATTTCGCCATAACCACTCCACAAAGACTGAATACTTCCTTGGCGCTCAACACAGCTTGCCTTGCATTTTGGGTCGCTTTATTATTATAAATTCGGGGTCATAAGTTTCATAACTTTTTCAACTTGTTAGCACACCGCTCGGTCAATATTCGCATGGGCGGTAGAAATTCTGCTGTCACTATCGCTTCTAAATTCCAATTATTGTATCGTTGCTCAGTCTAAAAATAACAGAAACGATCGGAATACTGAGCTTTGGTGATTATAGCAGCATACTGGGTCGCTCCTGCCTTTTGTACTCTAGTCCGCGGTTGTTGAACGCGGCAAGATCCCGTTGCGAACCGCTCTTATTACGCCAAGCATTTTTGGTGGCGTGTTTTTAACTTTTTATTGACTGGTTTATATTTGTCAACAATCACTTATTTTGAATTACCATGTTAAATGGTTTTGAGAGAAACTTTTAGTTAAATATCAGCATTGATGAAAAGAAAATGGATCGTTATTGTATGCAGGATAAAGTCGATGTTTGGAAAATCGAGAAAAGAAAAAATTAATATTATAACTACAGCAAGTTGATAACGTTTACCGATCAAGTCAAACCGCAAACAACGCTTATTACACAGCACTGAACAAGAACGGTGAGCATATTAAAACCAACAAAAACTCAACTAAAACAATGAAGCTAATGGAGCCAGCAGTATCAAACAGAAATTGACGAGCTTTCACGCTAAAGAACTCGATATTTACGATGCTTGGGAATCAAGAACGTGACGAACTACAAAACGCCTTCGAAGCTTATTAATATACGTTGCCGGCACTCAAAATGCATAAACAACAGCTTCACAAGAGTTAGATGACTTAAAAGCAGAAATGAAACTAAAGCTCTCAGAAGGCAGGCTTTTTTTAACTCGTGGTCAGTCGAAACTAAGTACGTAAGCTAATTGCAGACAAAGAAGAACGCTTATTCCGTTGCAATGCCCCAGATCCACTGGTAGTTGGAGCACTAATCAGCAACTCAACAGTGGAAAAACAATTCAAGAACAACTACAAATATTTAGGCCAGAATATCAAAAACGTGTTTTGATCTAGGACGCATACTCGTATCGCTTAACCTAGAAAAGCAAAATCTCGACATTCAACAACAATGAGCAAAAGCGCAAAGTTCAGAGTAAACTTTAATACAATCAACAAAACAGGCAGATCAATTACGTAGTGGCTCTATCATCGACGATT
>Ga0163217_1095341_pt1 | contig 10263 bp, 6 predicted proteins | sample SynspAceP_FD_185933 | JGI IMG/M metagenome (GOLD analysis project Ga0163217, IMG submission 185933) | Saline lake microbial communities from Ace Lake in Antarctica - Synechococcus sp. Ace-P (PacBio error correction) | ecosystem: Environmental > Aquatic > Non-marine Saline and Alkaline > Saline ...
AAAGAGAGAGATTTCTATTAATAAAGTGTTTTTTTTTTGTTTGGAAAAAAAAAACCCCCCGAAAAACAATAAATGGTAAAAACAAGAAAAAAAAAAAATAAAGGACAAATAATAAAAAACCGAGGGAAATAAAACTAAATGAAACCTTTGAAATATACATGGTATGTGTAAAAATTTGAATACTCAAGGAATTAAAGGAGAAGTCCCTGTTATGTTCGAGAACAAGATTTTCCAGAACAGCGGTTACCAGAAGCTCCCGAAATTAATGGGCTTAATCAATCCTGGTAAACAAAAGATGAATGATATCGCAAAAATCCAATCGGAAACACAAAAATGTTTAATATACTTCTTTTTCAGATCACTCAAATCAACGGATGTGAAAAATACCTGATGGAATTTAAAAGTAACCTCTGAATCAATGGGGGGGAGACCTACAAAACGAATATTACTTGCACAAAGTATGGATTTAATCTGTTTCAAGATGAAGAAGGGCAGAAGTTGGGGGGAAAGTTACAGAAGATTCTCCTAGTACAAACATGTTGGGGTAATAAAACTAAGGGCAAAGACAAAATGATGTCCTTTATAGTTGAAAGATACGATTAAAATGTTGACTTTAGAAAATAAAACAACGTACCTATCAGTGAGAAGTATTAAATAATGAAAATTGAATATTTAACATTTATTCCCAGAATGTTGACAGCCCGTTACAGAATCAATTAGAAAAGCATTGGATAATAAAATAGTAGACATCTCATTAAGAAATTTCGTGATATCCCGAAAAAACCCGTAAGTGAACGATTCCCTATGGCTGAGAGCAGGGTATGTTTGGTGACCTCAACCTAAAATTTATGCTAGATCTATAACCTGAAAATCCTAAGACAAATGAAAAGGTATTTTATAAAGATCCAGCAGGGTCCATACAAATCCTCTGAAAATTTAACTGAAAGAAAGCCATTATCATCTGTGTCATAGAAAAGCTAGATGAAAAAGGAACGGACACTATGACTGGAATGAAATCTCTTGAGGATTCATTTTAACACTGGGAAATGACTGATGGTAGTCTGCTGTTCTGGTATTGCCTGATATTTTAGCAATGAAAATCTCCTAAAGCAATTTTCACATCAACAGCTTTGGCATTCTCAAACACAAGACCTCAAAACTTTCCGAGAAGAAAACCCTGAGTTTAATTAGTGGAAACCATAAAAAAATGGGCAGAATGCAGAAAAGAACTTGCCCGAACAAATTAAAACCAAATGACAAAACAGTAATTACAAAAACAAAAAAAATGGTTAGATAAATAAAAATGAAAAATAATCTAAGCACAATAAAGGGGAAAGTACTTAACACCTTTAGAAATAATGGGTAGACTATCTTGGTGAGGGGTAAAACCTGCTAAATAAACGAATCCGCTTTCCAAAGGGATGTAGAATGTTTTTGAAGGAGAAAAACAGACTTAGAAATCAATCACAAACGAAACAATACCAAGTATATCCGGCTCCCGTCCAGAGAACCGCCGTTCACGCTAAAATTGTTGAAGGACTAGAGAACGTATCCAATTTAAGGGCTTTAACTCTAAAAGCCTGGACGAGTACGAAACAATACGGTCGTGAAAATTTCTAAGGGTGTGAAACGGAACATTCCCAGCACTCCACTTCAAAAACCGGAATTATCCGCTTTGGTAAATTCGTCGTGCAAATTATAGACTCGCATACATTAAAGCACCGAACAATTAAACAGTACCGTAAAAAAATAAAAAGCAATCTCATTTCCGATGGGAACTCACACTTTTGTATTTAATCAATTTTAAATAGTATGAACTAATGCGCATAAAAATCATACTATTTCTATTAAAAGAGGATACTAGCAACAACAACAAACAAAACTGACATGAATCAATAAAAACGTTCTTTTCTAAGATCTTAACATGAAAATATAAAAAAGGTGTAACCAAGACATAACAGAAGAGCAAATAAATTTAGTTTGAACAAAGCATATTATTTTTTTAAAAATTACGATATAGTTTAAAATTTGAAAATAAAAAAGAGAAATGAAGTTATTTATAAGTGATTGACAAGATATTATTACCCTGTATTAGTCTTATGAGTTGCCAAAAAAAAATAGTATCCGAATAATAATAAATAATCGATATGTTGTTGACGATTGTAGATATCAATAAAATGTGAGTCAAATAAAGTCAGTATATTAGTAAAAAAAAAAATCCAAAAAAAAATTTTCAATTTGTGACAAATTAAAAACTTCTGGTAATATTTAGAAGTTGTCAAACACAACGGCAAACAAATAGACCTTGGAAAACTGACAAAGTAAAACAATAAACGTGTACGCGGTTCGACCAAGGTCGAACCAAAAGAAACAAAGTGAATAAATTATTCGTCTAGCAATCATTTAATACTTAACATCGTAAAAAAGCGAAAGCAATCCTAACGGGTTGTTCAACTTTAATGAGAGTTGATCCTGCCAGGACGAACGCTGCGCATCCAATACATGCAAGTCCGAACGCTTCTTCCTTTGAGGCTGCACACGAGAAGGAGGAGGCCGACGGGTGAGTAAACACGTGGTACCTCCATAAGTGGGTGGAAACATTCGTGAAACGGATGCTAATACCCGCATAACATGCCCGCATGCGAACGGATAAATATGGCTTCGGCTCCGGGCATGGATGACCCCGCGGCTATTAGCTATTGTGAGGAATGGCTCACACAGCCAATGATACGTAGCCGACCTGGAGGTATCGCCACACTGGGACCTGAAGGACACGGCCCGCAGACTCAATTACGGGAGGCAGCAGAGGAATTCTCCGCAAAGGACGAAAGTCTGACGGAGCATGCCGCGAAGTGAAAAGGTTCGGACGTAAACCTGTTGTAAGAAGAACAAGGAATGAGAGAACTGCTTCATCCCCGTGACGTAATCTAACAGAAAGCCAGGTACTACGTGCCAGCAGCCCGGTAATACTAGACAAGCGTGTCCGATTATGCTAAAGCGACGCAGCGTTCTTAAGCGATGTGAAAAGACGCCAGCCAACGGGGAAGGTCATTGGAAACTGGAGACTTGATGCAAAGAAGGAAGTGGAATTCATGTGTAGCGTGAAATGCCGTATATATATGGAGGAACAACCAGTGCGTAAGGCACCTCCTGGTCTTAACTGACGCTGAGCCTCGGAAAGCGGGGAGCAAACAGATTAGACCCTGGTAATTGCCCACGCCGTAACGACGATGCTAAGTGTTTTTTTGGGGGGTTCCGCCCCTCATCTGCAAGCTAACGCAAATTAAGTCACTCCGCCTGGGAGTAGCGGCCGCAAGGCTAAACTCAAAAGTAATTGACGGGACCGCACAGCGGGAGCAATTGGTTAATTCGAAGCAAACGCGAAGAACCTTACCAGTCTTGACATCTTGACACTCTAGAGATAGAGCTTTCCCTTCGGGGAACAAAGGACAGGTGTGCTGGTTGTCGTCAGCTCGTGTCGTGAATGTTAAGTCCCGCCACGACCACCCCATTATTATTCCACATTCAGTTGGGCACTCTATGAGAACTGCCGGTGAAATAAGAACGAGAGGTGGGATGACGCAAATCATCAGCCCCTAGACGCTGCAACACACGCGTACAATGGAATGTACGACGATCCGCAAGATCGCGAGTCAAGCTAAGCTCTTAAAGCCATTCAGTTCGGATTGCAGGCTGCAACTCGCCCGCATAACCGAATCGCTAAGAATCGCGGAAATCAGAAACGCCCGGGGATACGTTCCCTGGGTCGTAACACCGTCCCGTCACACCACGAAAGTTTCATACACCCGAAGTCCGGTGAGGTAACCTTTGGAGCCCGCCGCCTAGTGGAAGATAATGTGGTAATCGTACAAGGTAGCCGTATCGGAAGTGCGCTGGATCACCTCGCTTTCTAAGGCATACGAACCTCACAGTGTTTTAACTTGGCCTGCATTTGGAATCAATTCTCAAACAGTTAAGTTAGTTGTCTTTGAAACTGAAATGTTTAACATGTAAGAAAAGCAAGAAACCAACGAAACATACCGCGTTTTATTTTTATTATTGCCGCACCAATAGTATAAGTATGTTAACATGACCAAGTTAAGTTAAAAGGGCGCACGTGGATGCCTCACGAGCCGAAGAAGGACGACAACGCCGATAGCCTGGGGGACGAAGTAACTTGAATCCAGAAGATCCGAAGAAACCAACACTCTACGGTGTACATTGACTGAAACATAGGCAATAAGGTAGACCAGAAAACGAAAATCTAAGTACCTTGCAGAAGAGGAAAGAAAAATCGATTCCTGAGTACGGCGAGTCGAAAACGGGGAATACCCCAAACAAAAGCTTGCCTTCCCCTGGGGTGTAGGAACTAACACATAGAGGTCCAATAACGAAGTAGGAAAAGCCGACCTGAAAGGTCCGCCACAAAAGTAAAAGCCCGTACTGGGAACTCGTTCAACTCAGCATATCCTAGTACGGGGGGCGAACACGAAAAATTCCGTCGAATCCGGGAGGACCATATCCCAAGCTAAATACCCTATGCCGAAGTGAACCAGTACCTCGTGAGGAAAGGTGAAAAGAACCCCGAAAGGGAAGTGGAACAGCACTAACCGTGGTGCTTACAATAGTTAGAGCCCGTAGGGTGAATAGCATGCCTTTTGTAAAGAACCCGGCGAGTTAACGATCCCGAATGCAGGTAAGTTAGAAACGAGCCTAGCGAAAGCGATCGAATAGGGGGAATGAGTAGTGTCGAGACCCCGAAACCAATGATCTACCCATGTCCAGGAAGGTGCGTAATACGCACTTGGAGGACCGAACCCCGTATGTTGAAAAAATGCGGAGAGTTGGGTACGGGAGAAAATTCCAAATCGAATGGAGATAGCTGGCTCTCCGAAATAGCTTTTTAGGGCTAGCCTCGGAATTAGAATCAAGAGGTAGAGCAACTTTTGGACCTAGGGCCCTCTCGGGTTACCGATTCAATAAACTTCCGAATGCAATTGATTAATCCGGGGAGTCCAGACTACGAAGATAAGATCCGTATCGAAGGGAAACAGCCCACCATCTCAGCTAAGGTCCCAAATTTATGTAAGTGGAAAAATGGATGTGGGTGCTTTACAACAGGATTTTGGCTCAGAAGCAAGCCATCATTTAAAAGATGCAATAGCCACAGTCCAGTGACCGCTGCGCTCGAAAATTTATCTTCGGGTAAACATAACACCGAACGCTGGATAACTTAGTTCTATGGAGAGAGCGGTTCTATAGGGACGAAGCCTAGACGTGAGAACTGGTGGAGCGCTTAGAATTGAGAATGCCGTATAGAGCGAAAGACGGTGAATCCCTCCACCGGAAGACTAAGGTTCCTGGGGAAGCTCGTCCTCGGCCAGGTTAGTCCGGACCCTAGTCAGGCGATACGCGTAGACAGACAACAGGTTGAGATCCTTACAGTTGTTTGGTTTTGAAACAATGAGGGAACCAAGTAAGGCTAAGGAAATACCACGCTTGGAATAGTGCGTCCAACACACAGTCTTGAGCGGGATCAAAGCTTGCCTCTATTAAGGACAAATTTGATGGGAGGAAAAGTAAGTACGAAGCCTGAGCACAACGTCCAAAAAAGCTTCTAGAGAAACAATCTGCCGTTACCCGCAAACCGGGATCACAAGTAGTCCGAGAGAGAATCCTAAGGCGAGCGAACTCCGTAAAGGAACTCGCAAAATGACCCGTAATCCTTCGGAAAGGGGTGCTGATCAATGGTCAGCCCGGCAGTGAATAGCCCAAGCCAACTGGTCAAAACCACAGCTCTTGCTAAATCGAAAATGACTATAGGGGCGACGCCTGCCCGTGCTGAAGTTAAGCAGATGGGTTTAACTTTCGAGCAACTCAGAAATGAAGCCCCATAAACGGCGGCCGTAACATAACGGTCCTAAAGGTACGAAATCCTTGTCGGGGTAATTTCCGACCCGCACGAAGGCGAATGATTGCACTGTCTCAAACGAAGACTCGTGAAATTATAGTACCCTGTGAAGATGCAGTTACGCCCGCGACAAACGCAAAGACCCCATGGAGCTTACTGCGTTGAAATATTAGATGTTGTACAGCCTGTACCGAATAGTTAGCCTATAAGCCAGGACGCAGCTGGAGGCCAATGGGATACTACCCTGCGTATACCACTTCCTACCCACAGCCATAACTGGCTGGCGAGACATGCTGACTGGCAATTTGACCTGGGCGGTCCGCCTCCTAAAGTGAACGGGAGGCGCCAAGAGGTCCCCTCAGAATTGGTTGGAAATCATCGTAAGTGTAAAGGTCAGAAGTGAGTTGACGCCGAAGACCTAACAAGTCGAGCAGGACGAAGTCGCTAGTGATCCGTGCCGTATGAAGGGCCATCGCTCAACGGGATAATAAGCTACCCTGGGATAACAGGCCCTTATCTCCCCCAAAGTCCACATCGACGGAGGTTTGGCACCTCGATCGGCTCACGCACCTGGGCTGTAGTCGTCACAAGGTTGGGCTGTTTCGCGTCCAATTAAAGCGTACGCGAACTGGGTTCAGCAACTCGGAGACAGGTTCGTCCTACCGTCGCGGGCGCAAAAGAAATTTGAGAGAAGCTGTCCTTAGTACTGGAAGACCGGGATGGACACCCCGCTGGTGTACAGTGGTCTGCCAAGAGATCGCTGGTACTATGTGTGCGATAAACGCTGAACAAATCTAACTAAGCCCCCTCAAATGAAGATTCTCCATCACGAATGATAAGACCCTAAGATATCAGGTAGATAGGTTGGAGTGGATAGCAGCGATATGGAGCGGACCCATACAATCGTCGAGACTTAACAATTTTAAACGATAAGAAACTGTTTTAAGCCCTTATAGTTAAACACTACCATGAGAGACAACGTTCCTTAATTAAGATTGTGGGCGATGGCCAAGAAGTCACATTTCCTGTCCATGCGAACACACAGTAACTCTTAGCGCCGAAAGATGAAGGGTTTCCATTGTGAGAAGGAACGCGCGCGCATCTGCATCATTCCCAATAGCCACTGAGAGCGCATACTGTTAATGCATATTCGCAGGTTCGAATCCTGCTTGCGGATACAGAGTTATTCTATGGAAAAAATAAATAGAGAGTTCTATTAAACTACCTTGGGAAGTTTCCGAGCGCCGAAGGAGCAGATTTGAAATCTGTAGGGGTGCACATCTGTCTCAAGGTGAATCCCTTACCTCCGTAACCTAGTTGCCCGTGTCCAGTGTTAAAGACACCGCCCTTTCACGGCGGGATCACGGGTTCGAATCCGACGGGCATTTGTATACCGAGTTAGCCCAGCTGGAGAATGCATCTGCCTACAAGCAGAGGGTCGCCGTTCGATCCCTCAACCCCATGTAACTTAAAGGTCTCGTGGTGTAGGGGTTAACATGTCGCCTGTCACCAGAAAATCGCGGTCGATCCCGCGAGACCGGTTGTTTTTATAAAAAACATATTTGTTGCCTGGTAACTCATTGGGTAGCACTTATGAAGCTCAAGTTCGGCATTCGATCGTCCAGCCAGCCAATTTAAATAGCGGAGGTAGCGGGGAATGCTAAACGCGGGCGGACTTAAAATCGCTCCTTCGGTTCGGCAGTTCGAATCGCCCCCCTCTCACCATTTTTTAAGCAAGATCCTTTTTTATAGGATATAGTTTCAATGAGAAATATGGTCTCCAAAAACCATCGATGTGGCGATCCTACATCCCGTGTTACTTTAAAATAAACCTTTATATGGCGGTGGCGAATGGTTAACGCACCGGATTTGGTTCCGGCATACGTGGGGTTCGATCCCCTCAGCGCCCTTTATTGGCTATAGCCAAGCGTAAGGCAAGGACTTTTCGACTCCCTTAATGCTTGGTTCGAAATCCGCAGCCCAGTTTATTTATTTTAAAACAATCAAAAATTTAAGGATGGCGGTAATAGCCAAGTGGTAGGCAGAGGTCCTCCAAAAACCTCCATCAACCCGTTCAATCCGTACCCGCCTGTATTCGATTCTATTGTTACCTACCTGCCGCTGGCGGAATTGGTAGACCGCGCTGGACTCAAAATCCTGTGCCCCGAGGCGTGGCCGTCGATTCCGCGCCGGTAAAAAACAAGACATCAACTTTATAACGTTGTTTGTGTTTTTTTGTATGAAATAATTCTGTACTACACAAATAGAACCAAATTTTTAATAATTATCTCGTATCATTTTATTGTAAAGTATGGTAATTTTGATAGATAAAGTAATTAATGAAAATTTAAATAAACACGTTAGATATAATAAAAAAGGAGATTAGGTTTAATATCATTGAAGTATTGTTTTTTATATCTTTTATAAGAGCGGATAGATGTCAACAAAAAAAACTTTCAAAAATCAAAATTATAAAAGAGAACCCTATTTTTTTCCAACCATTACGTTCTGTGTTCGAGAAACAGCAGATGTACAGTAAAAGTAAAGAAATAACGAAATAGTACAGCAACATATGGATCTACTGCAATCTCCAGGGTAACAATATGACAGGATTTTGGTTAGAAATACCCAGAAAAATTAAGCCTCCCAAACATGCAAAAGTATTATTAGAAAAATAGCGGAGCAATGTTTGGAAAGAACCGCTATGCGAAAGAATGGTTGGCAAACAATAATTAGAAAGATATAAAAGAGCTTGAAATTACGAAGGAGGCTGCGTACAAGACATTTAAAAAAAACGGAGATAGCGAGTGCATGAGCGTGGGTATATAGGAGAAGGGGTAAGGAGGAATAGCCGCATCTATGCCATCGGCGCAGCGAGCAGAGAGAGAGTGAATCTATTCTGTTGACGAAACTGCTTTCAAAGTACGAAAGTCTTCGGTTATAGATGAGGTAGCGTTCATCACATAGATACCGACTTGGCAGCCGAGAAGCTAGATACTTTTCGTCTGATCCTCTCTGGACTGCGAGAACTGTATTCTGCCGGAGAGTAGACTCTTGATCGTTAGAACATTACTGTAAACGACAACACGAGAGTACCCAAGAGGCTCGCGAGCCCGCAAAGTAGCGAGGATGGGAGACGACTTATGTAGGGAATTATAGCGAAAGTACAGCGAACTATGTACAGGTGCGAGCATGATTACGGTCTGTGGCGAAATCGGCTCATACAACTGGGACTGTCGGGGGCTATCTGGATCATGGGGGGGGGACAAAAAAAATTCGGAGGCTTGCTGGATCATTACCGAATTATGTCAGCTTTCTTGGGTTTACTGGATCAGGTAAATCAACACTGACACATGAAGCAGATGCAAATACCAAAATTGAAAGTCACATGATGGCTATTTTTCGTTAACAATGATCATCAATGCATAGAACCTCTAATTTGAAAACACAAATTCCTTCAACATGAAAGTAATACTTTGTAAACGCACAAAATCTTAACAATTAAGATACTAAAACAAAGTTCTTACAATAGTAAAAATGATGGACGTACCGAAACCGTATCTACAACCGAATGATGATCGATCGGAGAACCAAGTAAATCTACTACTGATAAAAAATATACTCCACCAGTTAATAAAGTGAACCGATTACAAGCTAGTTTTGTGGACACCCTACAAAACGGGTTCGAACAGGCACGCTAAAAGAGTAAGATAGAAAATTATTCATTGGTCCAATGCAATCCTTTAAATACCCTACAAAACTCAGAACAGTAATACTTGGAAAAAAGGAAAATGGCACAGTCATCAACACGTGGCTTCTAAGATAAAAAATTAACCCCCTAACGCTAATATAAATATGGAACCCAACAAAACAAAAGCTTTGGATATGACACATGAGGTTAATAATCAAAAGGTATGAACAGGTGATGGGCGCAAAATAAGCGGCTAGGGGGAAAGACATCTGAAGATTCAATAAGGGACAAAAAAGTAAGGGCTGGGATATTCCCCCACCAAATGAAAGTTTATAGCGAAATAACACTATAAAAAATTAAAATAAACAATTGATTATTTTGAAATTTTCAAACAACTTTCTTTTAATTAATAGCAACTTGGTCTCATTATATTGAAAAAATACTGTTGTGATATCTAGTAGAACTTCGTTATAATTTATGATGGCAATTTAAGAGAAGAGAACAGATAGATAATTCAACAAAAACCAAAGGAATCAAAATAAATTTTCTAGAAAAGAAACAAGAATAGTTAAGAATCCAATGGAATTAAAAAGTTTACACGGGGTACCGAAACGAAGATCATGATTTGTCTGCAGAAAATGTTAGGTATACTTAAAAAACT
>Ga0163217_1026401_pt1 | contig 10262 bp, 5 predicted proteins | sample SynspAceP_FD_185933 | JGI IMG/M metagenome (GOLD analysis project Ga0163217, IMG submission 185933) | Saline lake microbial communities from Ace Lake in Antarctica - Synechococcus sp. Ace-P (PacBio error correction) | ecosystem: Environmental > Aquatic > Non-marine Saline and Alkaline > Saline ...
CAATATTTAATGGATGATCTCCGTTAGAAAGCAAACGGTTTTGCCAATCCGGCACCTCCAAAACAATCCTGCTTTCCCACCCGTTTTTTCCAGGGGATCATAGTCAATTGCCTTAATACCTGTTTCAAAGATTTCAGAATTTTGACTGCTCTTTTTGATAAAGGCGGAGGAGATTGGTGATATTGCGTCGCCTCTCCCTTGGGAAAGCGGTTTCAAGTTGATCAATGGTATTCCCGAAAAACATCGCCACATGCGGCCAAGAATATTCTTTCCACAGGAACAGTCAGTTGTTTTCCCTGGGATTCCCACCTCCATCCCCCTAGCCAAACTCCCTGCCGTCGGGGTCAATGCAATCGCACGGACATGGTGACTCAAAGCTCTGGGTATAGACTCCATTTGTATTTGTTTGTCCTGCCGGGACAATAATGTTTATTGATTTGGTAAATGGTCTTGAACCATATATCCACCACGCTTCCGCGTATGCTCGTACTATTACCGACCGTTTAACATCTTTCCGCACTTGTACAAAGTATTTACCGATACCCATTTTGATATTTTAAAACTGCTGTTTGGAAAGTCATTGGGGTATATAGAAGGGCGGCCTTTGAATGTTGCACCAGCCTACTTTCCCCCAAATTCCTATTCCCCATTTAATCTGATTGAAACAATTCCCCTCGGTCACATACATTTTGGAGGGATGATCCGAATCAGAAATTCATGAATAGGTAAAGTTGATTTTTTTTTCTTTGACTATCGTATTGTAGAAATCAGCGCTCAGATTTGGTATGTTTCCCACATTTTTTTTCCGTTAAGCCACTTGAGGGATTCGTGCAGTTTACCCGCGGATTCAACGATGAATGTTTCCCCAGTCAAAAGTTTGGACCTTTAAAACTATATTAATTGGACAATAGCGTTCTAGATGTTAGCTATTTTCACTATTGTCCAAAGTTTAATCCCGTGTACTCAAACCTCTTTTCCTTTGATTCTATTGTTTGTAATCAGGGGACTTATTATTTTATTTACTCGCTCAACGAATCATATCAACTCCTCCAAAACAGACCCTACTTTGATTTGAATTGTATTTTGAGGGATAAATACCTTCTATTTTTTTAAAAAAGTACAGGACAAATGGGCGAGACTGCTGAAATGGTAATCTGAATGCCGATTTCACCTCAATATTTAAGCTCATTATAGGAAATTAGCTCTTTAGCTTCCTCTATCTTGAATAAAAGTATAAGTGGTGACTGATGGGACACATTTGGCTCCTTTGTGAAACACACATTTGCTTAGATATTTGTAATTAAGCTTTAGCTTTTTTTCTAAGTAGCTTGAAAATTCGCTTCTTTAATTTCTAAGTTAACATCCAAAACTCTAAATTATTGATAATCTTTTTCGCTCTGTAAGAAAGATTTTTTTATCTTCCATTACGTTCAAGTCCAGAGTTTTTTCATGTTCTTTTTTTTAAAGTCTTTTTTTCTCTCTGTGTTAATATTTCGTCAAGAGTTCTTCCCTAGAATTACCACTCCGATAGCAATTCCTAATTTAGATCTAGCCTCCCTCCCTTTCACCTTCAAGATGCACGTAAGCTTAACCAGATTCTTAATGTATATATTTTCATGATTCTATCACGTTTAATATGGATGTAAAATCTAATTTTATTACGGAGAGGTGATCCTCATGTATATTGTCAAACTGGTGATTTCTTCCGCGAGAAATGATTTTCTGAATTTTATGCGGATTTAGTATTTATGTTTCTTGTTAGTTTCCAATGGAAATCCGGAATGTCTAAATTTTTCGCGATTTAGTGGGAGAATTCACTTTGAAAAATTAATCTGAGGGTAAATGTTGGACTAACTCCTCTTTTTAAAGTATCTGTATGCATCGGCTATAAAGCTGAAAAAATCGTCCAGATTGATTAACTTGTTTAAATCAACTTATTCCTTACTTTAATAATATTAAAATTTAAATTTTGTGGGGAAAGAGTTTGATGACTAAGATCATGTACTTCGTTGAATTTTTTATCATCAAAATTGCAAGTGAAAAGCGATTATATCTAGTGGAGTGCCCGAGATTGGTGCCAAACTAGATGCGCAATGTCTTTTGCAGAGTGAGTCAGGCTTTGGTAATCATTGTTGATTTAGGGTCTTTTCAGAAAGTTTTTGTTGCGCATAAGCGCCAAAAAGTTTCGCACAACAAGCCTCTCTAAATTTTGAGAGGCTTTTTTGTGGAGCTGGTGAGCTTCGAACTCACGTCCCAGATAAGGAACAACGTACCGTCTACAAGCTTAGTCGAGCCTGTTTTGGGTTTTTCGATCTGAAAGTATGCTGGGGTGACACACCTAGTTCGAACTTAGCTAACTAAATGGCTTTAAGCCTGGCAGTAATGCTATCATACAGAGGCAGCATTGGCGATTCAGAGTCGTACATTCTTCGGTCTTTTTTTGCCAGATTACTCCTACCCGGATTCAGACAAACGGCTCCGTGCAGTATGTGCCGCGCTGCCTGGGAAATTACTCCCTCGTTCCTGTAAAAGCCAACCGCTCTCGATATGCGTTTTTTTCCTGTTCACAGGTGTGAAGACTTTACGGAGCGATCTAACGACTGTAACGAAGTCCTTTCGCAACATTTTCGTATAGGTCTCGATCTCGGAATTCTTTACGAGGAGCCGTTATCAATGAGCTGTTCTCTCGTACTACTGCATGCAGAGCCCACGATATTTTTTTTTACACCTCTCTATCTCCTGCATTGCTCAATATTATCCGCAGAGAGGTCACTCGGATAGACCCATTTGAGAAGACGGTGGTCTTCTGAGACACGAATCAGTCGTTTTTTAGGTATATTTCACCTCAAGTTGTATAACCATTTTTTTCAACTCAGTGCCAGTAAATATTTTCTCAAATCGATCGAATTTTCATTCCCTCCGTGTCAAGTTGCTTACATTGAAAAATATCTGAGAATAGTAATGGCAAAAGTCATCCCCCGAATATCGAGTTTTTATATCTTGCAACGGATGGAAAATTTCGTCGTTTCGGCAAGGAAATACAAAGACACCGCGGGACTTCAAATAGTGTCGTAAGGACAGAAGCATATCACCAAACGCTAATCAGAATGCGATCAAAAAATCAGCACTTTAGCTCAGGCTTTCTTGTTTTGTGGTCCACGAGGGAGTAGGCAAACAACTTTTGCGCCAGAAATTCCTGGCCAAAGACAATCAACTGTGACAATCTGGCAAGCCAGACTTTTGAAGGCCTGTGAAAATGTGAGCTCTTGTGTTTCTTTCCATAAACCACAGCTCCTTTAATATTTATGAGCTTGATGCAGCGTCCAATAATTCCGTGGAGGTATTCGGAACCTCGTGGATCAAGTTAGATATGCCCTCAAAAAGGAATTATAAAGTCTATATTATAAGATGAGGTGCACATGCTCTCTACGACGCATTCAATTGCATTTTTAAAGACTTCTTGAAGAGCCGCCTAAGTATCCATATTATTTTTGGCATGACTACGGAAAAGCACAAAGATCCTCCCCACTAATCCTCTCCAGTTGTCAGATTTTGACTTCAATCGAATTCCAGGTAAGGATATCGCAAATTCATTTGGAGAAAATAGCTCAGAAAATAGCTGGTAATATGAGGAAGAAAGCGCTTCGACTCATCGCCAACAAAGCAAGATGGAGCTCTTCGTGATGCGCCTTATCCATTTTTTGAATTTGAATGCGTGGACCCTATTCGGCAGGTAAGAAAGTAAACCTATCAGGAGACGATCGATTAACCTACATATTTAGATTATGGACTACTATTTTAAATTTGGGTTGAAGGAATTTTGGCAGAGGATTTATTCTAAAGTATTATTGCTTTTGGACGAATCCCTGAAAGAAAGGATTTCGATGGACATAATTTTTATTGTAAGGACTTTGGAGCATTTTCCAGAGATCTTTTGGTCTGCAAAAGATCCTGCGACTGGTCGAGTTGATCGAAGTTTTCTGATAGCACCAAAGAAAAGTACTTAGAGCAATCTCAATTTGCTTCGGTTTCATTTTTTACTATCCGCTTTGAATAATCGGCCAATCAGTGCGATATCCATTACAAACGAGCAAAAACCCAGCGGCTTCACGGATAGAATTTGCCTTGATGAAAAATCGCCAAACTTCCACAGGCTTTCGTCTGGCAATGGTGGCGTTAGATGAAACAAAAAAAAAGCCTGAGTGAGGGACTAAGATGAAGCTCCTATCTCAAAAATACTAGACAGCATAGGATTCGCAAGCGGACGATTTTAGTGACTTCTCCTCCAGAAGATTACGCCACTTCCTAGACGATGCGCTAATTCCCAAAAGTCCTAAAGCCAGACAACAAAATTGGTGATGATGAAAGGCGAAAGTCAAAACCAAAGCGGAAAGAAAATCCAATTCACCATCAGGCTTTCCATCCAGCTGAAGAAGTCGTTTTGCTAACTCCAAGAAGTGCCTGGATTTGCGAATGCACGAATAAGAGCTTTCTTTCCAAGATGCTGGGAAAAGTATGGAGCTAGCTATTTTGGGACCAGGAAATCAAATTCGTGATGGCCAACTTGTCCTAGAAGTGATGGGTCAGCTTACAAGAGGACTTGCTGATAAGAATGATAATCAGAATTGATTCGATGCTTCCGTGAAATCAACTAAAATCCAGAAAGGTCACGATCAAGCTGGAGTTAAAGAAGAGCTGCAATCAAACGTGAATAGACTCTATACGAGTACGGATAAACTGAAAAACCACTTAAAGAACTATCCACCCCGGATTATCCGAGTTTCAAAAAAATTGGCTTTTAGAAACGGATTTTTAAAAAATCTAAGGAGATACCAAAATTAATCAGATTTTGAAGCTGATGGCCTTGGTCTGGAGCTTCCCATCATCTGCCTTGAATAATACCTCCTCATCGTAATTAATTACGGTTTTCTATCCGTGTAGAATGTTATTTATTAAACTTTCATACGAATGATAGAGTTTGAAGTTTACCACCATATTCCCGAATCGTTCCAAGTTGGAGAATAGGTTTTAATGGTTGATTTCCAGGTTACATTTTCCATCAGTCCTTTATGTCATTCAGCCGAAGCTGCGATCGAGAACTCCTGCTTTCGGCTTCGCACATTTTCTCCTGGCTCCATAAAAAACACCAAGGCCCCCGCTCTACTTAAAGAGTCTCATAACGATTGTAAATCTACCGGTGAACGGCGATAAGATGATTGAGGTTTCTACTTTTGTCTTGAATAGGTTTTTCGATAATTCAACCTGTGGAAGACTGGCAGCATTAGTCCAGGGAAAAGCAGTATCGGATATTTAGTACGTGTCTCAGAATTCGCACCTGCGATCTAGAATTAATTTGTAACCTGCCGAGTAATTGCGTTCCGAGCGTCTAGCTTGGGTCGATAGAATAAAAGAACTCACTCACAACTCTCGACCCATAATTACTCACAAAATTGAAAATGTCCATTGGTTTTCCGGAGTTTGGAAATTTTCCGGCTCCTGTCGTTTAAATTCCTTAAATTCACATTTAAGCTGGGTGTCCAAACTTCTTTTTCTTTTTGTATGGCGAAAGCGAAGTCGCAGAGTTCTAATGAAACGTACTCGCTCCACCAGCTGGCCCAGTTGGAAAGAGTCACTTGCTGAATTATTCAGATTAATAATTTTCCCCCAGTTTCAACCATATCTCCTTTGCCGGTTCATCCAACGAATTTAATGGAATCTTCCAAGCAATCAGCAAAGGTCCCATTGATCAGAACAGTATCAGGAATCGTAAATCCTATCCTGAGCCTGGACATGTTTGGCAAAGGAAAATAACTAAGAAACCCGAAAATCAGAAAATGTTTTGACTCTAAAAGTTTGGATTGTGGGTATCAGGGTCTATAGATAACTAAATTTTGCCCGATGAGATTGCTGTTTTGACTTCCGATTCCATTCAAATTTTAACTTCATCGACCGAAACTCCATATTTTTTTTTGCTTATGGCGATAGCGTTTCCTTCCACTAAGATACCGTATGGGTGACTTTACTTAATGCGGCGCTACGCTTGCGTAGGTTCAGTGTAGATTTACTTGATTGTTCAGTCCAACAGGACTGCTTCAGCGACTACTGGTTAGCAGGGGAGTAGGAGGCAGGTACCGTCTCACGATTTCAACCTTTCTTCACCCGCTTTTCTCGTTTGTAGGTTTATAGACCATTCCGCTTTAGCTCACTATCTTTCGAATTCGATTTTTTTGATTTCAAAGAAAAAAGCTTGATTCCATACTCTGTGAAATTCTTCCAATTGTCTCGCCTGCTGAACTAATATGTGTTCAACCTTCTGCCTTTACTTTTCTTTTTCTCAGTATAATAATACTTCCTGCCCTCGAACGGCGATCCTCTTCATCCAATCATTGGGCTTTCGGAATTCCTTCTCTTTCAGCCTATTTTTTTCTGAAAAAAATTGGTAAGGACTAGTCGAGCTAGCCGGGCTGGACTCTCGTCCAGATTGTTTACTGGATCTGTATCAGGTTCAGAATGATTTTGTTGTGTTTCCAGCCACTCTTGGATAGGAGTTGGCCTGTTTTGTAGCTAGGAACTGGATTTGCTGGAGTGGTCTGTTCTGGATAGTTTTTCTTTGGAGCTGACTCATTGATTACAGCCTGTTCCACTAAGTAAGCTACTAATCTTTGGACGACCAGACCAATGAGTAGTGCTCTTGTCCCCTGGCACTTTACCATTTTTTGCCCAAGTGTTATATTCCTTTCAGATGGGATTCGCTCACCCCCGTATTTTTTTGCTAGTGACGATAGGGTAGTGGGTCCTTGCAGCTTTTACTTCCACAAGCTGCTGCGAAGTATTGCTTACCAAAAAACTCCAATATGTTTTCGAAAGCGATTTTGTGTGGCGAAAATTTTTTAAAAACAGTGGCTATTTCGTTCGATGTCTACAACTCTTTTTCTCATTTGTTATTGTTGTGCCAAAATAATCTTAGCACCACCCACACCCATTTGATAGAAGACCAATGCGCACATCCTAATTGGTCCAATGTCTTGTTGTGTTTCTGTAGATAAAGAGTCAGCCTCCTTTGGTTGAGGACAGCGATGTTTGTCGTTCGTCCACTTGGATTGTCCACCCGGAGAAATACTTCTCAGCAGTTTCCCTGTTTGATTGCCAAAACCGACAGCATTGGATGTGGAACACGGCACAATAAGAGATTAATCCACTTTCTTGGATTGGCCAAATACTTTCAGATCTTAATGGAACTCGCTTCGCGTAATTCTCCTCGATTCAGCGGCAAGTTAGATTGAACGATCTTGCTTGGATTTTGAAGTAGCCCTTGGATTCCTTATTGTGCATGCGGACATCAGCTTGGATTTCTTCGTCTTGGCTGTGGATTGATCCGAACGATCAAGATCCGTCAAATTCCTATTCTGCGGTACCTGAAGGAATCTGAGCGGAATAGTGCTTTGAAATTCAGAAATAAAGAAAAGTGAATAACTAGAAAAGAAATTTTTGTATGCTCTCATTTGAAAAAGGCGTTAATCTTTAGATCTGCCATATTTTAGGCAAAAATGAGTTCCTTTTTTACTTTCAACTGGATTTTTCTCGCCATCAGTTACCCCATCGTCGAATAGGAAGTAAGACATTTTCTACTCGCGATTCAAGCCTGAACGTAGCATTAAGTCTAGAATAGTTGGGTTATCCTTATCAATTTTTTGATTCTTCCTTTAACAAAATTGTCGCGCTGACAAAAGATTACTACTTATCAGCTTCAGTCAATATATTCCTTCCGTTGGCTATCTTATTAATCACTGATTAAGATCGAGGTCAGCCCTCGATGTGATACTCTTATCTGCGAGCGGATAAAACCAGATTCATAATGGACGCGTCGCAGGTCTGCTGGGCGATTAAGTCCAAGGAATTTGGAAGCGATATTCCATTTGATCTGATAACACTTTCATCAAAAAAGCTTCGGACCATGGATTTCGAGGCTCATCATTGAATATTAGAGTGATTAGTTGTGCCATTTTTAGCTAAACCGCGATTGCTCATACAAATTCCAGAGGATATCCGGTTGGTACGGTTCCGATCTTCCAATATATTTTGGTTGGAGGCATTTTTCACAAAGAGCTCGAGCATTTTCCTTGAGTGACCTGATGATCATGTCATTGGCATTAGCATTTTGCCCGAGTTTCTCTGGTGATGCTCTTTAGTATAGTTGACTTCGCTTTGAGGTAAGTGATTTTCTTTGCGCCCCAATAGGCGAGTAATGGGTCGTCGAGGCTCGATAGGGAATCGGCCATGTGTCTACTTTGGCTTGTAGTCAATAAAACTCATTGGTCCAAGTCGAGAGGGAGATTTCCTTGCTGGGGCATTTCTTGTAGAGATTCTTCGCTCGGTAGCGTTGGACCTGATTACTGGTTGATAACCATATGTATGCGCCACAACGCTACCACTTGCCGTACCCTGCGATGAGCTCCAGCTCATGAGGGCTCTCAGTGGCCATAACGATCGAGCATCAGTCGCAGCACTCACGTCTTTCTCTCGCACGATAGCCCCATCAGTAAATGACCACAATCTCGCCTGTTCTTTGTGCGCAGTTGGTTGTAGCTGAACTTTCTTCCAATAGTTTTAAGGACATCAGCTTTCTCAGGTTTCCATTTAATACTAGTTCCCTCTGGGTCGTTCTAAAAGGGCTCTCTTTCTTCTATCTTGTTACGAAGTAAACTCCAAAAAACCAGTGATTTTCTTGAAAAATAGGTATAGTAATAGGTGCATTTCAACATGTGTCCCGATAAGACAAGTCCATGTCTTTTCCCCTCAACATGAGGTTCAGTCGACTATCAGACTTGGTCCTCCAAAATATTATAAGAAGGAAGAGCTTTGTATCGATTGGGATTATGAAGCGAAATGCCGGCCGTCCTATTGGCACAAAGGGATTGGGCGTCTAGCTATCTTACCTGGTTGTTTTTTCCTAATGTGAGTCATTAATTGCCATAGAAAGCTGCTTGCGAAATATAAAGCCTTCGTTTTGGTAGAATGGCAGATAAGTAGCTCGATTTGGTTTTTGACAAGGGCATTCTCGAGGAGCCATATGTTTTTCCTACGACTCCGTGCCTACTCCGCGAGGAATATCTAATTATGAGAAGGAAGGCTCGCTTCCAGACCTATATGCTAATAAACAAATAAATTCATGGGCCGCCTCTGGACTAAGAAGGTTTTATATCCGGACTGGGTGTTGCCTCAGGCATAACGGAGAGTTTGATATCATTCACCTAACGGGCTCTTGGGATTAAGAATAAGATCTGTGCGTAACCATAGGAATAGAATCATTACCGGAGAATTCTCTTGGATACTTAGCCTTTTCTTCCTAGATATTACCCTTGTACGCTACGATATTTCAGATGCTTAGAGATTTTCGCTGCGTGATGGAGCTATTGAAGGTAAATTGTTCAGAGTAGCCGCCTGCCTCTCTTTCGCGATTATCAAGTAGCAAATGGATGCATGCTTATCAAGTAGATAAGAAGCAAATAAGTATCATAATCTTTTCTTTGGGTCGGTAAGGGCGTTTAGCTCACCGCCAAACCACAAAGTGTTCTCGACACGAATACACGGTTATCTGTCTGGAGAAAATCACTGTCTTTCGCTTTTCGATGGGCACCCGATTGGACACTCGCCAGATATACAATGCCTCCGCATGACACTGGCCTAATCCTGACGGCTGTCTCCTTGGGTTTACATGCCCTCTACCTAATGGCTCTTGAAGGAATAAGTATTCTCCCACAATTAAGGGCCAACCAAGCGTGGTTGGTGCTGTTGACTTACTTGGAGATGACAGTTCTCTGGTAGAAATATCAGATTGGCTAATATCTTAAACTTACGAATTCATGCTTATGCTACCCGTTTTCGGCACAAAAGCACGAAGCTTAAAAGCAACAAGTTGCGGCTTTTAGGGGATTGTTTTTTTTTCCGGGATAGTTGTTGGCCCCTTCAGATTTTATTCCTGTAATTACCTGGGCCAGAAAATATTACATCATCAACGATGAAGTATACTCATTTCCCTAAAGAATCTGCTAGCTCGAGCCGTGTATATAGTCGGAAAGTCTGATTCGAAACAGACTCTGATCAATGCCGGAGAAGCGTGGCGTATTTGTTAATGGGTTCCGATAGCCATATGGTTCTTGTTGCATGCCGACCAGAACGGGACACGCAGTGCGGCACTGCTAGACATGGGCTTAAGGGGGCAGACAGATGAAGTTCGAAACTTTGGCTCAATCTCATGCTCG
>Ga0163217_1038299_pt1 | contig 10262 bp, 16 predicted proteins | sample SynspAceP_FD_185933 | JGI IMG/M metagenome (GOLD analysis project Ga0163217, IMG submission 185933) | Saline lake microbial communities from Ace Lake in Antarctica - Synechococcus sp. Ace-P (PacBio error correction) | ecosystem: Environmental > Aquatic > Non-marine Saline and Alkaline > Saline ...
GGCAGCAAAAGCACCAAAAAAAAAAAAAAAAAAAATATTGCCACACCGAAAAATCCCCCAAAAAGCACAAAAGAAAAATCCCCCGCCCATTAACTAAATAACCCGAACCGCAGTGTTTACCCCTCCTAAATACATTACAATTCTTAACCCCTTTTTACTCCCAATATTTCATTGTAGGTTTCCTTCAAACCTTGAATGTAAACTCTTTCTCAGGGCCTACCATCTTTCAAAGTTCAAATCCCAGACCTCCAAAGAAATACCTGCCATTTTTCCGGGTGGCCACAAATGTCCCTCGGTACTACCCCGTTATGGTCAAAGTCCTAATAAAACATTTCATGATACCATTAAGCCTTAAACTTTACTTCCCCATCCCCATAAAGAATCCAATCCCGCCTAATCAAACAAAGGGATTAATTCATTTCCCCCAAAGTCACTATAATTTTAATCCAAAACATCTCCCCTAAAGCTACCTTTCAAACTCATTTAAAGGAATTAAGCATCCACTCTCCCACAAAAATAAACCAGAAATCCGTCATATCAAAAACCGCTCCCAACACAAACTACCATCCCCTTGCAATTCTTATTTCCACAAAAAAACCTTGACGGTTTCCTTTTTACAAAATAGAATGACATCCAGGAAACTCAATTAGCCACAAAAAAATCCAATCACCATCCAAGCAAAACGACCCAACGCCGGCATTCAAAAAAAAATCATAATCACTCCTCAAAAACCGATTATCTTAAAAATACATCCGTAAGAACCACTTCCATTGTAAAAACACCCCGCCACTCCTAAAAAAACCCCTCCACATATTAAGTTCCCTACAATGCGCAACACTCCCGACGACCTCCCAAATTCAATCCTTTCTTTAAAATAGGTAAACGCCCTAAAAATATTCTTACGAATTAATACCATCCAAAAAAATATCATTTTTTCCATTTCACGCAAATCACCTATACCAACAGACCACAGTCAGCATATTTGGGTAGGAATAATTTGTTCATGAATCCAAAAATTACTTTCCAGAAAGACCAAGTTCCTCAACTTTTAAATTATCCTTGATTTCTTAGGAACATAAAAGGGTCGTTGTTCCGGAAGAAATAATCAAGGTAAGTAAGCCACCGCTAACACCATAGTCTTATTCCAAACAACTTTAGGCGTCCACTACCTCTTTTCCAAAACAAAAATAAACCAGGCCTAAACCTATGGAACCACCTACATAAACTTCCTTATGGCAAATTTCCCTAATTAGCAAAACGTTGCCTATCCAAACGATCCGCGAACTTAAAACCCAATTTTTAAATTATTCACTCCTTTATATTACAATCCGTTGACATCACGATTATACAGTCCCAATCACCATCATGGTCCAAACGGGCCAACTCGCCCCGAAATCAGTACCTAACCACCAACGCCAACATTACTCAATCCCAGTCTCCCCCCCCAAAAACACTAATATCCTTACCCTACACAATATCAAGCCTCTAATTCCTACCAAATTATGGCTAACAGTTTAATTTTTCACAAAATGGCAAATTTTATAAATCAGATCGTTCTTTGAATAACCTTGGAAAAAAATATCCTCTCCGGCCTCAACCCCAAAATAACCACCCAACTCCAATCCGCTTGAAATCCACTTGAACTCCCGTAAAGGTACTGTTTTAAAAACAACATATCCCTCGAAATATATCATACCCAAACTCCACTCCAAAATTTTGGTAAGCATCGCCTCAAATTTTAAACTTCTCTCGGGGCAAGTCCAAAAAAAAAATTTCGCCACCCATCATTTATAATCGGCAACATCATCCCATTAGAAATTTGTAAACCCAAAATAATTGCCAATCTGTCCAAAAATACCAACCAAAAATAATAATAATCTCCCGAAAACGTCCCTACAGACAATCATAATCCTCCTGAAAAATCACTTACCAATTACCTATCCAACCTTTCAACCACCGGGAAATACCGCCTCTTTCACTAACACACAAATACACACCCTCATCCATGCGCAAAGTTCCCGACTTCATTTCCTTTCCTTTAATCCCCTTCCATATAGATTCGTTTTCCACGCAAAGGGTAGGTATATAACAATCCCCACCAAATCAAAATCTAGCAAGGCCGCACTCTATAGGTATCAAAACAACCAAATCCGGCTCCAACTTCTGGTAAAATAGGTACTCCATATTAATAGACTCATTTGCCCAATAAACCCATTATCCAACCCGAACAAACAAGATATCCAAATATCCCCATTTTTATTCGCCCATAGCCCATCCAAAACATTTCCAAGATCCAGGCATCGATATTTCCCCTAAACTCAAGTTCCCTCAAATAGGTAAATCATTCCTACCGGAAACGGAAAATATCCGGCACCCCATCCCCATAATACAACCAGTGAACCCCCACCATGGTAAAATGAAGGAACCAAAATTTCAATCATCGTCTTATATTGAAAATCGATTCCCTCAACTATATGGGTTCCGAAAAATTCCACCTCCTAACCCACAAACCATAGAAAACCCCAATAAAACATATACAACTCACCACTACGCCAAATACTTTGGTTACATTACAGCAACAATAAGGAATCTTCCATTAACCTTAAACTCAACTATGTTCACCTCCCCTTAATAAAAAACCCCCGGTCATCGGAATCTGCCATCAAAGTTCATACATGGCCCAAAAATACTTTCCAAAATGCAAACGTGAATACGGGCTTAACCAAAAATTAAACCCCACATTTATAGTCAAATAGCCTCAGGCTGAATCGCCAATTAATACCAAAAACACAATACAATGCCCGCCCCAATACTAATGAAATCCACCTCCTCATTAATTGCGCATTAAGATCCCGACGGTACTCCTACAATAGAATTTAAATTCCTTGAAAAAAAAGTCTGTCAAGCTCTTTCAATTCAGGACTAAGCCGCTCTGTCAAACACCACTCTAACCCTCTTTTATGGAGAATCCTTTCCTCAAAATGGCATTGGATCATTCTTTCAAATCCGGGGACCCACAATTCATGAGTTAACAATATAAGGCACATAACTCCCTGAATATCCCAAAAAACATCCCATCATGTCCAAGACTTCGCCTTTACAGTCCACCATCCCTTAAACACCAATGCCGGATAAATTGAATAAGTCTTCCGGGAGTTTTATAATATCCTCCCAATCCACGTATAAAACTCTTCCATCTCCATATCCTACCCAGATAGGCGCACTAACCATACCGCTTTTTGACGAGCCAAACTCTCACCGCAAAAATGCCGTCACCATATTCAGGAAAATATGTCCATCCAATCCAATTACCAACAACATCCCAGACCCGAAAATACTTTCCAATCCCCATTATCAAAATCTCGGCCAACCACACAATATTTTAAAATACTTCAAAACCTATGAGCCAAAAACCCTCCTCCCATTATATAAAAGCCTGTTCTGTACAATCTCATTCCCCTACTGATTTCCCATTTCCACACCAATAAGCCCTCCCATCACCATCTACCAAAAATCGGCCCCGTACCTCCAAACCATAATCCTCAAACCTGTGTCCTAATTACCCTACCATCATAAATAAAGTACCCGCCTTTGGCTCGCCACCATAAAACATCCTCGTACCACCCCCATGACACGGCCACTGGTAAGACCCCGTCGGAACATTAGAAAACCTTCATAACAACATGTAATACCTTTATATACCAAAATGCAAGACCCAATCTAAAGGATCCACAATTTATAGGAAACAAATATTCTTTCCTTCGAATTAAGGTCAAATAATGGAATAGAATTCGGGACCGGATCTACCGCCATATTACCTTTCATGGAATCGGAAGGGTATTACCCCACCAAGTCCATCAAAAATCTAACTGAATAAAACCCCAAAACAAACTCCCCTACAATCACCTAGGCAAAAAATTACGTAGCTCCTATGGCAAATTTATACACCCCTCGAATAATAAAGAATAAATTTATCGATTATCCGTTCCAATAAAAGCTCCAATTAACTTGACCACAATACAATCGCCCTGTCGCAAACCCCATACCACCATTCACATACTAGATTCTCCCCCAATTGTTTTTCATAAAATAAGTCCCCCTTTACCTATATACCTAAGGCTGACAATAGCGCATTTGCAAGGAAAACTATGGATCTCGCCACCCATTTTACTATAATTCCATTGCAAAGAAATCTAACAAAACGGTCGCAAATCAGAAATTCCATTGGTAAAATAGCCATAATCCACTCCAATCAAACAAACCCTCCCAACTCCAACGTTCTGGCACCCCCACGTAAATCACTCAAAGAAAAAATACAATTATCCCTATTAATTCAATAAGTAATATTTGATAAAAACTTCCCTATTAAAAACTTTAGGCCTTCAAACCCAATACCGGATTTACTCTGATCCCCTCCACATCTAAAAATAAAGTCCCAACAGGGCAATAGATATCTCCAACAACCCAGGCCGAAAAACTTAAAAGTCATGTTCAACTTCCCTAAAATACCATCCATTAATATAAAATCCCTCAAAAAACTTTAAACTAATTCCATAAACTCCATAAACACTGGACCATAACTCCAATCCAAAAACCTATGAAACCCCCAAGAATACCACTTCTTTCGCTAACATCCACAAATCCGGGCCATCTAAACATATCACCTACCCCTAAAATCAACCCGCCCAATCGACCCCCCCGTTTTCCCAACCCCAAACAACGGACCCACTTCCTAATAAAATAAGCAACAAGATGCCAATCTCGAATTTCAAAAAAGCAATGGAAGAAAAACGTCGCCAAAATTAATATTCGGCCGCCTTTTCGTAAAATAAATCCCCAATATAAATACGGCATTCAGTTATTGGCCCTCCATATTTTCCGCAAACTACAAAAGATCTAATAACCCGCATATAAACAACCATATCACCCCGAACCAAGCTTATACCTTTACTCCACACTCCCTAATATCCCGAATTTAAACCTCCTTAAATTTTTCACAAACTAGGAACCAATTCCCAAAATTAAGACGGACAACCCATCGGGTATTAATCGGCCAAAATGCAACCCCCCTTCCATTTAGAAACGGCTAAAAATAAAGTTTTTTTGATACCACCGGTACAAAGCATTCCCTCATCAACCAATACGAAAATAATTCCCCTAAATTCGGCCGTTTACACCTAGGGAACAAAACCCAACAGAAACACACCAACACCAAAATAAATAATTACCTTATAAATTGTCCCAAAATTTAATATTTAAACAGCGCAATGGCATTAAAAATAACCCCAATTACCATTAAAATAAACTTTCCCACAATTAATTCCATCTAAGAAAGCAATAAATCAAAAAAAACGTCCAAAAAACTACAAATATCCAGCACACAATAAAAAATATATAACTTATAAACCGAATAAGGAAAAACCCACCTTTAAAATTAAGCAAGAAAACAATAATTAAAATACATCTCCCCACTTTAATAATTAATACGCTACGGAATTTTTGAATTATCTAAAGGGAATATGTAAATTAATCTCCTATATTAACAAATAATCCAATTATATAGCCTAACAATTTCAAAACCTATTATAAGTAGAATTCTACTTTCCTTGTGCTTTACCCTCTTGGTCCCTAACCATCATTACCCACCCAAAAACCGATAAAATCTGGCACGTTATTTCTACAAATCCACCCTGGAATTGCCGCTTTTTACTACGGACCAACCTTCACAACAAATTGTAGGGTCCAACGCGGATCCCTAATACAATGCACTTATCCAAACTTAGCTGAACATTGCCAGAGTTACGCGCCCTATTATGCCAGGACTAAAAGGACTCACAACACCCCATGGCAAAATTATTACCACAAAAACCAAACTCAGCAACATTCAACAGTCTTTAGCCCTTCAGTTATCTATACACTGCAAAATGTATTCAATTCCCTACTTATCCACACAACAACCCTATAGTTTAATATGTAAATATAGTATACATTTTACAAAAACGTACCGTTCAATAGAATCAACTGGTTCAGGGAAACCTTACCAATTTTTTGATCCAGGACAAAATAAATTTGAAGGTCTATAATTAAATCCGATTCCGCAAGATCGGACCAACCAAACCGACAGAAGCCCATCCACCATTACGAAATCTTTCAACTTTTATGTACCAACCAAACAATCATCAAAGGCGCCTTCGGCCAAAACCACCAACAAAAAGATATTGCCCTTTTTTTAAAAACGACCCTACTTTTACCAAAAAAAGCGACATTATTTACATACCTCACGACTTCCTATCCAAATGTTCCCGATACCAAACCTTGCGAATTTTCGGCGCTGGGACTTTTGCCCATTTAATCCTAATATGTCTTAAACAGCGGAACTTTTATTCAAGATCAATACAACAACATATAAAAAAGAGCCCAAAACGTTTTAAATAACGGCAAGAATATCTATTCTTTACTCCTTCTGCACAGCATAGCACATTGATGCAAATGCAAATCTATTTAACTACCTAACAAGAAATAAACGAATATAGCATCCTATGTCACTATAAGCGTGATATTTAACCAAAAGCCCCTGCCCATCGCTCTAAAACCCAACCCAGCTTGTTTATAATCAATAATCAATTATATTGCAACCACTTTTAAATAAACGTTGGAACCAACGCCTCAGATTACAGATCCTCCGCATTAAAATGTAACCGGATCTACCGCATTAAACTTTCACATCATGCTATGTATTTAACCAATCGGGCATCACGCATATTGCAATTTACCAAAAGCAACCTAAATGGGAAATACACCAAGCAGCATTGAACCTATAAAATGTAATCAAGTAGGATTGCCGTAATGCGTAGCGGGGGAAGGGATTATATCAATTGCCAAATAAAAATTGAATCAATCAGTGTAAGTTAGAAAAAAGATACTACTTATCCTTAGTGTGTCTTTTAACATATAGAAAACATTATTTAACACAACAAAAAGAACGGGATATATAAAAAAAAAGAGGCTTTCAAAGAACACCCTCTTTTTCCATTCAAAACAAACTAAATCAACCCCGTGAAACCAAATGATTACAATAAGCAGTCGGGAATGAAAAATCAAAAAGATCTCCACTTACCCTTAACTCCAAGGTGCGGTAATTTATCAAATCTGACCCAAATCGGTCCTTCCCAAAAATCTAATACAACCCATAACCCTCGGCCAGAACAACATCTTATTACACTGGGCAAATCTGGATCGGTCCCGGCTCGCAACGTTCAACACAATGCCGTACCTCCCCCATACCACATGGCCTCCCTTCCACTAATGGCTCGATTCTAAAAGACTGTGCTTCAAAAGCAGATAAATTCCCTATCCTCATTTGGTGATACTTTAAAATCGGCAATACCCACTTCACCAATTTACCCCACCAAGAGTCACTCCTTAAATAGCCCCCTCCTTTCAATATACCATCTCGGTTAACTTTGGTTAATTAAAAAACCAACCAAGCCTAAATTAATATATGCCATGGGACATCCGGGTACCCAGCCTCCTTCTTTCCTCACAACCCACAATAATGCGGCCACCTCAAAAGAATCATAGAATCCCAAATTGAAATCCGTTCATCCTCCACGGTTATCGGGGATTCATATGTAATCATACATTCCAAATTAGCCGATATCGCTCTTTAAAACAATAGTTCTTATCAACAGATTCGAATTTTGAAAAATACCCGTTTCTAACAGCAAAACCTTAGCCAATATCAACAACCACTATACCTTTCCAATATCTATCAACATACCCCCATTGTAGAATATTGGCATTAGATTTACATTTGCCAATAAAAGTCCGGCCCCTTGTAGCCTCCGTATTACATTCCCCTGGGACTACCATCGGACAAACCTGCATCAGCCAACAATTCGCTCCATACCAACAAAGCGCAACTCTGACAATACCTTTGGATTAATTCAGCCGCACTACTCCGCGAAAAAGTACAACCAAAAAAACCACTAAAAAAAACATGAATGCCTAAAAAATAAGCTTCCCAAAACCAGCACTTACTTTTCAAATACCACTGCCCAAAACACGGAAAATTGGTTCATCACTTTATAAATAAATTCCATGTCCAAATGGAAGAACTGTCTCCACATGCCGTTATCCCCCGCATTCGTCCCCGGGCGAATCAAACACTCGCCGGTTTTACCTCAACAGCACATGGCTGTTTCAAAATCCCCTCCACTGTTATAAAGGTCACCAAGTTAAGAGCCATGCCCACTGGTAAAACCACACCGTCCTATTAAAGTGATCGGAATCCTTCCCATCTCCAATGAACACTACAAGCACCTAAACAAATATGGACCGAAAACGGGGTCATAATTTGGTATTCAAAGCAAATAAAAAACTGTAAAAATCCTAATGAAAATTTCTTGTCTGGAAAGCACTGGGTAACGATCCCCGCTATAGTAAAACCATTTATCAGCACAACTGCTGTCACCAACCAGCAAACCACTAAATCTAATCACAAACCAAGGTTCACCCTAGACTTAGCTCATGTCTTAAACAACCCTTCACTTAAAGGAACATCATAGGAAATTGAAATGCGGTTGCAACTTACAAAATCCTCTCCAAGAACTGGGTCGGAAACAAACGAAGCCTCTGCAAACTACTCTCTTGTCCACCAAATTCCACTACGGGTTTGGCTTACTTATCTTGCACCAAGCAAACCCTCCTGAAAAAAAAGGACTTGGGCGGTATATTTATATGAGTTTCCAAAAATGGACACATGGAAAACATAGAGCATACCAAATTTTTAATAATTGGCACTTGGTGAGAAACCAACGCTGTAATAATCACAAGGCACTTTGCCCAAACTGTTGATTATCCACACCTCCCTCATGAACAGGGTACCGTTAGCACAAAGGGCCTAAACTTCCTTAGAATAGAAAATACAACTCCGACCAACTGGGCGGCAAAGGCATTCGACAATCCTGCTCCTCGAACCTGCGCAATTCTCCATCAAAATCCGTAATCGGTTTTTTGTTAAGAGACATAAAACCCACGGTCCCAGACCAAACATCCCCCTGTAAAAATACGTAATTAACGGGACAACACTTCCTTTCAATTCCAAACTTATTGCAGTCCAAATTTTGAAAAACTAGGTTGGAAGTTGCTCCTATACAACAATAAATCTCGCGTTCCTTACGTACACATCAATAGACCCCACAAAGCGATCAATGGCAAATCCCAAAATCCAACCAAACGGTAAATTGGTAGTTTCCCCACCATTTAAGATCCGGATTGGGCAAATCCACTGTAAAACCCTGAACATTTTACCCCTCCTCCCAATCACAAATGGGGTCACCATTTGTAAGTAAAACTTCCCTTCTCAGGTCGAAACGGCCATAACCCCAATCCTCTGTTACCCGTAAACCATACTTAACCCTAATTTTTAGGGGGTAACATCACGCCCATAAAATCTTCTCAATTGATCTTCAAGCAAAAAGCACCGGACGAAAAATCAAAACGTTATTTCACCAAAACGGACGAACCCATACGCCCTACCGTACTGTAAACAAATAATTACTGTGCCTAAGCTATAATTGCACGGGGGAAAAAAACGGATTGCCACTCATCATATTGTCAAAGATGGTTAAAAAGATTATCCGAATACACACACCCAAGCGGTCGAGATCGGGTATCAGAAAAATCAGTGTCCACAAAATATCCATCACCCCCCGAGCCACACCAAAACGCTGGTAACCGCTTAATCAAAGATTCTATCGCTTATTGGCCGAGTTTGTTAAAGTCCCTGGCCATATGTTTAAATTGTAGTCCATAACCCCAAGCCTTCAACATTTTCTAACCTTCCGTATTAAAATCCTGATATGAGAATCTGCACCTAAAGCCGTCCAATACTGAAATTACAAAACTGTTTTGTAGTCAAGGTTATCTCAGCCTATTCTCTAGGTTAAGATGTTAAGGTACCCCCTATCATACCACTGCACCACCGCCCTACCATAAAGACTTACTGGGCCAATTCGCTTCTCGCGAGATCGACTTATCATACCCTACAGTAACTTTGCTTAGGCTCCACAATATCGTAGGAGCCGAAAAATGATCAGACAAACGAATCGTGTAGTTAGACCTTGGCCAGTTCTACTCAACAACATCAATCGAATTTACCCTATCCCTGGTGAAATATATTAGCTGCCAAATAGGGGGTTGCGATAAGCAAACCTAAACAAATCTCCTGTGGAGCCATCAACTACCACTCAAATGTTCTC
>Ga0163217_1063036_pt1 | contig 10262 bp, 13 predicted proteins | sample SynspAceP_FD_185933 | JGI IMG/M metagenome (GOLD analysis project Ga0163217, IMG submission 185933) | Saline lake microbial communities from Ace Lake in Antarctica - Synechococcus sp. Ace-P (PacBio error correction) | ecosystem: Environmental > Aquatic > Non-marine Saline and Alkaline > Saline ...
CGAGCCCTCTTCGACATTGTGCCGCCCAGTAGGTGCCGGGCTCTTGTTCATGCTGTCGCCACACACCTGACTGAGCGCGCGAAATGCATGACGGCGACCGTTGGTACTGTTGGCAATGAGCACGGCAATCATCTCGCCCGGTTCAGGCAGATTCAACGCCTGTACAAAGGGGCCGAATTTCACCGCGAATCGTCGCCTAGCCGGTGACCAGATGTCAAAAAGTGACGGGCGTAAATGGCCTGCAGCAGCCAGCGCTTGGCACGCAAATGCGACCCGATTTACCCGCGCGCGCGCCTGTGACGCTAAGAATCCGCCCTATCGCCGTCCCTTTGTGTCCAGCGCTTTTTGCGCCGCAGTTTTCGCCCTGCAATGATGCTCTTGCAAGATAGGCGCGCCCAGATCATGCGCGCAGTTTCCTCCGCGGGCCCCCAAAGGAAGACCGTCGCCTGCAATGAACCCAGATTTAGAAGGCCGCAGTCGAAACGCTGACCCTAAAGCGGTAGCCGTAGACTCGTTGCCTTGGGTCAGCTCCGCCGCTGATGGCATCTTCCAGTTGGATTCCCCGCCCCGAGCCGGAACTTTTAAGCTGGTTCAGGGTTCTTCAGCACATTCGGTCGACAGGATATAGCGCCGATTTCACGGCAAGGTTTTGACGGTGCGTCTTCGGCTTTGGGCTTTTCGACCATGCCTTTGAACCTTGACCAAGGCCCCATCGGATTGACCGTCCATCAATGTCCCAACATCCCGTAAAGGAGGACTTCTCAGGGTTCAACTTCGCATCGCCCGCAACGCATGTTGCCGCCGGTTTCATTATAAGGCGTTCGGATCAATCTGTTGCAGGCAAGGGCTTTGTCAGGGCCTTTGCGACCACGTCATGGGCAGCATCAACCGCAAAGGGTTCGTTGGCCGATCAGACGACGGGCACAACCATACGGCGTGGCCCGGATGAGCAGTGCCTTTGTGCTGGCGGATATAGGCGCATGGCACCATATCCATATTGGTGTCTTTAGGATCTCCAACAGCTCTGTTTTTGCCCTTGGAGCGGAGCTCCGCTGGTTTCCAGCACGGGAGAGTGGTCCAAAGTATCTTCCGAGCGCACCCTTGCCCGCGGGGATGTGACAAAGATGAAATTCCCTCTTGATCCCGCCGCGCGGCTTCGTCGATGGCCGTATTGCACAGCGGGGCGATCGAACCAGGGTCATGATCTCTTTGGGGACAGATTTCGTCGCGGGCAAAAACCGCGGTTCCCAAACCAGCCACCGAAAAATCGTCTTTTTGTTACTTTTTTTCCTTAGCCATGTGTAGGAATCCGCTGCCTTATAAATAACGTGCGGCATAGACCGAAGTTAGTGCTCATGCAATTGCAACCATCATGCCTGCGCAGTCCCCTAAATAAGACCAAGCGCCCCGAATTGTAGCGGCTTTCTTTTCCATTGATAATTCGCGCACAAAAGGGACCGCCTTGCGGTCACAGCCTCGCGCTGAATTTTTTGCGCCTTAAATCCCGGCACGTTTTCTGAAAATAAATTGTGAAAACCTTGGCGTGACTGCGGGCCATTCGTTGCCAGATTGCCCGCCCAAAACGCAATCTCGGCGAAAAGCGATTGGGCAGCCGGTCAAGTCCAGCCCATCCTCGGCACCATCCATTGCTTGTCGATCTTGGGGCACATCATCGGGTTGTTTAGCTCCCAGAAACTGGCGCCGGCCCTTGGACCTTTCCCAGTAGTATGGTTGACCTCGAACACAAAGTCAGGCCTTAATGGCTGTTTTCCAATGAACCGGCAGCTTGTTCAATAGCCCTTCGAGCTGGTTTCACGCGGGCCCACGTTCCACGACGGGTAGGACGCCAAAGCATGCGAGGGGCGATCGCAAGAGACGCCCACACGCATGGTGGTGAAAAGACGCGGTCGGTCGCGTCACGCATCGTCCATAGGTTTTCGATCGTTGAATGGCGGCACGATTCCTTAGAGAAGTACAATCGCGCGGCAAAATGGATCAGACCGCGAAACAACGGCAAGTGGTGCCACCCCCCACGCGAGCCCGGCTTTGCGATCTGGCCAGCAGCCGTTCAACGCCGGCACATCGCAGCGGCACCAACACGGTGTCGCAATCCCCTGGCGTTCAGGGTCAGTTTCGCATGACCCTGGACACAAGGCTTTCGACAAACGCAATGCCCAGAGCGGTGAGCGGTGCGCGTCGCCTGCAAGTTCACCACAACGAATGTCGTACCCGCGCGCCCACAGAACCGGTATGGGCTGTTCGGCCGCAACGTTCTGTGCCGTTGGCGCACATTGACTGACGTTCATCACAAACCACGGCCCCGAAGGCTTCGGCGGCGTCCCTTTGATGCGGTTCGTCATCGTGGCCACGACACCACTTTGGTCGACGATAACCCGGACCTCGCAGCTGCACCGCCAGCTGCGCTCGAATCACGTGCCCTGCCGCGTATTGAGGCCGCCCGCCCCCGTTCAGCAATACGCCAGCGGTTTTAGCGGATACGCGGCGTAGAGGCATACGCGCATGGAATAACAATCAGGAACAGACAATCAGGACGCTTTTCCGAGAATCAAAACGGGCCCGGCCGGCATGAGCGATTAAAAGAAACGGTTGGCAAATCGGCATTTGCCGTAAGTGAGTCGGGGTCAGAAATCAGTCAAAATCGCACAACTGCCCCCAAGCACGGTCAGCAAAAGCGGCATGGCCGCAGCCGTGTCCCATTCCATCCGTCCCGGCAACGCGCGGAAGGTAAAGGTCGCCCTTCGCCGGTCGCCGAGAGATCAATACAAGAACTTGAGTCGACGAGCCCTGGCGCTTTTATCATATCCGGAGCGCAAACATTATTGTACTTTTGGGCGAATGTAATAATCGGCTCGCGCTGAATCGGGTGCGACTTTTGTGAACGCCCACCACTCACCATCAAAGCCGCATTAATCCGGTTTAAGAGGCCTAGTTATCGGCTGAACCGGCCCCCTACTGTCCTTGGGAAAATCGCCGGTTTCCTCGACGGCAACTGCCGGTCGGCACATCGTAAAAGGAACATCCGCAGACCCTGGAATTAGCCGGGCGCAAAATTAAGACGACAAATACAAATGCTGCGTCGGTACACGATCGGAGATATGTTTCCCGCCTTTCCAAACCAGCGCGATATTTCATCGCAAGCTAATATATCGCCCACTGCAAACCAACGCCGGTTGCAGATGAATTCAACTGTGAGTCCGCAAGTGGTCCACCGCGGGTCCAACCGATAAGAATATGTATCCCAATTGTTCCCGACCGGAGGCCGCTTGATTAATAGGGGGTGGCTTGGATGTTGCACACTCTATCGGTTCATAGACATGCTAAACATCAGGAGGAAACGACGGGCGCGCAAGCCCGTGGCCGAGATGACTGGATCCGGCAGCTTCGTTCGGGCGATGGGTCCACGGGGCACTTTCGTCAGATTGTCGGTTTTTTGACCTCGACTAATCATCGAGCCGTAAATCTCTCACCATAGATGCTTTGTCGCGGCCCGTTGCTTTCGCATCACGACAAACGCGCATCAGACCGTTACCAGGATAGCTGTTTCATAATCGCACATCGATGTTCGCGACACGTCCATTATTCCGGAGCTTAGTCGTTAGTATTTATCTGTTGCGCAAAACGCCCATTGAGGATTTAGGCGTGTTGACGGAATCAGGCGAAGAATTCCGTGCGAAGGGTACGTCTCACAAAGAGGCTAACACAATGTTTTCAACCACGGCCGACACCAACACACAGGGCAAAACTATAGGCTCGGCAGAGTCAACTTTTTTTCGAACTTTGTCTAACCATCGTCGTTGCGCTCTGTGCGCAAGCAGCACAACACAAATGCGTTTGCAGCCATCGCATCAACAATTATTGAGAGCAAACGGATCATCTTTCCGTGAGGGCGTTGTTTTCACCTATGGTGTTTATGAGTTTTTGCGATCTTCATCTGACGTAGTTGGCGCACTAGGGTCCCGGCCATCGGGGTGGATTTTCGTGAATCTATAGTTATCAGGACGCGGGATTTTTCGCACTCGTTCAATCATGATGCATACTACTCAAAGAAACGGTATCGGCCGTAGGCCGGGTTCCGATAGGGCCACACCGCCAGCGGCCATGATGAAACATAAGCGCCGATGAAGCCACAATGATTTCTCTGGCGGCTGCAGCACTGGGATCGGCCTCTACATCCAGATAACTGTCCGGCTGAATCCCTGGAATCATCAAGTCGGATCTACCACCATTTGGTGGCGTTCAATCCCAATCGTGATTATGACGACACAACGGCTGGGGTGTTTTTTTCATGAGGCTAGAGATTGCGCCATGGTTCACAACCAGGTGTTGCTGTCCGTGCATGGTGGTTGCTAGGCCTATCACACCCTGGGCACCACTCTTTTTGACGCAGATCTTTACGATCGATCTACAGATTCACCACGGGCGAAATATGATTGCTTCAGGCAAGATGTTTCCTGGCCAATAATCGCCTGCCGTCCTTCATGCTTAGGCCTGTTTGACTGGAAAAGCCCCTGTCCAGACGGCCGATCGATCGGGCCCGCGGGTATGCATTTTATCCATACAAACCGCAGGCTAGTAGCACGTAACCTGCGAGCGAAATGCGATGCCCCGAGTTTGGGTAAAGGAGTGTGGTGCTGATAGGGTGATCGGACTGATGCGGTACGGAATTCTATACGCGCAAAACACGCACCGCTCTGCCAGCTGGGAAGCCAGCGCGATAACGACTGATTGCTCAGGTCCGCAACACCTGAGCGTATGATGTTGATCCTCCCCGCCTAATAGGCACAGCAACGTCGAAGACCCCGCGCGATTAGCGGTCGATGCCCAGTGATGGTTCAAGGGCGCGCCTTCGCCTCCCTAATGACAAGACATCCCCTGATTGCAAGCCAAAGGCATGTCTGTCCTTGCCCGCCGCACTGAGAAGGCGTTTCTTAGCCGCGCAAACAGAGTGCGACAGCAAATCCTTGCCCGTCCAAAGCGGAGATTGACACGACAAGGTCCACAGGAAAATCGGTCCTCTGTTTCCGGTCCTGATGCAAACCCATTTAAGCATCCCGAAACGCGTAGTAGTTAATCAGGCAAGAAGGCTCCGGCCCTGGCGCTCTCAATCCGGTCCAGGTCATATCCAGAATCGTAAGGACATCCGAGGGATGGGGGCCAGGCGTGCCGTTGGGTATGGCCCTCGGCATAGCGGTAGCGCCTGCGCGGTCTGAAAGGCCCGCCATAATACGCCCGCGACGTCATGCGCACCGACATCCATGCTGCCAACTCGCGGCGAATGAGACGGGGCGGAAAGAACGGTGCTCCATGCTTTACCCCCGCCCAGCGCACAGTTATCCCGCAACGGTGCGTTGTGCTGGCAGCGTAAGGTGGGATTTGATCATGAATTTCGAAGCCGCGTAATCCGCAATATCGTCATCTAAAACGCCCTTCTTGCCCTGCTTTGCGAAAAATCTCCGCAGAATCCGCGTTTCCCTTTTCTTCATGCAACGGTTGGCAGGGTCCATATCTGCTCCTTATACGTCCGAGAACCAGCTGAAAGGCATCCGGCCTTTGGTGAACAAGATCGGGGCAAAGGGTGGCCAACAACGGGCGCCTGCGCTTCGTGTCATACGGCCTTGAGTAAATGAGGGATCAAACATGGCCAAAGTTATTGGTATCGTATCATTCTGGAATCGACTAATTCTAGCTGTTATCGCCCATCTAGGACGGCAGCCATGTCCCGCGTTGTGTTAATTATAACGGCCTGGAAGGTGCACGCACCACTTCTATCGTCCATTCTGTCGCCTCCGTTACAGTATCTGATACTGCTTGGTGGTCTCTATCTCTGCTCAAAGATATCTGTTACCTAATCCTCTGGTATATATCATTACATATTGTGTCGTTGCGGCTTTTTGTACGGCCGTCCGCAATGACGACGTGGAATACTGGCCAAGGACAAAAACGAAACCTGCCCTTGCACCGTAATCGATGGTGGGAACGGCGACGCCTTGGGTAAAAGCCAAGGGCGAGAAATACGTCCCCTTCGCAAATCTCCTGCGTTCATCCTTGGCAAATGAAGGAAAACAGCTGAAGTCCTACCTGGGCGAAGAAGTTCACCCATGGCGGTCATGGGCACTGTTCCTTGCCTACTTTAAAAAAAAACGACGCCTCAGCGTCAGGCCAACAAAAACGGCGGGCATAGATTTGCGGTTCTGGAAGTGCTGCGGGTGATCTAAAAACGAACGACAGCGGCCGCGCTGGCCTATGGTCTGGACAAAAAGAAACGCAAACCATCCCGGCGGTCTATGACCTGGCGGGCGGTTCTTTCGAACGTGACCATCCTCGGAAATCGAGCGGACGGTCTTTTCGAAGCTCAAATCCACCAACTTGTTTGATACATTCCTGGTGGTGAGACTTTGACATGCGCATCGTGAACTAACTTGGCGGATTGAATTCAAAAAGACCAACGGCGTTGGACCTGACCCAAGACACTAAGATGGCGTCTGTCAGCGTCTGAGAAGAAGCGGCCAGAGAAGGCCAAGATCGAATCTGTCGAGCGGCAAGCCAGACACGAGACCTCAACTCAGCCGTTTCATCTCGATGGGCAAAGACGGCTCGCCGTTGCACATCGGTGATGAAGCTGACCCGCTCTCAGCTTGGAGCAAGCTGGTAGCCGGTCGACGCTGATCAAAGGCGTCAGATGAAACCCTGCGCTGCTGCGTTGAAAGATTGCCGGTGTATCGCGCATACCGGAGAAATCGACGAAGTCGTTCTGGTTTGGCGGTATGACCCGCAATGCCACGCTGAATCGAAGAAGTGACCAAAGTTCTTTGGCAAAGAGCCGCACAAGGGTGTGAACCCTGACGAAGGGTTGTTGCCTGGGTGCCCGCCATTCAGGCGGGTGTTTCTGCAAGGCGGACGTTAAAGACGTTTGTTCTGTTGGATCGCTCACCAGTTATACGCCACCGCTGAGCCCTTGGTAAGATCCATGAAATCCGTGAGGTGCGGTGTTCACCCGTCTGAATCGACCGCCTACATCCGAACGATCCCTGACGAAAAAGTCGCAGGATCTTCTCGACCGCGATGAGGACAACGCAAAGCGCACCGTGACCATGACCGCGTCTTCCAAGGGGGAACGTGAAAAATGGCTGCGGCAACAAAGAGATCCTTGGCGGCGTTCAATCTGGAACAGCATCCCCCCGCACCTGCGCGGTATTGCACCCAGCATCGGAAGTGACTCTTTGAACATTCGACGCAACGGTATTGCTTGCCTGTTGGCGCGCCTGGATAAAAGGCACGGAGCAAAAGAGCAGAAGATCAACAGATCCAGGCTATCTGGGCCGGTCTGTCCGATGTGGCGGAACATCGAAAAAAAAATTGGTGAAAGAGACGTCCGACAGGAAAATGCAAAGATGCTGTTTATATTTAAGAGGCGCCCGCGCATTGATCGAAGCGAAAGACCACCAGGCTGAATCGCTGATCCACTCGACCGAAACGGTCGGCTGGAAGATGCAATGGTGAAAAGGTTGACCCGACCACAACCGTACGAAGCGATCGAATTGGCCAATTGCTGCGCTGAGAAAACGATGAACTGGCTAACTTTGACACTTGATAAAAATCAAAAACGGCTCCAGAACGTCATCGAGGCAGCCATGAAACCGGGCGAAGGCCATCTAATAAGCGGCGGCTTCAGGGACGAAAAAAACTGAAGGATCGATCTTGCCCCGGCCTGGGCTCGACCCGCATCCGCAGTGATGCACGATAATCCCCTGGCGATGCCTGGATGTTTCCGAAAGATCTGGACGATAACCAGTCGACGCGGCGTTAGCGATACGGTCGTGCCCGCCGACGGAACCACTGATAGGGGCGTGTACCGTCGGCTTGCCGGGCCGGCCCGTCACGTTCGCAACGCGTAGGAGTTAATTTCCATGGGCAAAAACGTGATTACTAACGAGAACGCTCGGCGTCGCCAAAGGAAGCCGCTGCCGACGAGATCAAAAAAAGGCTACCGCTACCAAAGCCAAGGAACATTTGCACCCCGACCAGCAATGCCGACAACCCCAACGCCGAAGCCCCCAGTTCAAAGAAGCGAACGAAGCTTACGAAGAGTTCTTGAAAGACCCCGAAAAGAAGCCGCCTATGACTCGCTATGGTCCACGCGGCCTTTGAAGGGGGCATGGGCGGTGGCGGCCAAACTGACCGGCGGTTCGGTGGTGGTGCCGGTCCAAGGCGACATTTCACTCGCGTTTTTCTGAATGGTGTTGGACAAGACCTGTTTTGGCGACTTCATGGGAGGCCAACGGGCGGTGGCGACGGGCGTGCCGCACGCGGTGCCGTCTGCGCTACAACCTCCGGGTATCACGCTGAGGAGTGCGTACCGGGGCATGCAAAAGTCGTTAATGTGCACCTCGGTTGCCCTTGATTCTTGTAGCGGCTCCGGGTCAGAAGGGCGGCGTAGAGCCCGACACTGTCACCTGCTCTGGCCATGGGCAAAGTCCGCGGCGCAGCAGGGTTTCTTCACCGTCGAACGCACCTGTCCCACCTGTTCGGCATGGGCCAGATCGTCGAAAGCAAACCCTGTGTAAATCCCTGCCGTGGCGCTGGCCGCGTTGAAAGAAAGACCAGCGCACTGTCTGGTGAACATCCCTGCGGGGCGTTGGAAACCGGCACCGCGCATTGTCTCCCTGGCCCGGCGAAGGCCGAAGCGGGTAATGCGAAGGCCGGTCGAGACGGGTTGATTTGTACATCTTTTATCGAGGTGCAGGAACAACAAGCTTGTTTGAAACGCCGACGGGCCAAACCTGTTCTGCCCGCGTTCCCCGTGTCGATGAGCACAGCCGCCCTTGGGGGGCAATGCCATCGAAGTGCCCGAGATCGACCGGCGGCGCGTGGGCACGCGTGCAAATTCCGGCGGGCAGAACCGATCTGGTCGCCAAGATGCGGTCCCTGCGTGGCAAGGGTATGCCCCCGCTGCGGTGGGGGTGGCAACGGGCGATTATGATACTCCGAACTGGCGGTCGAGACGCCGGGTGAACCTGACCAGCCGCCAAAAGGAAATTGTTTGCAGGAATTCGAAAAAGAATCCTCTAACAACAACCCTGAAAGCAGCAGCTTCTTTTTCGTCCGGTGAAACTCCTTCTGGGACTCGATGAAGGGTCTTTGATTGGCCGACATTGAAGACATCTGGGCGGGCGCAAAGTGCTCCGCCCTTTTTTGTTCCCTCCTCTGCCCGCATTAAGTGATGATAACTTCTATGGCCACAACTTGGCCTATGGGAAACGCACCAAACGCTCATTTTCTCTGACCCGCGCCTACCTTTCTGGGGATGAGGCTGTGGGGTGCCTGGCACCCTCGGCAAACACCGGTCATTACATCGCGGATCACCGCAACGGGTTGCAGCGCGCGCTTTACGGCAGGCGGTGCTGCGGCCATCCCCGAATACGAGCCTTGCTTTGAACTGGTCCTGTTTCCGCGCGCAATCCCCCGCCGGGACGTGAAACCGCTGCCGAAGCGCTTGCTGACCGTTTCGGCGACTTCATACCGTGTGATTCCAAGACCGCCTCAGAAGCCCACGGCTAACGGGACGTTTTCGGGTGTGGGCGACCGCGGGTCATCGTCGAACTCAAGATAATAGAGGCAGAGCGGCCCACCGCATGGCGCGTTCAGAAGGCTCCTGCGCCAAGCATGAGCCTTGTCGAGCTGGACGCGCTGCTTGGATTATTGCCACAACCCCATGGCGCACCGAGAAAACCGAAGCAGTTCGCGTGATCTACCTTGATCGAAGAACGTCGTGATCGGGACGAAGAACAAGGCAAACGGCACAGTAGATCACGTGCGCTGTCTACCCCCCCCGCGAGGTTGCAAAACGCGCGCGTAGAGCTGAACGCCAGCGCGCTTATTCTGGTGCACAACCACCCGTCGGGCGACCCGACGCAATCACAGGCCGACATCGACATGACACTCAGCAGATTTGGCGGCCTGCAGCACATTGGGGCTAACGTTTGCACGAACCATCATAGACCTTTCGGCAAATCGCGCCGAGCTAAGCTTTCGCAAGCGCCCGGATATTTTGTGATTTGCAAAAGCAGCCCTGTGCGCCAGCGCGGTACAGGGCCGATGCTACGCGAACCACAGACCTCTACACGGCGGTTGGGCCTGCCGACCCACGCCGTATCATCGCAGGCCATCGGATCGCTTCGCAAAGGCATCAAAAGATCCAGCGGTGACCCGTTCAAAGATGCGGTGACCGCGGCGAGCCGATG
>Ga0163217_1001247_pt1 | contig 10261 bp, 7 predicted proteins | sample SynspAceP_FD_185933 | JGI IMG/M metagenome (GOLD analysis project Ga0163217, IMG submission 185933) | Saline lake microbial communities from Ace Lake in Antarctica - Synechococcus sp. Ace-P (PacBio error correction) | ecosystem: Environmental > Aquatic > Non-marine Saline and Alkaline > Saline ...
TTAAAACTAAAGGAAAGGGTGCGCTAATTGCATTCGTACTCCCTATCTTTCTATAATTGTATACGCTATGACCGATGCCGATTTGGTCTGACAATTATCCGATTCTTTGACTTGATTCACGTGAGTATCCAAGTCCACCTAAATAATATTGGATGGAGGGTTTGCTTTGCCTCAAGGTAAGAGGAGGGCAAACGCGATGACACGAAACCTGCACATATATACGTATTAAGCTTGAGAAGTAATGGACTTTGCCCGCCGTGGCAATAATACTAGACACCCTGTGTTGATCTAATATCCACGAAGGGAAAGAACATCTAGTACTGTTTAATTATCGCAAATTGTTTTTTACGAGTCACCCAAAGCAACCACCCTTTTTAAAAAAGGAATGCCGTTGAACGTTTCCCTAACATGGAAAGCGGCACCCTATCTTCTGTGTTGTTATAAGAAGCGATGATCATGCTCATCTGATAAACTGATCGACGCGCATCTTTCACAGACAATCAACACCACTCGGCCAGTTTGGCAAGCGACAATGATGACCGTACATTTGTTTTAATTCTCATGGGGCTATGGGGAGATAGCGACTACGAAAGGCGTCTTGGTCAGCGGAGAGACATTGAATAAAATTCTTGTAAACTGCTGTAATCAGAAGCATGCTCACAGCAGAAACTTCGCTTCATCCAACGCCACGCTAGCCCACAAAATGCTTGATATATACCTTGGTTCTTGGTTATGTAAGGTCTTCCAGCCAACGTACAGGTAATATTTATAATCACCCAACAAAAAAGCAGCCTCTCTTGGGCGCGCAATGCAATTGGAGCCAAAATCAAACGTTCACCCATCCTAATCTTTTTCGCTACGCATTGAGAATGTCTCTTCTTTCAATGAAGGCTTTGGCTGTAAGCGTCAGGGCAGGGTATAACGCAGGCCTCAAGCACAAATACTTTTTGTCAGGAATAATGGGTCGGCGTTGATAAAAGCGGGCGCCCATTGCCCGCTTTATTCGTTGCTTCACACATAAACCCGCTCGCCGTAACATCGCTGTGATCTAAAAAAAACTGATGCCGTGAAATCATACCTGCCATTTTCCCAATAGCGATGTTGCCCTCCTTTATATCCCCCATCAACACGCTTGGAGGGTTGGCCCCGCCCCCCAAAAAAGTCCAATCATCCCCAGCTGCCAGCATCCCCAAGCTCAATTCTGAGACTTGAAACCTGTGTTTTACCTAATGTTCTTGTATTCATAAACCTTTACTCCGTGCTCACTATTGACAAGCACTACTATGAACCCCACGAGCCTTTAAACTCTAGTTTAATAAATATCATACATTAAATGCTTGTTTATGAGACTAACAATATGAGTATTCATGTTCGAAGGCATACGAACATTTTTAGCGGTTGTGGAAGCCATAGCTTTTTCCCAAAGCCGCGAGCAAGCTCTAATCTTCCCGAGCGCGAGTCTCGCAATTATATAGTCGTCTAGAAAGAACATCGGAGGGCGTTTATCTCAGTATAACTTTATCTGGTTTTCGACTGCGATCTCACTTCCTTTGCACAACTTATTTCGTAACCTAATAGGTGACCGTATCGCGAAATGGGTGGCTTCAGGTGGTCATGGGTGGACATACATTTTTATCAACTGTGCAGCAACATAGGTTTGAATCAAGCTGGAGCATCGCAGTTCTACTCGCCCAGAATGCGCACTCAGAAGTATTTAGTGCACTAGATCAGCAATCAATGCGGTAGGCTTTGGGTTTATTCGGTGAAGAAATCTCGCACCAATATTGGTTGCTTTATGGCCGAAAACACCTGAATCAGAAATAGATTTAAGCTTTTCAAAGCACTGGGAGGACTTTATCGAAGCGCAATATGATTTGGTGGTGAGAATGGGGATTTTACTATTCAAACCTCATTGGTAAAAACTCACCACCCGCTACACGCGTATTCTTTGTCGGCAGCTCCAAACTACTTAAAGAATCAATGTGCACATACTCTTAATGGGATCAAAGGATCTTTAGTGATCAGCTTTGATTAATGGCTCGGTTGAGAAAGGCTGCGCTTTTACAACCCCACTCGAAATGAAGATAAAAATGAATCTTACCAGTTAACACGGACAAAATTAAACTGTTTCGAATGGGCACGTTGCAAAATTAGGCAACACTAGTGTCGCAGGTATAACGATTCCTCCCGTCAGTTCCCGGCTTATTAATGTAGCAACAAGCGATTGAAGTCAGGGAAGCTAATTGAAATACTTCCACAGTGGCATTACCTCCTTCGCGATGTCACGTGCTTTAACCCGCAATCGAGAAACATAATCCTTAGAGTGATAAGCACTGGTGCACCTATCTCTTGAAGCCTTTAGATAAGCAACGATTAAAATAAAAGAACGCACAATACAAACAAAAGGTTTTCTATGCTAGTATGGCATTGGCTTAACGCACTTCACTTCCCATTCTACTCCATTATTTGCTTAGGTTTTTTTCTTGGCAAGAAAACAGACTATCTAGCAAGTGTCTCCTTTCTGTTAGTGTTCGGCGTTGGTCTCAAAATTTAGGCTTACGTGCCTTGTTGCTTTACTCGGTCTGATCGATCAGCAAATGCAGGTTTTGCAGCATGCTAAAAATTCATATTTGCTGACGACACCAGTCTTGTTATAGACGTATACGTGGCAGCACTTTCGGCGTCAAAACGCTCATTTCTAAAGAATCCTACGCAAATCTGCAAACGCAATTTCCTATTACCGAATTGTTGTTTCACGTCCACTATTGGTCAACCCAAAACACAGCAATCTTCGGTATCCCTATCGCTTACAGCCTTGTTTGGGGGGCAATGAGCGGCATGGCCATCGCGGTCGTACAGTTTTCAGTCGTCGTGTACAAAAATTCAGATCCATTGCGAACTTCAATTAGGGTTGTGTCTTTAGATGTCAGAGGGCACCTATCTCCAAACAACTACTTTTAAAATCTTACTCTTTGTAATGCGTTTTGGGACCTTTTGTGTCTTTAATGTAATGAGAATCTAAGAAACGAAAAGAATAGCGGCCTTGCATTTGGGTTGATGTGGCTTTGGTGCGCATGTTATTAAGGCTGTTAGTGGGAGAGTTTTACCGTGCGCAACTCAATCGAACACACTGAACATGCTCCAGTCATATTACATTACACCCATCATCGCTTGCTTTGCTTTCGCATAGTCTGTAGTAGTCTTTGAATTATATAAAACACAAGTTAAGATCAACTAGAGCACCGGCCTTGTCTTTATTCCGTCTGGCCGTAAGGTGCATCCGAGCGCATGCCTTGTTGTGTACTTTTTCCGCACTCAGCAATTTAGAAAGTTCCGTATTAAATTGTACTTGAACGCAATCGCCAGTTGCCGTTATCAGTTATATGCTTGGCCATATAAGTTTAAGGGCGCTAGTTGAAACTGAAAATTGGCGCTGATGATTCCTTTATTATCGTATATACGATAACGTCACTTGTTTCACCTGTGGACTTTCTTCTATGCATGGTTTTTAATCTTAAAACTACTTAGGTTTAGCCAATCAAAAGGCAAAACCGTAACAGGGATTTAGTTGGTTGGGAGTGGGCTGTCGCGCTGCTTAGTGGAGTTGGCAATATATTTATAACCTAAATTCTGATTGGACGGTGAAATTCGACTAGTGGGACCAATACACCACTTTGAATTAGTCATGCCAAAAGCGGCGACCACACCTAAACCATACCTTGCCCAGAAATGGCGGCCGTGAACTATAATGTCTAGGGATTAATCAAACTCCATCAACAAGATTCTGCATGGCTTGTACCATTGTTGAGCCAGTTGTGTTTTCTCTGAATAGAGCGACTCCCATCCATCACACTTTTGTCCCCATATCCGCATTTAAGACCTTAAATAAAGCGCGATTTAACGAGAAATCTGGTCAGTGTTGTAAAACGCAGAAAATTTCATCTAATCTAATATTTGGAAACTACAGGACGGGGTACACTATTTCCGGGCAGAGGATTTTCTCGGTTAAATATTACCTTGGATATTTGCCTCTCTCACACGCCAAATAACATCGGCCACACTCCGCTATTCAATAGACCCTAAAAATCCATTTGCTGATTGAGAGGTTTGGAATGCGGATATCAACTGTCTTTAATGGCATCGACGAACTCTGGCAACCTAGGCATTAGCCAACAAAGCGGACAAAAGCGAAATCCGTTGCGACAGTTATTGGCAAATTAGGTTTTGATTATTATTTTTGGCAGCACATGCTCGTATTCTCGTCCACTCGAACTGGTCGTTTTCAAACGACATTGCCTCTGCATCGTAAGCAACAACACCTCCACGATAACTTCGGCTCAAAAAGAGCGACCGCGCCAAGAAGATGCTTCTAAGCTTCGTATTTGCTGGCTTACCGCTGGCTGCGGCTGGTACCTAATTCGGCGTGCTGCTGCGGAAAAACTTAGCAACCTTGGCTGATGTTTCAAAAACGACAAGGGATTGCAAAGGAGGAAGTTCAGTGTCGTTAACATAAGTAAACTTATCCCATACATAAGATTTAGGTCAGTTTTTTACAGCATTGGTTTCATCGCGCAATGTTACTAAAACACAGGCGATTAGGAGGGCGAACATCCTCTATCTACATACCTTTTACATTGATGATAAATTATGTCAGATAAACATCAAAACCAAATATCGCTTTTTTATGGCTGACCAATTGGCAACGTCTGATTCCCATCTATGGGCAATTCTGTGTAAACAAACACCCGCACTTAAGCTCGCTAGCCAGAAGAAGGCGGTTGTCTTTGACTCGGCCTACTGTAACAGTCCACTTTGGCGGGCACGCTTCGGCGCTATGTTTTTAATGAGCAGGACAGTTACCTCAGTAAAATTGGTGGCATATGATAATTGCGCGCCGATCTTTCTGCGCGATATTCCACCTTTGCCCATTATCTTCGGGCGAGCAGAATTACAAAACGGCCTTGTCTGGTAAATTTGCACTTTTGCGGACGCCAGACCAATTAACTGGGTTTGAAGAAAGACTTACCACTGATATCTAACCCGTGCCGATTATGGTTGGTTTCCTAATTGGGCATGACCTTAAAACGGCGCTACTTGGTATCATCATAATATGTCATCCGTTATCAAGCTGGTCCTTGTATCCGTAGTAAATCAAGTTAGATTTTGACGACAGAAGTTGTGTTCCACGCCTCAGTAGTTAAAATTTGTATGGCACATATGTACAGCATGTAACGCGATCAAGATCAGACTTTTTGCCTGACAGATATACACATCGACACATCCCGCATGATCCCTTACGCAATTCCGCAAGAAAATTGGGCAACAGATCAGTACGATAGACATTGAATTGCCTAAAATCAATAACTCAAAAACGAAGACAAGACCCTCATTCAGCTCGTCTACAGGAGTTTACGCTTATCACGATCAAGACATAGCGGAGGCAAGAAATTAAAATGCACGCAGGGCTATTACGGCGACAATCAGTTACGTAGATGATAAAATCGGTCCTGCTATTGAAAAAGCCTTAATAAAGAATATACAGGTTTTGGATGACACACCAATCATGTGTATGTCGCTCTGGGACGATGGCGACATGCTGGGGAAAGAAACTCTGTATATATTTAAATCGTCATTTTATTGAACGCGCTCTGCTCGAGTACCAATGATAGTCGCATGCCCAAACGTTTTTTCGCGCTAAACGGGTTAAAGACATCGGTTTCCACCAAATGAGAGTTTAACTACCCTCGATCGATTTTACTTGGCACTTTCCTTCTGAAATGGCAACTAAATAGCCAACAGCATACTTACGGCAATGCCAATCCAAGGCAAAAGCTTAATGCCACAGTATTGAACGGCTCGGAAAAATGGCGCATCACTGATGAGTGATCTTGTGTGATATACTTCGGCACGAAAGTGCAACATCGACTCCACTCTTCTAATGATACGCAGAGCGTGCATAACAAATACGTTTACTGTCATATAGACCCAGAGCAGCTGGTTTGACCTAGAAAAGCGAATCCTGACGAGTCACAACCGGGTCAGTTGATCCCGCAAACTATGGCGTGACTTACTTGGCTCGCATTATTTAACAAAGACTCTTTGAGCGCTGGGACTCGAACGCCATATGAAAGAAAGATTCTAATTAGCCAACGCACCGTCGTCGTTTAATATGTAAAAGCGATGAACACACCGGTAAGAAGGTGACTTGGGACTTCACAGCCCATTTTTGATAAGGCAGTGAAAATGTAGCATGAGAAATCCACATTGATCTAGATGACCTAGAAAGCCGATCCGATTTCCTAAGGTTCCCGAGTATGCATTAAAATTTTATAAGAGAGCATACATTAAAAAATAGGAGTCACTGAGAATAAGAAATGCACTTTCTTGTAGGCAAATACATGGAATTAAAACACGAGCTCAAGTTGTGGCAGAGCTACTTATCAGGCGCAACGAGCCTTGCCCTAGTCTTCGGCTGTAATCTCTGAGCAATATGTAAAAAAAGGTCACTGTTTCAGGTGATGGCTTGGGCTTGGACATGAACTATCGGAGCAACATCAGTGGTGTTGAAGCGACCACTTCACTATTTTGAAAGACAAATGGTGGTGTGCGATATACTCTCAAGGTGGTAAATATCCTCCTTGTGGCGTCGCCCGTTGGCTTTGAAAGCTGAAGAAATTGGTGAAATTGACGCTTTCATGGGAAACTGGATGCCTGCCCGCCACTCTGCTGCTTTTCTCGACAAATATGCAAAAACAATATCCGACGTTGGTTCGACAACTTAGAAGGCGTTAATTCACTTAGCGGTGTCTTATATGTATGTTGATAGCTGGCGTGACATGATTTTTTTCGGATTTGGGTCCAAATTTGGCTATAAAGAGTTCCGTCAACAGGAATCTATTGGTAATCCTTAATTTATGTGCGCTGGATGGGCACCTGCTATGTAACACAAAGCTACAAAATATGATCGATACGTTAATGATTTTGAAATCTAAAAGATTGTGTGATAGGTTTGGGGTTGAGTACGTTGAAGCAAAGCGATGGCTGTCACAAGTAAACAAGAACAGTTAAAAAGCGGCGATAATTTTATTGTTGCTTTCTTGCTTGGGAATCGCACATTCCAATGAACGTCAATTTTGATCTGAAATACAGCGTAAGCTGGTGGGCGACAGGTATTTTGGTCCAAATTTCGGTTGGTGCAACCTAATGCGCGACTCTAATCGCAATAGGGTTAGCGGCGAACGAGTGTAAAATGTCCGGCATTAAACTCTACTCATGAAGGCTAAATTTGGAGTTTAGGGCTTAACATAGGCAGGAAAAAGCGAATATAATATGGCTCTGAGAAGGAAAGACCTTGAACAAGCAAGCACAGCATAGTTGAGTAAAAGCCGCCACCCAGAGTATATAAGATAAGTGGCTACAGGGGTGTTCCAACCTAAGCCAAGGTCAACACAGGCACGTGGCCGTGCTCGTGTTTAAATAAAAGGCAGCTTAGTACATGTAAACTCGATTTTTCGTTTATTCGAAATTTGAAAGTAAAAAACTGGCGATTTATTTAGTGGCGGTTTTTTATTTTTACACATTTAATTTATTACTCTTACCGGACGTGTTAGCGATCATTACCAGTACCAACGGTGCTGATGAACCGATTAAGTGGTTGATATCTAAACCACCTCGCTTAACATATCAGGTGCTAGCATATGATCGTTAAGCTTTCTGGGGCTGACATTCCAACGCAATAAATCATCGATAAATATTACGCTAGACACCTGCTACATCCGGAAATCGTATGTTTCGGCTTGGAACGAAAACAATGGTATTTTCATGGCAGCTTTCAGATGAAGTTTAGTGTGCACTTATAAATCAATAAAAAGCAGAACCTCCATATCTGGCTGATTAGTATCGACGAGGGGCAGTCGATTTTTTATTAAGGCATGGATTCACCAAGCGCTCTCTTTCGCAGCAACACCAGAAAAAACATGAATCAACGCGTTCAGCAATCCAGCATTAGGGTGATATTCTGTTAAATTATCAACGTCTAGGGTCATCGATACAAGTAATCTGGCCGTCAAAACAACAAGAGAAACCATTGAATCAACATCAGCCGAAATCGGCATCACTCAGTGACCAATCTAAGGCACGCAAAGCAGCCTTTGCAAAAGAGATGTCTTTTTCAGATGGGCCATGTACAATCTTCTAGATCGAAGTTCGTTAGCCGCATTTGCAATCTCAGTGAGAAATTCTCAAAAATGGAGGACAATATTCTATGATACGCGGTATTTAGTGCTACAAAATGAGTGCTTCCATTTTTTTAAATGTGGGCGCGAGAATCACAGAAGGTATGTTATGGAATGCACGGAAATTTCAGGGCCGCAAAAGGCAACCTACCCGGGGTTCCGGCTTTTTCAAATTTTAAACCATGGGGACACTGCCAATAGAGCCATGGTGCAAAAGCATCTTCGCCATGAAATAGGGAAGCCGGTCTCAGACGCAATACCCATTTCAGACATATTATCGCACTCTTGCATGGGGTAAAGGCAACCCTGAATCGTTTCACTCAATAATACTATAGCCTCTGGTTGCTGATCTAAAGGGTATAAAATCACACATATAAGTAACAGCTTTCCTCAGTTTCTAATGGCCTTTGCCTTGATTAGAGGAACACAACTAGAATACTCAAACAATACACAATAAATGAAACTTAACAACTAAGCAAGGCGCCAATATACATTAATATCAAGACCCTAAAACACGTAGGCGAGCGCATTAACCATATATAAACGAGGGGTTTAATAACGAAACCGGATTGCCAAAAGTAGGGTGAGTCAAATCGATCGATTGTAAAAAACAACGCGCCACAAATACGGTATGGCGTTATGTGGTGAAGGGGCGGATAGCAAGTAGGTAACGATTGAGACCATCATCAAAACTTCGGTGCGTTAATGCCGATGTAAATAAAACGGCACCTAGTGACAAACATAATTGCCGTTAAGAAGAACACCGCTAAAAAACTCGTGTGAATAGGCTTTCTAATGCTGCAAGGGTGTGTGAAAAACAAAGAACAAACAGGGGTTACTCACTAAACGCAACAGGCAAGCTCGCCGGCACCACCACCCCAAAAGCATACCCTAGCCAAAATGATCCAATGCGGCCGTAGGTGATAATCGCAACAATGTCCTGATGCTAAATGTTTTGAAATTTTGGGACAGAAAAAAACGATGGCGCCACAACGGTTTGAATGAAGAGTTGGTAAGTACCGGACAATCATCAATCCAAACCAGGAACGATATGATTCCATATAACTGCAAGCACCCTTTCCGCCGATACGGTAAACACCTACTATAGGTTACCGTAAAAATGGCAAAATATAATGTCATGGGTCATGATGGCGGGCCGAGGCAATAGGTTTGTGGGCCATGATACGAGTAAGGCGACGAATTTCTTTGATTAAAAATTGTATAAAACGCAATCCAAGATTTCGAGTTTTTCATCTACCTACCGGGTTTTTTTTTTTTAAAAAATTAATTTTACGAAAAGACGGCTCTTCTGAGACCGATTAGATTTTATTACGCATGCTGACGAGCATTCACTGAATGCATTCCGCGGCTTTGAAAATAGTGTAATCGATTGAACGCTTTTACTACTTCAAACTTCAATAGAGCTGGCAGTCTTTACTTAAGCAACACACCAAACCCAGGCCAAAAGCCAACCATCAGGAGATTAACTCGATCAAGCATCCAAAATAAAAATGTTTGCTTGGATTCAACGTTTTTCAATAAAGCTTTCTGGCTGCGTATTTTCAAGCATTTCACCATCAATTTCATAATTGGACGATATTAGTCCGACATAATTCGTCTCTGCTTCTTCAATATATGGTTGTCAGAAATGAATGGTGCGTTCCTGTCTCATTTAGGGTTTTTATCTGAATTCCCACTAGCTCTTGCGTACTCTATATCCGACGCCGGCAGTGGGCTCATCTAGGATAGCGCCAACAGTCGGGTTCATGGAACAGCGCCCTCGCTATACATTAATCGTACGCTTATTCGCGCCTGACAGCAATACGAAGACTGAACCGTCTTTTTTATCCGCACAAATCCAATTTGCTTTAAATACTTCTTCTGCATGCCCGGGGCCCGGGCGCTGAGCTGCCCACGGACTTCTGATCTCATGAAAAGCCAGCTTGATCGCCACAACATTAAATACGTCTCACCAAACATGTAAAATTAAATTTTGAGTCTTGAGAGCACAGACATCCTAAGTGGGC